>Ga0163219_100248_pt1 | contig 15032 bp, 14 predicted proteins | sample MSEWel2016_04_06_FD_113150 | JGI IMG/M metagenome (GOLD analysis project Ga0163219, IMG submission 113150) | Subsurface microbial communities from deep shales in West Virginia, USA - MSEEL Well Study Marcellus 3H_2016_04_06 ...
GGCCGCGCCGACCTCATGGCGGCCAACAACGTTCTGGCCCACGTGCCGCGGATCGGCGAGTTCGCCGCCGGCTTCCGGCACATGCTGAAGGACGAGGGCGTCCTCACCTTCGAGTTCCCGCACCTCCTGAACCTCATCGAGCAGGTGCAGTTCGACACCATCTACCACGAGCACTTCTCCTACCTCTCGCTGCTGGCGGTGGAGCAGGTGCTGCGGGCCAACGGCCTGCGCCCCTTCGACGTGGAGCTCCTGCCGACGCATGGCGGGTCGCTCCGCCTGTTCGTCTGCCATCTGGCGTCGGGCCACGAGGAGACCGAGGCGCTGAAGGGCCTGCGCGCCCGGGAGGCGGCGGCGGGCCTCGGCCGCATCGAGACCTACGGCGGCTTCACCCCGCGGGTGGAGGCGGTCCGCGACAGCTTCCGGGCCTTCCTTGCCAAGGCCAAGGCGGAGGGCAAGCGCATCGCCGCCTACGGCGCCGCGGCCAAGGGCAACACCTTCCTGAACTACTGCGGGGCGACCGCAGACGACATCGTCGCGGCCTTCGACGCCAATCCGGCCAAGCAGGACCGCTTCACGCCGGGCAGCCACATTCCGGTGCTGGCGCCCGAGGCCGTGCGCGAGGTCCGGCCCGACTACGTCCTGATCCTGCCCTGGAACCTGAAGGACGAGATCATGGGCCAGCTCGGCTACATCCGGGAGTGGGGCGGCCGCTTCGTCACCGCCTCGCCGGAGGCGCGGATCCTGCCCTGATGCGCTTCACCGAGACCGAGATCCCCGGCGTGGTGCTGGTGGAGGGAGAGCCCCGCTGGGACGAGCGCGGCAGCTTCCAGCGCCTGCACTGCCCCGATGAATTCGCCGAGGCGGGCCACCCCTTCACGCCGGCCCAGACCAGCCTGTCGCATAACACCCGCGCGGGCACCCTGCGCGGCATGCACTACCAGCCCGCGCCCCACGGCGAGACCAAGCTGGTGCGCTGCGTGCGCGGGCGGATGTTCGACGTGGCGCTGGACCTGCGGCCCGGCAGCCCGACCCACCGGCGCTGGACCGCCGCGGAGCTCTCGGCGGAGAACGGACGGGCCCTGCTGATCCCTGAGGGTGTGGCCCACGGCTTCCTGACGCTCGAGCCGGACACCGACGTGCTCTACCAGATCAGTCCGATGTTCGATCCCGGCCACGAGGCCGGCGTGCGCTGGGATGACCCGGCGTTCGGCATTGACTGGCCGCAGCCGCCGGAGGTGATCTCCGCCCGCGACGCCGACTATCCCGACTACCAGGGCTAAAGCTCGGGGGCGCGATCTGCTAGGAAGCGCCCCAATCAAGGACAGGTACGTTTCTATGGCTCAGGACACGGCGCTCGAGGCGCTCTCCCGGATCGCGGAGAAGGACGACTGGCGCGACGCCTTCATCCGCCAGCTGATCGCCTTCGAAGGGCGGATCGAGGCGCCCGGCGTGGACGTGCGCGAGGAGCTCACGGGACCGCTGGTCGACGCCCTGTTCGACGACGACCAGGTGGTGCGCAAGACACTCTCGAACGGCGTGACCTTCGAGTTCCTGTACCGCTCGAAGATCGCCCGCGACTTCGTCATGTCGACACCGGAGAAGCCGGACCACGCCTGGGAGCCGATGACGAGCCGAATCCTCGTCGACATGGCTAGGCGCGCCAGCCAGGTGGTGATCGGCGGCGCCTACTTCGGCGACCACGCGGTGCTGATCGCCCGCGAGATCGCCCCGCGCGGCGGCGTGGTGCACGCCTTCGAGCCCAACAGCCAGCAGCGCGCCATGCTGGCCCGCAACGCCGAGCTGAATGGCCTGACCAACATCACGCCCAGGCCCGAGGGCCTGTGGCACGACAGCTCCACCAACCTGAAGCTCGTGGGCTACGACAGCTTCGCCAGCGCCGAGGCGGCGGAGGAGGGGGCTGACGACAGCTTCCGCACCGTGACCATCGCCGACTACCTCAAGGCCGCCGGCGTCGACCGCCTCGACCTCATCGTGCTGGACATCGAGGGCGCGGAACTCGGCGCGCTGCGGGGCGTCGAGCCGTTCCTGGCCAAGCCGGCGGGCGAGGCCCCGAACATCCTCTTCGAGGTGCACCGGCACTACGTGGACTGGACGAACGGCCTGCTGGACACCGACATCGCGCGCCTGCTCACCGGCCACGGCTACACGCTGTTCGCCCTGCGCGACTTCAACTCGAACTACGACCTGGCGGGCAAGCCGGTGGAGCTGATCCCGGCCGACGCGGTCCACCTCGAGGGGCCGCCGCACGGCTTCAACATGGTGGCGGTGAAGGATGCGTCGATCTTCGACAATCCGGGCTACCGGATCGTCCGCGACGTGTCGCCGAAGTACCTGCGCCACAAGGACCCCAAGCTGCACCATCCCGTCGGGGGGCTCTGAGGCTTGGGCCGGCTCGCCACCATCGTCGGGGCCGGCGGCTTCGTGGGGCGCCGCCTGCAGGCGTGGCTGGAGGCCGAAGGGTGGGACGTCTCCGCGCCGGCGAAGGGAGATCCGCGCCTCTTCGAGCGCGACCTGGGCGTGGTCTTTTACTGCGCCGGCCTGACCGCCGACTACGACGCGCGGCCCTTCGACACCGTGGAAGCCCATGCAAGCCTGGTGAGCGAGATCGCCAGGGCCGGCCGCTTCGAGCGGCTGGTCTACCTCTCCTCGACGCGGCTGTACGACGGCCAGGCGAAGGCCGAGGTGAGCGAGGACGAGCCGCTGGTGTTCGACCCGCGCGATCCGCGGCGGGTGTACGACCTCTCCAAGGCCCTTGGAGAGAACATCACCCTCTGCCGGACCGGCGGGCGCGGCGCCGTGGCGAGGCTGTCCAACGTCTACGACTGGGAGCCGGGCGCGCCGGGGTTCCTGTCGGAATGGCTGATCCGGGCGGCGTCGGACCGGGCGCTGCAGCTGCAGTCCAGCCCGCACATCCGGCGCGACTACATCCACCTCGAGGACGTGGTGGCGGCGCTGGTCGCCATGGGCGGCGGGGAGCCGGCGGGGATCGTCAACGTGGCGAGCGGCGAGCTGGTGTCGAACGGCGAGATCGCCGAGGTCTTCCGGGGCGCGGGCTGGGAGGTGGCGTTCAGCAGCGAGGCCGATCCGCCGCCGCCGCCGAACGCGCGGGCCGACCGGCTGAGGGCGCTTGGCGTGGAGCCCAGGCCGGTGAAGGATGTGGTGCGGGGCTACCTGGAGGGGCTGAAGGGGTGAAGCTGGTCGACCACAGCCGGGAGAGCCTGATCGAGTACACGGTGCGCCAGAGCATGGCCGTGGTCCCCGACGGGCGGGAGGATGCGTTCCGGGGGGCGATCGACGTCCACATGGACGAGGCCCTCGAGCGGCTTGGCCGGTGCATCGACGCCTGCGCCCCGTGGCGGCCCGGGCAGTTCAATGTGCTGCAGTCCTCGCAGCACTGTATCTACTTGTATTTCCTCAGTAATACGATCTGGAAGCGGTCGGGAGACACAGGCGCGGCGACGCGGCTGTTCCTGATGAACAAGGCCTTCAACGGCATCGACCTGTTCTACGAGATCGCCATGCCGGAGGTGTTCTACATCGGCCACAGCGTGGGCATCGTGCTGGCCAAGGCAACCTACGGGAACCACCTGGTGCTCTACCAGAACTCCACCGTGGGCCGGCACAAGGACCAGATCCCGGTGATCGGGGATAGGGTGGTGCTCTACCCCAACACCGCCGTCATCGGCCGCTCGGTGGTCGAGAGCGACTGCGTGATCAGCCAGGGCACGAGCGTGATCAACAAGCGCGTGCCGGCGGGCCAGATGGCCTTCCGCGGTGCCGACGGCGGGCTGGCGTTCAGCCCGAGGCCCGACGACCTGCTGCAGGAATACTTCCGGCTCTAGGCCGCCACAGCCTTGGCGACCATGTCGTAGAAGTCGCGGGCCCAGTCCTCAGTGCGGCCTAGGGGGCTCTGGCGGATGGTCTCGCGCAGGCCCTGCTTCAGCGCGCGGCGGCGCTCCGGATCGGCGGCCAGCTTCAGGGCCGTGGCCTGGAAGTCCTCCAGGGAGCGGACGCAGAGGTCCGCGAGGCCGACGTTGGAGAGGATCGAGTAGCTCAGCCGCTCGAAGAAGGCCTCGCCCACCAGGGTGACCAGCGGGACCCCCATCCACAGCGACTCCGTGGTCGTCGTGCCGCCGGTCAGCGGGAACGGGTCCAGGGTGATGTCGATCTCGTTGTAGAACGGCATGTGCTTGCCGCGGGTGGTGTGGAAGAGCACCCGCTCCTCCGGCACGCCCTCGGCGGCGAACTCGGCCAGGATGTTGCGGCGGAAGCTGGCCGAGCCGCCCTCGGGGCGGACGAAGGCGAAGCGGGCGTCGGGGACCGCGGCGGTCACCCGGGCCCAGGCGCGCAGCACCTCGCGGCTGTACTTGTGGGGGTTGTTGGCCGTGCCGAAGGTGACGAAGCCGTTGCGGTCCTGCGGGATGGTCTCGGCCACCGGATGGACGTCGGAGAACACCGCCCGGCCGAGCGCCAGCCAGGTGTGCGGCATCATCAGCGGCTCCTCCACGAGGAGGTCCGGTATCTCCGGGCGGCAGTGGGGGTCGCAGACCAGGTAGTCGATGGTGGAGAGGCCCGCCGAGTGCGGATAGCCCAGCCAGCTCGCCTGGCGGACCGCCGGGCGATAGGCCATGACCTCGAGCTTGTTCATGTAGGTGGAGCCGCCGAGCTCGATCAGCATGTCGAGCTGGTCGTCGGCGATGGCCTGGGCGGCGTCGCGGAACGAGATGTCCGGCCACCAGCGGTAGGCGGCCACCTGCTGGGTGATGTAGCGCTGCAGCGGGTCTTCCTGCCCCTGGTAGTAGGAGTAGCAGTAGACCTCGAACCGCTCCCGATCGACGTGGTCGAACAGCGGCAGGGCGAAGTAGCCGACCGGGTGCTGGCGCAGGTCCGAGGACATGAAGCCCAGGCGGATCTTGCCGTCCTTCGGCCGCGGCGGCGGCCGCTTGATGGGATTGCCCTTGGCCAGCGCCTCGACGTTGCGGCCCCAGATACGGTGCTGCTCCACGAGCTCCAGGCGGTCCTCGTGGGTCTTCACCCGGGCGAGCTGCTTGAGGAGGGCCGTATGGCGGCCGGTCTCGGCCCAGGTCCGGCCGAGGGTCCGGAAGTCGCCCAGCCGCTCCATGTCGTCGAAGGCGCAGACGCGGATCAGCACCTCGTTGGCGATCTTGCTGGCCGACGGGCCGAAGTCGGCGCTCTGGCCCAGGACGTCGCGGACGAGCTGGTAGGACTCCTCGATGTTGGCGCCCTCGTCGCCGGTGCGCGTGCGCTCCAGGCTCTCGATCAGCGCCATGCGGTAGTCGAGCTTCCCCGGCTCCAGCTCGACGGCGCGCCGCAGGTGGACGTTGGCGCGCGGCCGGTCGAAGTCGCTGACCACGCCCCCCAGCTGGTAGTGCAGCCAGGCCGCATTCTCGAACCGGGGCAGCAGGTCGAGCAGATAGGCCTCGGCGCGACGGAGCTCGCCGCCCCGCCGGATCACCACGGCGCGGGCCTCCAGCAGCCGCACGTTGTCGGGGTTGGCGGCGATGGCCCGGTCCATGACCTCCTCGGCCTCGCGGGCGCGGTGCTCCTCGTTGAGGGTGCCGATCCAGTCCATCCAGGCCTCGACGGCGGCCTTGTCGACCGTGACCGCCTGGCGGAAGCGCACGATGGCCTGGTCCCGGCGGCCCTGGCGCAGCAGCGCGCGGCCCAGCTGGCGCTGCATCTCGGCGTCCCGCGGCGACTGGCGGACCAGCCGCGTGAACACCTGCTCGGCGCGCGCGTAGTCGCCCATGTCCATCAGGACGTTGCCCAGGTTGCTGTAGGGCGCGACGTTCTTCGGGTTGAGCTTGATCGCCTGCTCCAGCGCCGCCACCGCCTCGGGATAGCGCTTGAGCTGGCGCAGGATGACGCCGCGCACGTTCCAGACGTCGAAATCGCGCGGGAAGCGCTCGGCGGCCTTGGCGGACCAGGCCTCTCCCTCGGCGAAGCGGCCAGCGCGGTAGAGCTGCAGGACGAGCACCCGGTAGACCTGCACGCTGCGGGCCGGGTCCTCATTGATGGCCGCGGTGAGGTGGTCGATCGCCTCGGGGCCGCGTCCCGCCTTCAGGGCCGCCTCGGCCGCCGCCAACCTGTCGCTCATGCCGGACCTTCTGCGCTCGCCCGCGGGGCGGGCCGGAACGGCAGGAGGCATAAGCCGCGGCGCTCGCGATGGCTAGAGCACGATGCGATCAGGCGGACTCGGCCGATCGTTGTATTGTGGGCTAGATTCAAGATCTTGGGCGCGTTCTGGTCGCAAAACCGCCACCCACTTTTGCGGAACGCGCCCTGGGCGGGCGGGGCTCACGTCTTGCGGCTGAAGCGCCACTTCAGGGTGAGGATGGTGGCCGAGAGCACGAGGCAGACGGCGTTGGCGCCGATCACCGGCCAGCTTCCGATCAGCACCCCGTAGATGGTCCACAGCACGAAGCCGGTGACCGTGAGCATGAACATGCGCAGCGAGATCGACGAGGCGTCGCGCTCGCGCCAGATCTTCACGATCTGCGGCGTGAAGCTGAGCATGGAGCAGAGGGCCGCGCCCGTGCCGACGATGTCCGCGATTCCGTCCAAGCGTCAGGCCGCCGGCGCGACGTCCGCGCCCCACAGCTCGCGGTACTCGGGCGAGAGGTGCAGGCCCAGCGGCGGCGGGCCCGGCGCGCGGCCGGTCCGCAGGCAGACCTCCAGGAAGGCCAGGGCCGTCTTCACCCCGTGCTCGGAATAGGGCTTGCCGATGACACCGCAGGCCCCGGCGAAGTCGTCGGGCAGGCGACGGACGTTGGCGGTCATGAACAACACCACGCCGCCGCAGTCGTGGGCGATGTGGCGGGCCGCCTCCACGCCGGTGGGGCCGTCCTGCAGGTGCACGTCGACGAGGGCGAGGTCGGGGGTCAGGCGGGCGGCGAGCTCCACGGCCTCGTCGGAGCTCATGGCGAGGCCGACGTCGCGGCAGCCGACCTCGCGGACGATGAACTGCAGCTCGACGGCCAGCAGGACCTCGTCTTCGACGATCAGGACGTTGAGGGGGGCTTCGTGGGTCATGGGGCTCAGGCGGCTGTGGGGAGCGTAACGACCGCCCGCACCCCCGGTTGCGCGTCCTCGAGCGAAAGGCGCGCCTTCAGCTGCTGCGCCAGCAGCTGGGCGATGGTCAGGCCGAAGCCGTTGCGCTCGGCCGGCGGCGGCAGGCCGACGCCGGAATCGGCGACCTCCAGGTCGAACTCGCCGTCGCGCCGGTGGCAGCGGATGGTGATCACCCCCGCCTGGCCCTCGGGGTAGGCGTGGCGCAGGGCGTTGGAGATCAGCTCGTTGGCCACCAGGGCCAGCGGCGCCGCCTGGGTGGCGGGGATCGCCACGGCCTCCAGGTCCAGGCGCAGCTGCAGGTCGTCGCGACGCGCGGAGGCGGCCAGGTCGTTGGCGAGGTCGCGCAGGAAGTCCGAGACGTCGAACCGCTGCACGTCGCCGCCCTGGAACAGGCGCCGGTGGACGGTGGCGATGGCGCCCACCCGCTCCAGCATGCTGCGCAGCGCCCGGCGCGTCCCCTCGTCCGCGGTGCGGCGCGTCTGCAGCAGGAGCAGGGAGGAGATGAGCTGCAGGTTGTTCTTCACCCGGTGGTCGACCTCGTGGAGCAGGCTGGTCTTCTGCTCCAGGGCGAGCTCCAGCTCGCGGGCGCGCACGTGGATGTCGCTCTTCAGGTTCTCCCGTTCGGCCTGCTCGGCGGCCCTGCGCTCGGTGACGTCCACCGTCGAGCCGAAGAAGTAGACGATCTCGCCGGCGTCGTTGCGGACCGGGCTCAGGAAGAGGTTGTTCCAGAAGCGGGAGCCGTCCTTGCGGTAGTTGACGATCTCGACGCTGAGGTCGCGCCCGGCCCGGACGGCCTCCTGCAGCTCGGCCACCGTCTCAGGGTCCGTCTCCGGGCCCTGCAGGAAGCGGCAGTTGCGGCCGATCACCTCGCCACGGGCGTAGCCGGTGAGCGCCAGGAAGGCGTCGTTGGCGAAGATGATCGGGTTGTCCGCCTGCCGCGCGTCGGTGATCAGGATCGGCATGCGCGTGCCGCGGATCGCCGCGGCGAAGGGATCCTCCGTCGCATGGTCCGCCTCGAGGGCCTGGCCCGCGCGCTGCGCATCTCCGATGTCGTTCATGCTGGGGGCCGGGGCCTCTTTCCGGGAGCAGGGGAACGGGAATGGCAAAGGTTTGTTCCCGCCGGCCGCGCGGGCGCCTGTCATGCCGGTGACACATGCCTGGCGATGCTGGAGAATCCCCCGCGGAGGATTCGCCTTGCCGTTCCCGTCTGCGCTGACGCCGATCGCGATGCGCGCCCCGCAGGGGTGGCGCTGGCCGGCGCTCGCCGCGGGCGCGGCCGGCCTGGCGGTGGTCGTCCTGCTGGCGCTGTCGCGGCGCCTCGACGTGGTGGAGGCGATCTCGGCCGGCGCCTTCGTGGCCGGGATCACGGGCCTGGCCCTGCTGGCGGCCGACCGCAGCGCCCAGGCGCGGTTCGACGCCCTGATGCACGACACCGCGGAGCGGAAGCCCGAGGCGCCGCCCTATCCGGCGCTGATCAACGCCCTGCCGGACCCGATCCTGGTGATCTCCGCCGCCGAGCGGGACGACCTGACGAGCCGCAGGTACATCTTCGCCAACTCCGCCGCCCGCGACCTGCTTCGCATCGACCGCGGCGAGGGGCTGCTGGTGAGCGCGATCCGCGACCCGCAGGTGCTGGAGGCGGTGGACGAGGCGCTGTTCGCGGGCCTCGACGCCGAGTCCGTCTACGAGACCGGCGGCGTGCAGGACCGGTTCCTGCGCGCCTATGCCCGGCCGCTGGGCCTGGCGCTGGACGGCCGACGCCTGGCGATCCTGATGTTCCGCGACGAGACCGAGTTCCACCGGGTGGAGCGCACGCGGGTCGACTTCCTGGCCAACGCCAGCCACGAGCTGCGCACGCCGCTGGCCTCCCTCTCCGGCTTCATCGAGACCCTGCGCGGCCACGCCAAGGAGGACCCGGGGGCCCGCGAGCGGTTCCTGGGCATCATGCAGACCCAGGCGGAGCGGATGCGGCGGCTGATCGACGACCTGCTCTCCCTTTCGCGCATCGAGCTCAACGAGCACATCGCCCCGGCCGACCGGGTGGACCTCGCCGCTGCGGTGATGGACGTGGTGGACGCGCTCACCCCCATCGCCCGGGAGCGCGGGGTGACCCTGGAGCCCCGGCTGCCCGCCATGGGCGCGCCGGTGACCGGCGACCGCGACCAGCTGGTGCAGGTGGTCCAGAACCTGGTGGACAACGCCCTGAAGTACTCCGGCGAGGGCGCGGTCGTGCGGATCCTCGTGGAGCCGGGCCTCACCGCCGAATCGGCGGCCGCCGGCCAGCGGCTGGACACCGCCCGCCTGGCGCTGCTCACCCCCGACCATCCGCAGGGCCCCTACACGGCGCTGCGCGTCAGCGACCAGGGCCCGGGGATCGCCCGGGCCAACCTGCCCAGGCTCACCGAGCGGTTCTACCGGGTGGAGGGCCAGAAGAGCGGCGAGCGCTCCGGCACCGGCCTGGGCCTGGCCATCGTCAAGCACATCGCGAACCGCCACCGCGGTGGGCTGGCGGTGGAAAGCGCCGAAGGCCAGGGGACCACCTTCACCGCCTATTTCCCGCAGGCGCCGGCCGCCGCGGCGGCCACCCCGGCAGCTGTCGCGAAAGTGTCATGAGATTGTAGCATAGCGGCGGCGTTCCCCGGCCACAGTGGCCCCGGGGGAGGCCAGAGACCCGCATGATCACCTGGGCCGCACTGGCGGCGCTCGTCCTCTTTTCGGCGGCGACCTATGCGCTCGGCCGGCGACGGCTGACGGCGCATGCCCGCGCGCGCCCGCACTCGCGGCCGGGCTACCACGGCGCCTATGTGGCGCTCTGGACCGCGGTGCCGGCGCTGATCCTGCTCGTGCTCTACGGCGGCTTCGCCGGGCGGGCCGAACAGGCGCTGCTGCGCGCCGACACCCCGGCGGCGGTGGCCCAGATGACGCCGGCGCAGCAGGACGTGTTCTTCGACGACGCGCGCGCCGTGGCCCGCGGGGCCCAGCGCAGCGAGATCCTCTACGACCCGGCCGCCCAGGCGGCGCTCGCCGCCAAGGCCTCGGAGGCCCAGGGCATCGCCCAGTCGCTGCGGCTCGGGACGCTGGCGCTCGCCGCCCTGCTGGCCGCCGGCGGCTTCGCCTACGCCTACCGACGGCTGACGCCCGACTTCCGGGCCCGCAACCGGGTGGAGGGCTGGATCGCCGGCCTGCTGGTCGCCTGCTCGGTGGTGGCCGTGCTGACGACGGTGGGCATCGTCGCCTCCCTGGTCTTCGAGAGCGCCCGCTTCTTCCAGTCGATCTCGCCGCTCGACTTCCTGTTCGGGACCACCTGGGACCCACAGATCGCCATGCGCGCCGACCAGGTCGCGGCCAAGGGGGCGTTCGGCGCCGTGCCGCTGTTCGCGGGCACCTTCCTGATCATGCTGATCGCCATGGCCGTGGCCGCGCCCGTGGGCCTGTTCTCGGCCATCTACCTGTCGGAATACGCCGGCGGCTGGACGCGGGCGGTGGTCAAGCCACTGCTGGAGATCCTCGCGGGCGTGCCCACCGTGGTCTACGGCTTCTTCGCCGCGCTCACCGTCGGGCCGCTGTTCCGCGGCTTCTTCAACGGGATCGGCGAGCAGATGATCGGCGGCCCGCTGAACGGGCTCGGCCTCTACCTCGCCCAGGTGCAGAACCAGATGGCGCTGGTCGCCGGGGCGGTCATGGGGATCATGCTGATCCCCTTCGTCTCCTCGCTGTCGGACGACATCCTCAACGCCGTGCCGCAGAGCCTGCGCGACGGCAGCCTGGCCATGGGCGCGACCCGCTCCGAGACCGTGAAGAAGGTGGTCCTGCCGGCGGCCCTGCCCGGGATCATGGGGGCGCTGCTGCTCGCCGTCTCCCGCGCCGTGGGCGAGACCATGATCGTCACCATGGCGGCCGGCCTGCAGGCCAAGACCACGCTCAACCCGCTCGACACCGTCACCACCGTGACCGTGCAGATCGTGACCCTGCTGACGGGCGACCAGGAGTTTGACAGCCCCAAGACGCTCTCGGCCTTTGGCCTGGGCCTGGCGCTGTTCGGCGTGACCCTGGTGCTCAACGTGGTCGCCCTGCGCATCGTGCAGAAGTACCGGGAACAGTATGACTGACGCGGCCCTCCCCAAGGCGGGGGCCGACCCCGCCGCCCGGCGCAGCGCGCTCGAGGCGCGGCTGAAGGCCCGGCGCGCCCAGGAGACGCGGTTCCGCTGGTATGGCCGCGCGGCCATAGTCGTGGCGCTCGCCTTCCTGGCCATACTGCTCGGCCGGATCGGCCTGCAGGGCTACTCCACCTTCTTGGACTACCGGATGACCGTGCCGGTCTATGTGGACCCGGCGCGGGTGGACGCCGCCGACGTCACCGGGGCGAACTACGACCTGATGGTCGCCCAGGCGGTCCTGGCGAAGCTCGGCGAGCAGGACGACGAGTTCGGACGCACCGCCGGCAAGGTCATGGCGCTGGTCTCCAACGACCTCGGCTTCCAGGTGCTGGACAAGGTCCGCGCCGACCCCGGACTGATCGGCAAGACGGTCACCGTGACCGGGCCCGTGCGGGCGGATGCGGCGCTCTACTACAAGGGCGAGATCGAGCGCGAGACGGTGGAGGCCGACCGCAAGCTCGACGACCAGCAGCTCGCCTGGCTCGACAAGCTGCGGGCGCAGGGGATGGTCTCCTCCGGCTTCAACCTGGGTTTCCTGACCAAGTCGGACTCCACCGAGCCCGAGCAGGCGGGCGTGCTGGGGGCGGTGGTAGGCTCGGCCCTGATGCTGCTGGTGACCGCCCTGCTCGCCGTGCCGATCGGCGTGCTGGCGGCGGTCTACCTGGAGGAGTTCGCCCCGAAGAACCGCTGGACCGACCTGATCGAGGTGAACATCAACAACCTCGCGGCCGTGCCCTCCATCGTCTACGGCCTGCTGGGCCTGGCGGTGTTCATCAACTGGCTGGCCGTGCCGCGCTCCTCGCCCCTGGTGGGCGGGCTGGTGCTGGCGCTGATGGCGCTGCCCACCGTGATCATCGCCACCCGCTCGGCGCTCAAGGCCGTGCCGCCCTCGATCCGCGAGGCGGCCCTGGGCGTGGGCGCGTCGAAGACCCAGACGGTGTTCCACCACGTCCTGCCGCTGGCCATGCCCGGCGTGATGACCGGGGCGATCCTGAGCCTGGCCCACGCGCTGGGCGAGACCGCGCCGCTCTTGATGATCGGCATGGTGTCCTTCGTCCCCGGCGTGCCCGGCGGCTTCACCGAGGCGGCCACGGTGCTGCCGGTGCAGGTGTTCATCTGGGAGAACGCCTCGGAGCGCGCGTTCCACGAGCGCACCGCCGCCGCGATCATCGTCCTCCTCGTCTTCATGATCGTCATGAACCTCGCGGCCATCCTGCTGCGCCGCAAATTCGAACGCCGCTGGTGAGCGCCATGAACGTCAATCCCCACATCACCCTCGACGCGCCGAAGGCCTCCCCCGCCGCCGGCCCGGTGAAGCTGCGCGCCCGCGACGTGAACGTCTTCTACGGCGACAAGCAGGCGCTGTTCGACGTCTCCCTCGACGTGCCGGAGCGGGCGGTGACGGCGCTGATCGGGCCGTCCGGATGCGGCAAGTCCACCTTCCTGCGCTGCATCAACCGGATGAACGACACCATCCCGGGGGCCCGCGTCTCCGGGGTGATCGAACTGGACGGCGAGGACGTGAACGACCGCAGCCTGGACCCCGTCCTGCTGCGCGCCCGGGTGGGCATGGTGTTCCAGAAGCCCAACCCGTTCCCGAAGAGCATCTTCGAGAACGTCGCCTACGGCCCGCGCATCCACGGCCTGGCGACGTCGAAGTCGGAGCTGGAAGGCGTGGTCGAGACCTCGCTGAAGCGGGCGGGCCTGTGGAACGAGGTGGCCGACCGGCTGCACCAGCCCGGCACCGGGCTGTCGGGCGGCCAGCAGCAGCGGCTGGTGATCGCCCGGGCCATCGCCGTGAACCCCGAGGTGATCCTGATGGACGAGCCCTGCTCGGCGCTGGACCCCATCGCCACGGCCAAGGTCGAGGAGCTGATGGACGAGCTGAAGCAGGAGTACTGCATCGTCATCGTCACCCACTCCATGGCCCAGGCGGCCCGGGTCTCGCAGAAGACCGCCTTCTTCCACCTCGGCAAGCTGGTGGAGACCGGGCCCACGGACGAGATCTTCACGAACCCGCGGGACAGCCGCACCCAGGACTACATCACCGGCCGGTTCGGCTGAGGACCCCTCCCATGCACGAGCACATCGTCAAATCCTTCGAGGACGAGCTGAACACGCTGACCGCCGAGTGCGCCCGGATGGGCGGGCTGGCCGAGGCGCAGGTGGCCGACTCCATCCAGGCGGTGGTCAAGCGCGACCAGGGCCTGGCCTCCTCCCTGGTGGAGCGCGACGAGCAGCTCGACCAGCTGCAGCACGACATCGAGCGCAAGGCGATCCGGCTGATCGCGCTGCGCCAGCCGATGGCCAACGACCTGCGCCGCACGGTGGCGGCCATGAAGATCGCCGGCGAGCTGGAGCGCACCGGCGACCTGGCCAAGAACATCGCCAAGCGGACGCTGGTGATCGTCGAGTCCGAGCCGATGACGCCGCTGACCCGGTCGCTGGAGCGGCTGGGCAAGCTGGTGCTGACCCGCCTGAAGGCGGTGCTCGACGCCTACACCCGCTCCGACCTCGAACGCGCGCTCGTCGTCTGGTCGCAGGACGACGAGGTGGACGAGCACTACAACAGCCTGTTCCGGGAGCTGCTCACCTACATGATGGGCGATCCCCGCACGATCACCGCCTGCGCCCACATGCTGTTCGTGGCCAAGAACCTCGAGCGGATCGGGGATCACGCCACCAACATCGCCGAGATGGTCTCCTACGAGATCACCGGCGAGGAGATGATCCAGGCCAGGCCCAAGACCGACGCCCTGAAAGCCTAACGGAGGGACGCCGTTGCAGCCGCACATCCTGGTGGTGGAGGACGAGGACAGCCTCTCCACCCTCCTGCAGTACAACCTCGAGAAGGAGGGCTACGACGTGGCCGTCGCCGGCGACGGCGAGGAGGCCCTGCTGCTCGTCGACGAGCGGCTGCCCGACCTGATCGTGCTCGACTGGATGCTGCCCAAGGTCTCCGGGATCGAGGTCTGCCGGCGCATCCGCCAGCGGCCGGAGGCGCGCAACGTGCCGATCATCATGCTGACGGCCCGCGGCGAGGAGACCGACCGCATCCGCGGCCTCGACACCGGGGCCGACGACTATGTGGTCAAGCCGTTCTCCATGACCGAGCTGGCGGCGCGGATCCGCGCGGTGCTGCGGCGGCTGCGGCCGGGCCTGGCCGAGGACCGGGTGCGCTGCGGCGACATCGTCATGGACCGGGTGGCCCATCGGGTGAAGCGCGGCGGCAAGGAGGTCCACCTGGGCCCTACGGAGTTCCGGCTGCTCGACCATTTCATGCAGCACCCGGGCCGGGTGTTCTCGCGCGAGCAGCTGCTGGACGCGGTGTGGGGCTCGGACGTCTACGTCGAGGCGCGCACGGTGGACGTGCACATCGGCCGGCTGCGCAAGGCGCTGGGCGCGTCGGAGGGCGGCGACCCGATCCGCACGGTCCGCTCGGCCGGCTATTCGCTGGACGTCGACGCCTGATCCTTGACCGCGGGGCCGGCGCGGGCGAAAGCGCCGGTCCATGAACATCCTCCTCGTGGGCTCGGGCGGGCGCGAACATGCGCTCGCGTGGAAGATCGCGCAGTCGCCGCTGGTCAAGCGGCTGGTGGCCTCGCCGGGCAACCCCGGCATGGCCAAGGTCTGCGAGCTGGCGGAGTGGAAGCCCACGGAGGTGGGGCGGCTGGTCCAGTTCGCCAAGGAGATGGCCGCCGACCTGGTGGTGATCGGGCCGGAGCTGGCCATCGAGGCGGGCCTGGCCGACGCCCTGGAAGA
>Ga0163219_100249_pt1 | contig 15031 bp, 9 predicted proteins | sample MSEWel2016_04_06_FD_113150 | JGI IMG/M metagenome (GOLD analysis project Ga0163219, IMG submission 113150) | Subsurface microbial communities from deep shales in West Virginia, USA - MSEEL Well Study Marcellus 3H_2016_04_06 ...
TGGCTATAGTTTAAAGTAACGTTTTTGCAAATAGAGATTGCTTCGGGCAAGGCCCTCGCAATGACAGAGTCCCCGATAGATGGAGAAGAGGTTTGCAGAGGGCAGGGCGGTAACGCGGCCCTGCCCTCTGCAAACCTCCTCCATATTAAAGTAAAAGTACGTCATTGCGAGGGCTCAGGCCGAAGCAATCTCTATACAGACACACTCGACTATAAACTTAAGCCATGTTCTTTTTAAGCAATCCTTGCCATGCTCGTTTCATTTATAATTCCAAAACTGCTTTTAGCGGATCATTCCCGGCAGAAAGGAAAGTCTCCGGTTTCTCCAACATTTTCTTAACATCCATAAGGAACCCCACCGAATCCTTGCCGTCAATCAGTCGATGATCGTAACTTAGAGCGATATACATCACGGGCCTGACTTCAACTTTTCCATCAACAGCCACGGGGCGTTCAACGATATTGTGCATTCCCAGAATAGCCGATTGAGGCGGATTTATCAGCGGGGTGGAAAGCATGGAGCCAAAGACCCCTCCATTGGTGATGGTAAAAGTTCCACCACTCATTTCTTCAAGGGAAATTTTTCCTGAACGCGCCTTTTCAGCCAGTTTTTTCAGTTCTTTTTCTATATCCGCAAGGGAAAGTTTATCCACATTTCTGATTACCGGAACCATCAACCCCTTGGGAGTCTGTACCGCCACAGAAATATCCACATACTGAGGGGTAACAACCTCTTCCTCATCCAGCATACTATTTACCCGTGGCCTAAGCTTCAATGCAAGGGCCGAGGCTTTCATAAAAAAGGACATAAATCCCAGTTTTACCCCGTGCTTATCCACAAACTGCTCCTGATACTGCTTTCGGGTTTTCATAACGGCCGACATATCCACCTCGTTAAAAGTGGTAAGCATGGCGGTTTCGTTCTTCACACTCACCAGCCGCTGACTCAATTTCCGGCGCAGCTGACTCATTTTCTCCCGTTTCTCGCTTCGGTCAATTTCCCTGTTTTGAGAAACTTCAGGTATTGATGACACACCCTCTATTACGGCATCCACATCAGAAACAGATAGTTTTTTAAGCCCGGCAACGATATCATCCACCGACAACCCGGCTGCTTTCATTTTTTCACGTGCCAACGGAGTGGAGCGAACTTTTTCATTTTTCACCTCCTTATTCTTCCCCGCATCGGGTTCTTTTTTGGAAGTAACCTTTTCGGAAACTGAAGTATCGGCTGCCTTTTCTTTTTCTTCCTCTTCAGTATTTTCAACCTCATCAACCTCATCATCATCAACTTCTTCAACCTCATCAGGCACCTCCACCGAAGTATCAATTCGGCAAGCCACCTCTCCCACAGAAATAGTGGTGCCCGCCTCCACCTCAATGGAGATTTTCCCACTTTGAGGAGCATTGAGCATCAGAGTAGCTTTGTCGGATTCAATTTCTGCCAAATCCTGGTCTTTATGCACCAGGTCTCCATCAGAAACCAGCCAGGTGGCCAGTTCGACTTCGGAAATTGATTCTCCCGGACTTGGTATTTTTACGTCAATCATATCTTTTTTGATTAGATTCCATTACCTTTTTCGGAAGCCCTTCGGACTTCGTACAACTTAAGAAAAAACATAACCCTGAAACGGGACAAATATTTAAAGAATTTCAAATTTGCCTTTTCTCGATTCCCGATTATTCTTCCGGTTTCTTATATTGAAAAGCGCTGAGGCGATTCAAAATATTTGTGTTGCCTGAGAATCTCAGCACGGGATTTTCCTTCAACACATTGCAATCCGCAATAATCATTTTTAAGTTCGCAATGGCATTTCTTAAACACTTTCCCGATAATTTCTTTCTGTCCAACCACATGCAGGCCATTCAGTCCGGTTGCAGGACTGGCACTTGCCAAACGGGCCACGGGAACCAGCTTCAATTCAGGAATCTGATTCTCCACATAATACCAGGGCCCCATATTTTCCGGCTCCTCCTGAACCCATAGGTTAAGCAATGCGTTGGGGTATCGTTTAACCAGTTCAAGAATCTGTTTTTTAGGAAACGGGTGCAACTGTTCTACCCTGATGAGGGCCACATCGAGGGCATTAAGTTCCTCTTTGCGGGCCAGTAAATCGTAATAAATCTTCCCTGAACAAAAAACGAGGCGTTTTACCGCTTCCCGATCGATGTTTTCATCATCAATCACCTCTTTAAAAGCCCCGGAAGCCATATCATCCATCTTAGAAACACATTTGGGATGTCTCAACAGGCTTTTGGGGGTGAAAACCACCAGAGGAATGCGGAAATCCCTCTTGATTTGTCTTCTGAGCGCGTGAAAAAAGTTGGCCGGCGTTGTGCAGTTCAATACCTGCATATTGTTATTGGCCGATTGGTTTAAAAAACGTTCGATTCGGGCGCTGGAATGTTCAGGGCCCTGGCCCTCAAAACCATGCGGCAGAAGCATCACCAATCCATTCATCAACCCCCACTTTTCCTCGGCCGAGCTCACAAACTGATCCATCACCACCTGTCCCACATTGAAGAAGTCGCCAAATTGTGCTTCCCAAACGGTCAAACCATTGGGAACTCCCAACGAGAAACCATATTCAAACCCCAGCACACCATATTCGTTGAGTGGTGAGTTGTAGATATTAAACGACGGCTGATCATCAGAAAGATGCTGCAACGGGAAATAGGATTCCGCCATATCCTCAAGAGTGAATCCGGCGTGACGGTGTGCAAACGTTCCCCGCACGGAGTCCTGGCCACTAATCCTAACCGGGTGTCCTTCATTTAGCAGTGATGCATAAGCCAGTTGTTCGCCCAATGCCCAATCGAGCCGGTCTTCCGACACCATTTTTTTACGGTCTTCCACCAGTTTCTCCAGTTTTCGGAAAAACTTGAACTCTTCGGGCAATTCATTAATTTTCCCTGCCAGATGAAGCAACACATCCTTATTGACCCCGGTATCGGGAGATCTCTTAAAATCTTTATCCCCGGAATACCGATATCCACTCCACAAATCTTTCAGAAAATGCCGAATATGTACCACATCAGTTTTTTGTGATTCAGACAGTCCGGCTTCCAATTCTTCGTTATACTCCTTTTGGAGCTTTGCAATCTCCTTCTTACTAAGAACTTTCTCTTTCTGAAGCTTTTGAGCATAAATATCCTGCGGATTGGGATGCGACGCAATGGCCTTATAAAGCGTAGGCTGGGTAAAACGTGGTTCATCTCCCTCATTGTGCCCGTGTTTTCGATACGAAAGAATGTCCAAAAACACATCCGCATGGAAAGTCTGGCGATACTCAACTGCAAGTTCCAAAGCATAGACAATCGCTTCGGCATCATCGCCGTTGACGTGAAAAACCGGACTCCGTGTCACTTTCCCCACATCGGTACTGTAAGTGCTGGAACGGGCATCCAGATAATTGGTGGTAAAGCCCACCTGGTTGTTGATAACAATATGAATAGAGCCACCGGTGGAATAACCGCTAAGCCGGGCCATCTGCACCACTTCGTACACCACGCCCTGGCCGGCAATGGCTGAATCGCCGTGAATAATTACCGGAATAACTTTATTAAAATCACGGTTATAGGCATGTTCGGCCCGTGAGCGGGTAAGTCCTTCGACAACAGGCATAACCGCCTCAAGGTGCGACGGGTTGGGCAGCAAATTTACTTTAACGGAATTTCCCGAACCTGTATCCACATAATTATCGTAGCCCAGATGGTATTTTACGTCACCCAGAGAAATACTGTCATCGTATTGGTCTCCATTAAATTCATTAAAAATATCACGAGCCGGCTTTTTAAGAATGTTGCTCAAAACATTCAACCGGCCACGGTGAGCCATTCCAATCATCACTTCCCGGATACCCAGTTCAGCACCCTTTTCCACCAACGCATCCAGGCCGGGAATCAGCACCTCTCCCCCTTCGAGGGAGAAGCGTTTTTGGCCGACAAATTTGCGATGAATAAAACTCTCAAATCCCACAGCCTCTTTCAGCCGGTTAAAAATTCTCAGTTTCTTTTCCTTTGTGAATGAGGGGGTGTTGCGCACCTCTTCCATCCTCTTCTTTAGCCATGACACCATTTCGGGATGACGGATATAGAGATACTCAACCCCCACAGACCCACAATAGGTTTGTTTTAAATGCTCAATAATATCTTTTAACGGAACAGAACCAAGGCCGATATCATTTCCGGCCTGAAACACAGTATCCAAATCGCCATTGGAAAGACCGAAAGTCTCCACATCCAATGTCGGAAAATACTTGCGTCGGGAGCGAACTGGATTGGTGGCAGTAAAAAGATGTCCCCGTTGCCGGTAGCCGTGAATAAGGTTGATTACATTAAATTCCTTGCTTACCTGCCCCGGTACCGCTTCTTCATATTTCATCCGGGCAAAATCAAACCCTCTGAAAAAATCGCGCATTCCCGGATCAACCGAATCAGGGTCTTTTTGATAATCCTGATAAAGATTTTCTATCGCTTCAATGTCGCTGTTACCGACAAACGAAAATGAGTCCATAATTCCTGTTTATATGGCATTTTACCGGTTTTCGCCGGCTTATGTGTTACCAAAAATATTTCTAAACCGTAAGTTGTGTCACAATTCCAAAATCCTATTTCCAGGAAAATGCGACAACTTCACGAATATCCACCTGTGATTTATTTTATTTCTGACAAGGAAAATCAGCCAATAATCATTTATCTTTGATGACAGTGAACCTAAAATTCAGGGTTGAATCTGAAACCCTAATCTCAAAATTGCTCATTATCATCAAAAGATAAAAAATCAGTATGCGTTTTTTTCTGGAACAACTAGCCGATTACCACCTTCAAAAATATTTAACAGATATATCTGAGTTTTGTTTTGTTTTTCCCAGTCGCAGGGCCGGTGTATTTTTTCGTCAGTACCTGAACGACAAAACTCCGAAACCCATTTTTTCGCCCGAAATTATCACCATCAATGATCTGTTCGGCAAGCTGGAACAACGCCTTGTAAGCGATAACATCAGTCTCATTTTTAAACTTTACGACTCCTACCGGGAGGTAATGGACAAAGAGATTTCGCTTGATGATTTCATTCCCTGGGGAGAGATGTGTCTTGCCGATTTTGACGATATTGATAAATACCTGGCCGATCCCGAACAGTTGTTCCGCAATTTGGCCGACCAGAAAGCCCTGGATGATGATTTCAGTCATTTGGACGACGATCAGGTAGAAGCCATCCGGACTTTTTGGAGTTCGTTCGACCCGGAAAAACTGTCGCGGTTACAGAAAACCTTTCTGGAAGTATGGGAAAAGATGCCTGAACTTTATCGCCATTTCAACGAACGGCTCGACAGGGATAACGAAGCCTACGAAGGAAAAATGTTTCGTCGGACAGCCCAAAAAATCCAGGAAAAAACACTGGATGAAGTTCCCTACAAACACATTGTTTTTGCCGGGCTCAACGCGTTAAGCAATTGCGAAAAAAAACTATTAAATTACCTGAAAATCAAAGGCATAGCCTCTTTTTTCTGGGATTACCCCCAGTGGGTGATGGAATCCCCAATCCAGTCGTCTGAACAAGGCATGATAAGAGGTGAACATGAGGCGGCCCGTTTCATAAAAAATAATATCCTTGATTTTCCGATGCCGGCAGATTGGGATAACCCACAAAGCCCGGGTCCTGAAAAAATAACCATCGCCACGGCTGCCAATGACCTGGGGCAATCGCAAATAGGTGCTGAATTTCTGAAAAATGTATCTGCCCATATTTCGACTACCTCATCAGAAGAAAATGCTCCACACGCAAAGACCGCACTTGTACTGGCTGATGAAACCTTAATGTTGCCGGCCATTCATGCTATCCCCGAAACATGGGACAAGATAAATGTCACACTGGGATATCCGCTCAAAAACACCCCTGCTTACGGACTGGTGGAAACACTGATGACACTGCAACAGTCGATGCGCACCACCCGACAAGGGAAGACCTGGTTTTACCATCGCCATTTACTGGCATTGCTGCGTCATCAGTACATAACTACGATTCTGGGCCACAAGGGGCGTAAATTGGTCAATAAACTGATTGCCGGGAATCAGGTATTCATTGAAAAGAGCAATATACCTCCCAATGAATTTACAGACCGGCTCCTGGAAAAAACCGGCACCACTGAAGAGTTGACGCACTACCTCAAAGAAGTTCTGCAAACGGTGTATCAGCACCTGAAAAAAAATCCTGAAACCGCCCTTGAACGCGAGTTTGTTTACCATTTGTACCTCACCATAAAGCGACTGGGCGAAATATTAGCCGCCCAAACCGAGAAAGTAAATCCCGAAACCTGGCACCGCTTGTTCCGAAAACTGGCCGATTTCCAAACGGTACCATTCCGCGGAGAACCACTGAGCGGTCTTCAGGTTATGGGAATTCTGGAAACCAGGGTTCTGGATTTCGACAATTTGGTGATATTAAGCATGAACGAAGGAATATTTCCACACGCAGCGCCTCCCAACAGTTTCATCCCCTATAATCTGCGTAAAGGATACGGACTGCCCACCATTGATAATCAGGATTCTATTTTTGCTTATTATTTTTACCGGCTGATACACAGGTCGAAAAATGTCACCCTGGTGTGGGCATCCTCCGATGCTAAAGGACAGGCCGGTGAGATGAGCCGTTTTTTGCATCAGCTTTATTATGAATATCCCGGAATTGTGCAAAAAGACACTTATGTACAGAGTGCAGGCACTAAGATGGCCCCCGAAATTTTCTCGGAAAAAAATGCGGAAGTGATGCAGCAACTGGCTGTCTATTATCAGGGTGGAGCAAGATCTCTTTCGCCCAGTGCTCTGAGTACTTATATTGAATGTCCGTTGCGATTTTACTTCAAATATCTGGCGGGTGCTAAAGAACCGGAGGATATTTCAGAAGAACTGGATCCCCGAATATTTGGAAATCTCTTTCACCAAACTGTAGAAGCCCTTTACAAACCCTTTCTCAACCAAATTGTGACACCTCAAATTATTGACGAGGTTGCCAAACCCGAGAAGATTGCCAAAACACTGGAAAATATATTTGCCCATAATGTGCCCTTTATTCGTCAGGACAAAAGCGTGTTTTTGGATTTACAGGGAAAAAACAGCCTGGTCTTTGAAGTCCTGATGCGTTACCTAAATGGCTTTTTTAAAAGCGAAAAACAGAATGCCCCTTTCACCCTCAAAGGACTGGAAGCCAATATAAACATGGAATTCAACACGCCAGGAGGAAAAACCATCAGACTGGGCGGAAATATTGACCGGCTGGACGAAAAAGACGGTATTACACGCGTTATTGACTACAAAACCGGGCAGGGAGTCAACAAGATTGGTAATTTTGAAGACCTGTTTGACACTACCAAACACACCAATATAAAGGCCACCTTCCAGACATTACTATATGCGCTGATAGTGGAGAACAACGGAACTCCGCCGGAACAAATTCAACCCGGAGTGGTGTGGATGCGCAAACTTTTTACCGACACCGACACTTCTCTTTATCTGCAGGAAGGCAGACAACAGAAAACTCCAATTAACCTGGCACTGGCAAAGGAGGAATACAGAGATGGTCTGGGACAATTACTCGATGAGTTGTTTGATGAGAAAATTCCTTTCCGCCAAACGGAACATGAGAAAAATTGTGAATATTGTGTATATCGGGAGATTTGTTTGAAATAGGAATAGAAATTAAGGCAAAAGATTATCAGGCAGAAGGGAGAAGAGAGAAGAGAGAAGGTGTCACCCCTGCCGGGACTTTTCCATTCATTGCAACGCCAGTGCTACCAAACTGTCGCCCCGCCGGGGCTGGTTCACCATGAAAAGGAAAAATCGACCAATAACTACCTCCACCTATAAATAAAATATATGGTCATGCCAGAAATCCAGCTTCAGCGTGAAAGGAACGCTCGACTCTAAACCCTCAGAACTCAACTCTCACCTCTTACCCCTCATCTCCTTGCTCTCTGGTCCATACTCCATACTCATATTCCCCTGCTTCTTTCGGTTTCAATCGTCCAACAAATCGGGGCGTAACTTTCGGGTACGTTCATAAGCCTGCTGTTCGCGCCATTCATCAATCAACTTGTCATTACCTGACAACAAAACATCGGGCACTTTCCATCCGTGGTAATCAAAAGGCCGGGTATATACCGGCGGAGCAAGCAGGTTGTCCTGAAAAGAATCGGTAAGCGCTGAAGTTTCGTCGCCTATCACACCCGGTAAAACCCGCACCACCGCATCGACCACCACCGCAGCGGCCAATTCTCCACCACTTAGCACAAAATCGCCCACCGAAATCTCACGGGTAATGAAATGCTCTCGAACCCGTTGGTCAACACCTTTGTAATGACCACAAAGAATAATGATGTTGCCACTCAAAGAAAGACGATTGGCCTCTTTCTGGTCGAAACGGTGTCCATCAGGAGTCATAAAAAGAATATGGTCGTATGTTCTTTCCGCTTTAAGTTTGTTGATAGCCCGGGCAATGGGGTCGATTTGCATCACCATACCTGCTCCGCCTCCAAAAGGATAATCATCCACCCGGTTGTGTTTATCTTCTGAATAATCGCGAATATCGTGCAGGTTGATATCAACGACGCCCTTCTCAACAGCTCTTTTTATAATGGATTCACTGAATGGCCCCTGAAACATAGTGGGGAACAGTGTTAGTATATCGATGCGCATGAACTTATATTTTTTGCAAAGATAGGAAAAGGGAATGAGGCAAAGAAAAAGCATCGGAGAAGAGTCATCCTCTTATCGATCCGAAACAGTTTTCAATGAGCAATGAACAATGAGCTATGAGCTATGAGCTATGAACAATGAACAATGAACAATGAGCAATGAGCTATGAGCAATGAACAATGAGCAATGAGCTATGAGCAATGAACAATGAGCAATGAGCAATGAGCAATGAACAATGAACAATGAGCAATGAACAATGAACAATGAGCAATGAGCAATGAGCAATGAACAATGAACAATGAGCTATGAGCAATGAGCTATGAGCTATGAGCTATGAGCTATGAGCTATGAGCTATGAGCTATGAGCTATGAGCTATGAACAATGAGCAATGAGCTATGAGCTATGAGCTATGAGCTATGAGCTATGAGCAGTCCTTTTTGTCCGACAAAAAGACACCTTGCTATTTTTTTAATGACTTCCGGGAAAAAATATTAAAACAAGATTATTAAACGATGTTTTTATTCGTATATTTGTACATTATAGTGTACATCAAAATCTAAAGTCATGAGAGTAATCAGTACGGCAGAGCTGCGCAGCAATATGAAAAAATATCTTGATTTGGCTGCACAGGAACAAATCATCATCCAGAGGGGCAGAAAAGAAACCTTTGTATTGCAAAAAAGAGAATATCTCGAGCCTGATGAGGACTTTAACAGGGCTATCAGTTTGGAACAATTCAGAGAGGGTGCTAAAGAACATATCAAAACACTATTTAGCGAGAAATAAATGCGGATAATATTTCTTCCAGAAACTCTCGATTACTTCAACGAGCTAACTACAATCCTGTACGAAAAGGAGTATTTTGGATTTGAAGAATCCGCCCTTTCGTATGTGGACAGTTTGATTAATGATATAAAAAACTCACTGCACACCAAAATCAAGAAAAAAGCTCCTTCCTTTTTTGACAAATACGGGAAGGGAATGCAGTACGCTACATTCAGGAAAAGCAAGAATACTCAATGGTTTGTGTTTTTCACTATCTACGAAAGCAGTGGCGAACTTGTCTATTTAGTTCGATATATCAGCAATAACCATGTTATCACTCAATACCTATAGGGCATAAGGGAAAGAATTATTTATCGTTAATCTTTTTTATTTCGTAGGCTTTCCGGTCATTTAATTTACTTGTGATTTTATATAGTTTTTCATCCAAATAGGTTAATCTTTCTTGTAATGTTTATTTCAGTCCAAAAGTGTACCAGTATTTCAATCCAAAAGTATACCATTTTAACTTAAAATAAAAGGCAACAGTACCCTGTTTCAGGGGTACCCTTGGAACAGGGTACTGTTGGAACGTGGATTTTCGTGTTTTTTTCATTTTTCATTCATCATTTTTTTTGTTTCTTTCAATCGATAAAAGTCTCCTTTCATGTTCTCAAGGTGGGCTCTGTGGGTTAACCTGTCTACTATGGCGGCTGTTAATACGGGATTGCCAAAAATCTCTTCCCAGCGGTCGAAGCCCAAGTTGGTTGTTATGATGGTGGATTTCCTGCCTGCCCTGAGCGATAGGTGGTTAAATAGTAGTTCGGCACCATTTTTATCAAAAGAACAATGAACAATAAACAATAAACAATGAACAATGAGCAATGAACAATGAACAATGAACAATGAGCTATGAGCTATGAGCTATGAGCTATGAGCTATGAACAATGAGCTATGAGCTATGAGCTATGAGCTATGAGCTATGAGCTATGAACTATGAGCTATGAGCTATGAGCTATGAGCAATGAGCTATGAGCTATGAGCTATGAGCTATGAGCTATGAACAATGAACAATGAGCAATGAACAATGAACAATGAACAATGAGCTATGAGCTATGAGCTATGAGCTATGAACAATGAGCTATGAGCTATGAGCTATGAGCTATGAGCTATGAGCTATGAGCTATGAGCTATGAGCTATGAGCTATGAGCTATGAGCTATGAGCTATGAGCTATGAGCTATGAGCTATGAACAATGAACAATGAGCTATGAGCTATGAGCTATGAACAATTGGCAAAATTAATTCAACCACAAAATTAGCACCGGGGCCAGCACCATCAGTGGATTGAAATAGGCAAACCAGAGACACTGATTACCATGCAACTTATTTCAACACAACTCATGACATGCTAAAATCCTCATTTTGATGTAAAAATATTTGAGGTTTGCAGTATATTTGATAGTTTCGTAGAAACATTTTTAGTGATAAGAGCCAAAAAAGCTTTGTCGCATCTTTAAAATATAAAAAGATGGAAGCCAACGATCTAAACAAATCATCTGAAGAGCAGGTGAATTTGGATTCAGGAAAACAACCTGAAAATTTGGAGCCCCGGGACATCAATCCTGACCAAACACCCAACGAAGAAGAAAAACAACCCGAAGAGGTTGTTGACGAAAACACCGACCACCAGGAGCAGCCGGATTCGGAAGAAATCAACTCAGAACAAGAGCCAACAGCTCAAAGTCAGGAAGCTGAAACGGAATCTGATGACGATGACCAGACCGGTAACGACCAGGAAGAAGAAACGGAATCCCCTAAGGACGGTAACGACGAGAAACAGGAAGGACAGGAGACGCCGGCGCCCCCGAAAGAATCTAAAGATAAAAACCAACCCGAAGAGGTGGATTATTCGGCCTTTTCCCGCGAAGATCTGCTCAAGCATTACCATCAATTACTCAACAATTATTCGGCCAATGCCATAAAAGGACATGTTGAGGCCATTCGCAAAGAGTTTGAACGCAAAAGCGCTGCAGAACTGGCGAAATTAAAACAGAATTTCATTGCCTCCGGCGAACCGGAAGAATCATTCACTCTGCCCCACGACAACCTTTCGGATGAAATGCAAAATGCGATACAACAATATCGCAAAAAACGAGATGAGGAACGCTCCCAAAAGGAAGAAGAAAAAAAGAAAAACCTTACCGCAAAATACGAAGTAATTGAGGGCATCAAAGATTTGGTTAACCGGCAGGAATCGCTACATAATACTTTTGATGACTTCAGGGCCCTTCAGCAGAGATGGAGAGACATAGGCCCTGTACCACAAAGTGAACTTCACGACATGTGGGAAAACTACCATCTGCATGTTGAAAATTTCTACAACTACATCAAAATAAACAAAGAGCTACGGGATCTTGACCTGAAAAAGAACTACGAAATAAAACTGGCTTTATGCGAAAAGGCTGAGAAACTCCTTTTGGAACCATCAATTGTCAAGGCTTTTAAAATTCTTCAAAAATATCACGAACAATGGCGCGAAACAGGCCCGGTTCCAAGGGAGAAAAAAGAAGAATTGTGGCAACGTTTTCATGAAACCACAGTAAAAATAAATCAGGCACATCAGGAACACTACGAAAATCTTAAGGAGCAGCTTCAGAAGAATCTGGAAACCAAACAGGAGCTTTGCGAAAAAGTAGAAACCATCCTTGAACAAGAAATGAAATCTCCCAAGGAGTGGGAAAAAAGCAGCAAGTCCATCATAGAAATTCAGAAAATCTGGAAAACCATTGGTTTTGCCCCCAAAAAGGAAAATCAGGAAATCTATTTACGATTCCGAACCGCCTGTGATAAATTCTTTGACAACAAACGTGACTTTTTTAAACAGTACAAGGACGATCAACAAAACAACCTGCAACTCAAAAACGAATTGGTAGAGCAGGCTGAAGCACTGACCGAAAGTACCGATTGGAAAAGCACGACTGATGAACTGATACGTATTCAAAAGAAATGGAAAGAGATAGGGCCTGTACCCCGAAAATATTCTGATGATATCTGGAAAAAATTCCGGGGTGCGTGCGACCATTTTTTCAATAGAAAATCTGATTTTTTCAGCAAAAAAGATGAAACTCAGGAAGAAAATCTGAAACTCAAGGAAGTACTGCTTGAAGAACTGGGGCAATACGAACCCGATGAAAACAATGAAAAAAGCTTTGCCACCCTCCAGGATTTTCAACGAAGATGGTCGGAAATAGGATTCGTACCCATCAAGGAGAAAGACCGGGTAAACCAAGAGTTCCGCAACCTGATTAATGCAAGGTTCGACCATTTAAACATGGACGAAGCCAACAAAGCCGTACAAAAATTCAGGAATAAACTGGAAAACTGGAAAAACGAAGGTCAGTTTGATGACCGCATCATCCAGGAGCGCAACAAGATCATTGGAAAATTAAAACAACTGGAGAATGACATAATTCTCTGGGAGAACAACATTGGTTTTTTTGCAAAGTCAAAAAGTTCCGAAGCTTTGATTCGCGACTTTTATAATAAGATCGAAAGCGGGAAGCAGAATATCAAGATGCTGAACGAAAAACTGGACCTCATAGAGGAGATAGAAAGGCAAAGGTAGTGGTGAAGGCACCGCGCCCCTTGATTTTATAAGTAAAGGACACATATTCCGGGTACTTTTTGCTAACTTTGTGGCTTAAAATTTCAAAAATAAGTACGATCGTTGAATCTTAAAATATTGGAACTGTGCCCGATACACGTTATGTTTTTGTCACCGGAGGTGTAGCATCCTCATTAGGAAAAGGAATTATCTCGGCATCTCTGGCCAAACTTCTTCAGGCCCGCGGATACCGGGTAACCATCCAAAAGTTGGATCCATACCTGAATGTGGATCCAGGAACACTCAATCCATACGAACATGGGGAGTGTTATGTCACTGAAGATGGCGCCGAAACCGATTTGGATCTAGGTCATTACGAGCGTTTTCTGAATGTACCTACTTCACAGGCCAACAATGTGACTACCGGTCGGATTTATCAGAATGTGATCAATAAAGAACGTAAAGGTGATTATCTGGGAAAAACCGTCCAGATTATCCCTCATATTACCGACGAAATAAAACGCAACATCAAATTATTAGGCAATAAGCACAAATTTGATGTGGTAATTACCGAAATTGGCGGAACGGTTGGCGACATTGAGTCGTTGCCCTACATAGAAGCCGTTCGTCAGTTGAAATGGGAATTGGGACACCGGGCTGCGGTTATTCACCTTACGTTGGTACCTTACCTGGCCGCAAGTGGTGAACTGAAAACAAAACCCACACAACATTCGGTAAAGTCACTTCTGGAAATTGGTGTTCAGCCGGACGTTTTGGTGCTAAGAACCGAGCATGATCTTTCCAGTGACATCCGCAAAAAAGTTGCTTTGTTTTGTAATGTTGACAGTCGGGCAGTGATTCAATCCATCGATGTTTCATCCATCTACGAAGTGCCCGTAAAGATGCAGGAAGAAGGGCTCGATGAAATCATCCTCGAAAAATTGCAACTTCCTATTGAAGGCAAGCCTGAACTTAAAGAGTGGAAAACCTTCCTGAGCAAACTCAAAGCAGCTAAAAAAACCATTCGCGTCGGTCTGGTTGGAAAATACGTAGAATTGCCGGACGCATACAAATCTATTATTGAAGCATTACACCATGCCGGCACCTACAACGACCGGAAGGTGGACATCAGACTGCTTCATTCCGAAAACATTAATTCGGAGAATGTGGATAACACATTAAAGGATCTACATGGTATTTTGGTCGCTCCCGGCTTTGGTCACAGAGGAATAAGCGGAAAGATTTTATCGGTAAAATATGCGCGTGAAAAAGATATACCCTTCTTTGGCATTTGTCTGGGTATGCAATGTGCCGTTATTGAATTTTCTCAAAATGTTTTGAAGCTTGAAAAGCCCAACTCACGCGAGATGGATCACAACACTCCAAATCCGGTAATTGACCTGATGGAAGACCAGAAAAACATCACCGACAAAGGCGGAACCATGCGTTTGGGAGCTTATGAATGTGATGTAAAAAGCAAAACCAATTCGGCCCGTGCATACAAAAAAGAGGTTATACATGAACGTCATCGTCATCGCTATGAATTCAACAACGAATACCTGAAACAGTTCGAAGATGCCGGAATGATAAGTGCCGGAATGAACCCCGACACCGGACTGGTCGAAATAATTGAGATCCCTACACTCAAGTGGTTTGTTGGCGTTCAGTTTCACCCCGAGTACAGCAGTACCGTAATCAACCCCCACCCCATGTTTATGGCGTTTGTTAAAGCAGCCATTGAGCACGAAGAGGAAGCGAAACAGGGGTAAGGTTAGAGGCGGAGATTAGAGGTTAGAAGACTGGAGGTTTCAACATAAAGACACGTTGAAATACAGGCAATTAATTCATGAGTGTAGTATAAAAAGGTATATTTTTGCCAAAATCAAGGCTTTGAAAATTTTTGTGCCGGAGTTAACCTTTTGTTAATGAGGATTCAAAAATTTTCATTAACGAAGAGTTTGGCAATAAA
>Ga0163219_100251_pt1 | contig 15018 bp, 14 predicted proteins | sample MSEWel2016_04_06_FD_113150 | JGI IMG/M metagenome (GOLD analysis project Ga0163219, IMG submission 113150) | Subsurface microbial communities from deep shales in West Virginia, USA - MSEEL Well Study Marcellus 3H_2016_04_06 ...
GCCGGCGTCGACTACCACGTGCCCTTCGGCGGCATAAAGAAATCCAGCTACGGCCCGCGCGAACAGGGCTTCGCCGCCGTCGAATTCTACACCCAGACCAAGACGGCCTACTCATGGGCGTGAGGGGCCGAGCCTAGGGAGACGAGGACGATGCGGACCGCACCCCTGGCCGGGCTCGCCCTGGCGCTCAGCCTCGCGGGCGCCCAGGCGCCGGCCGCGGAGGCGCCGCTGCGGGTGGCGCTGATCGACGTCGAGGGCGGGGCGGCGACCCTGTTCGTGACGCCGGACGGCCGCTCGCTGCTGGTGGACACCGGCTGGCCGGCGGGGATGGGAGTCCCGGCGGGGACGCCGCCGGGCCCATCCAGCGCCGACCGGATCGTGGCCACGGCGAAGTCGCTGGGGCTCAGCCGCATCGACTACCTGCTGATCAGCCACTACCACCTCGACCACGCGGGCGGGGCGCCGGAGCTGATGGCCAAGTTCCCTGTTGGGACGGTGCTGGACCACGGGCCCAACCGCGAGGCGCCGCCGGCCGGGCAGGCGGCCTCGCCCACCAGCGCCGAGCAGCTCTTCGCCCGCTACGAGGCGGCGATCGGGGACCGGCCGCGCCGGGTGATGAAGCCGGGCGACCGGCTGGCGCTCGGGCCGCTGACCTTCGACTTCGTGGTCGGCGACCGGGTGGTCGGCGGCCGGCCGGGCGCGCCGACGCCGGGCTGCGAGGCGGTCCCGTCGAAGAGCCAGATCGGCGGGGAGGAGAACCCCCGCTCCCTCGGCTTCGTGGCGAGCTGGGGCAAGGCGCGGATCCTGAACCTCTCCGACCTCACCTGGGACCTAGAGAAGGACCTGGTGTGCCCGGCCAACAGGCTGGGCCGGATCGACCTGATGGTGGTCTCCCACCACGGCTCCGACCTCTCCAACACGCCCACCCTGTTCGCCGCCACGGCGCCGCGCGTAGCGCTGGTGGGGAACGGGGCGCGGAAGGGCGGGGACGGGCCCGTGCTGGAGCGCCTGGCGGCCGCGCCCTCGAAGCCCGCCGTCTGGCAGGTCCATTTCGCGACGCGCTCGCCGGAGGCCAATGTGGCGGCGGAGCGGATCGCCAACCTCGACGTCCAGCCGGACGCCGGCCACCTGCTGTCGGCCGAGGTGACGAAGGCGGGCGCGATCACCGTCGTGAACGGCCGCACCGGGGCGCGCGAGACCTACGGCCCCGCGCGGCGCTAGGCGCTACTTCCCGACGATCTGGATCTGTTGCTGGGTCTGGGCGTCGGTGGCGAGCGCCTGGCCGGCGGGGAACTGGTTGGCCTGCAGGATGTAGGCGATGATCTCGCTGGTCTCGGCCATGCCCATGCTGCCCGGCTCGTTGAGCGGCATGGTGGTGCGCGTGCGGGTGACGAGGGCGTGGACGCTCTGGCCCTTCCAGTTGTCGAGGAAGCGCCCGCCGGCCAGCGGCGGGGCGGCGTCGGCGCCTTCCAGGCCCACGCCGTGGCACATGGCGCACTTGGCCTCGTAGGCGGCCTTGCCGCGGGTGGCCTGCTCGGCGTCGTAGACCCCGTCGGCGACAGTGCGGGCCGCGGCCTGGGCGTGCAGGGAGGTGTAGGAGACGCCCAGCAGGGCCACGCCGATGGCCGCCGCGCCGGCCAGCTTGGTCTTGAACGTCATGACACCTCCCAACTCAACTCAACCCCCGCAATTGCTCACACTGCGGATGAATGCCCGCTGACCGGCCTCAGGCCGGGGGCAGGCGGTAGGCGATCAGCTCGCCGCTGTAGTTCCCGCCGCCGACCGCCAGCACGATGTACTGCTGGCCGTTCAGCATGTAGGTCATCGGCGCGCCGGACTGGGGCGCGGGCATGTAGACGGCGCCCTTCTCCTCGCCGGTGGCCTTGTCGTAGGCGCGCAGCATGGCCCCGCGCTGGCCGTTCGGCGTGGTGGCGAAGCCGGCCTCGCCGATGATCACCAGCGACTTGGTGGTGAGCGGCCCGATCAGGGAGCCCGGACGGCCGGTGCGGGGGATGTTCAGCCCTTTCAGCGCCGGGTGGTTCTTCACCTCGTCGGGCGTGTCGCCGTGCGCCACCTGCCACTTGATGTCGCCCTTCGTCAGGTCGATGGCGGTGAGGCGGCCCCACGGCGGCTTGACCAGCGGCAGGCCCTGCACGCGCAGGACGCCGGCCTTGAAGCCGTCGCGCTCGGCCGGGATGCTGCGGACGTTGACGTATTCGAAGTCGGACTGGGCGGGGTTGGTGTTCTTCACCGCCATCATCACGTCGGCCTCGGTCTTCGAGTAGACGTAGACGATCTTGCTCTCCGGATCGTAGGAGCCGCCCGGCCAGTTGGTGCCGCCGGTCAGGTTCGGCATGGTCAGGGTGCCCCAGGTCCCCTCGGGCGTGGCGACCGTGGGCGGGGTCCACATGGGGCCCATGCGGTAGTTCTTCACCAGCCTGAGCGCCTCGGCCTTCAGCTCGGGCGTGAAGTCGATCAAGTCGTCCTCGCCGAAGCCCTGGCGGTCGTAGGCCGGGGGCTTGGAAGGCGTGGGCTGGGTGGGGGCGTACCACTCGCCCGGCACGTCGCCCTTGGGCACGCGCTTCTCCGGGATCGGCCAGATCGGCTTTCCCGTCTCGCGGTTCAGCACATAGAGGAACGACTGCTTGGAGGGCTGGGCCAGCGCCTTGACGATCTTCCCGCGCACCGGGATGTCCACCAGGATCGGGGCGCAGGGGATGTCGTAGTCCCATAGGCCGTGATGGACCGTCTGGTAGTGCCACTTGCGCTCGCCGGTGTGAAGGTCGACGGCCACGATGCTCTCGCCGAACAGGCCGTCGCCGCGCCGGTAGAGGCCGACGGTGTCGCCGGTCGGCAGCTCGACGCCGAGGTAGGCGAGGTTGAGCTCCTCGTCGACGGAGATCTGGCACCAGACGCCGCCGTTGCCGATGTTCTCGGTGCCGTCCTCCCAGGTGTCGTAGCCGAACTCGCCCTTCAGCGGGATGGTGTGGAAGATCCACAGCCGCTTGCCGGTGCGCACGTCGAAGCCGCGGACGTAGCCCTTCACGTTCTTGCGGGTGCGCGGGACGTTGCCGGCGGTGTGGGCGGCGCCGATGATCACCACGTCCTTGGCCACGCACGGGGTGGCGTGCAGGCCGACGTCGGCGAGCGGGTCGATGTCCTGGTCGAAGTCCTTCTTGAGGTCGACGATGCCGCCCTGGCCGAAGGTCGGGATGCGCTGGCCGGTCTTCGGGTCGAGGGCGACGAGCTGGTAGCCGATGGTGACGTAGAGGAGGCGCTCCTCCTTTCCGTCGGTCCAGTAGGAGAGGCCGCGGCCGGAGAGGCGGCGCGGCGCGCGCGCGGCCCGCTGGCCCTCGTCCTCGCGGTGGACCCACAGCACCTCGCCGGTGGCGGCGTCGGCGGCGACCACGGCCCGGCGCGAGCCGATGGTGGTGTAGAGCACGCCCTTGATGACGAGCGGGGTGCTCTCGAACTGGTACTCGGGGCGGGGGCCGAAGTTGTCGGACTTCAGGCGCCAGGCGACTTCGAGATTGCTGAAGTTCGACCCGTTGATCTGGTCGAGCGGCGAGTAGCGGGTGTTGGCGAGGTCCGCCGCGTAGTGGCGCCACTCGGTGTCGGCCGGCTTGGCCGCCTGGGCGAAGGCCTTGCCCGGCAGCTTGGCGAACAGGAAGGCCATCAGCGGCGCGGCCAGCGCGCCCCGTCTCGAGATCAACCGCATCGGACTTTCTCCCACCCCTGGAACTGGCGGCGGGACCGCCCCGGCGGCCCCGCCCTGGTCTTGGTTCGCCCCGCTACAGCGGGATCTTGAGCACATTGGTGATGTAGGCCGCCGACTTCCGCGCCGCCTCCTTGGGCGGCTCGAAGGGCGAGGTGTCCAGCTCCACGTTGAGGAAGCCTTCCCACTGGATCGAGTCGAGGTAGGCCATGAGCCCCTTGAAGTCGACGCCGCCCTTGCCGAGCGGGAAGAAGTAGGGGGTCTTCATCATGTCCACCTCGGGCCCCGGCACGTTCTTCGTGCCGCCGCGGTCCCTGGGGTGGACGTCCTTGAAGTGGAACTCGATGACCCGCTTGCCGAACTTCCTGGCGAGGGCCAGCGGGTCCATGCCGGCCATGGTGATGTGGCCGGTGTCCAGCACCAGGCCCACGTAGCGGGGGTCGGTGTTGGCCATCATGTAGAGCGTCTCGCGCTCGTCCTGCAGCTGGCTGTTCAGGTGCGGGTGGATGCCCAGGTGCATGCCCAGCTCCTCGCGCATCCGGCGGCCGAGCTGGTTGCAGGTCTCGGCCATCTGCCGGAGGTCCTCGTCGGTCGTCCCGCCTGGGCGGCGGCGGCCGAGGTTGGTCTTCCAGCGCAGGCCGCCGAAGCGGCGGCTGAAGCGGGCCATCTCGAAGTGGTTGTCGATCACCGCCTGGCGCTGGGCCGGGTCCTCGAAGGCGGTGGCGCCGCCGGGCGCACCGCCGGTGATCGAGCAGAACTGCACGCCCATCTGGAAGATCTTGTGCTGCAGGCGCTCGTAGTCGTTCGGATAGTAGGCGTTCGGGCCGCGGGCGAAGGAGGCGCCGAAGATCTCCATGTAGCGGAAGCCCACCTCGCGGGCCTCGGCCATGCCCTTGAACGGGTCGCCTTCCCAGCCCCCGCGGGTGTTGGTGGTGTAGCTGATGCGGTAGCGCTGCGATGGCGGCACCTCGACCATGGGGACGAGAGTTTCCGCGTGCGGCCGGGGCAGGGGCGGCTGGCCGCCGGCGGCCTGGGCGAGGGCCTGGCTCCCGACGGCGGAGCCGGCGGCGGCGAGGGCGCCGGCGGAAAGGAACTTGCGACGATCCATTGGGGGGGTCCTCTGGTCGGGGCCGCCCCGGCCCGCCGTCCTCCGACGGCCCGCGAGGGCCGCCGAAGGACGGGGTCCGGGGGGGGGATCCCGCTGTCCTCAGAACAGCTTCATCGTGACGCCGAGGGTCACCCGGCGGCCGAACGGGTTGGCCATGAAGCTGTCGTAGCCCTGGGCCGAGTTGTAGAACGGCGGCACGTCGTCGAAGATGTTCCGCACCGAGAGCGACAGCTCCAGCGGCTCGGCGAGCATCGGGACGGCCAGGTCGTAGCCGATGTTGGCGTCGAAGATGGCGTTGGCCTTCACCTTGTCGCCGCCGCCGTTCGGGTTGCCGTTGGCGTCGCGGGTGATCGGCGTGACCGAGTTGCCCGACCAGTTGCGGTAGTCGCCGGTGTAGTTGACGAACAGGTCCGCGCTGAGGGCGCCCATGCTCCAGCCGAGGTTGCCGCGAAGCGTGGTGCCCACCGACGGGAACTGGCCGTTGTTCCCCGTGGTGTCGAGGATGTCGTACTCGGCCCCGCTGCCGAAGGACTGGGTGTACTTGGTGAACTGGGTGCCGGTCACGCCCACCCGGAAGTCGCCCATGTCGTCCGTGCGGTGGGTGTACTGGACCGAGTAGTCGATCCCTTCCACGTGCAGGTTCAGCCAGTTCGAGTTCAGCGAGCGGAAGATGTACTGGGTGCAGGCCGGCGCCGTGGTCCGTTGCGGGATGCCGCGGGCGAACTGGTCCAGCTGCGCCGGGGTGGCGCAGTTCGGGTAGAAGGTCAGCAGGAAGTTGGCCGAGGCCGTGTTGACCACGTTCTGGATGTTGGGGCCGGTGACGCCGCCCTCGAAGGTCGTCGACCAGTAGGTCACCTGGGCGCGGAAGCCCGGCAGGTAGTCGGGGTTGTAGTCGAAGCCCAGCGACCAGCCCTTGCCTTCCTGGGCGCCCGTCTCAGTGTCGCCGCTGGTCACCTGGATGCCCTGCAGCGAGGAGATGTTGCAGGTCACCGAGGCGGTGGTGCAGCCCGGGATGCCCATCTGGGTGATGATCGGATAGGCCGAGACGGGCACCGGCACGTTGTTGGTCACCGCGTTCCAGCCGGCGGTGCCGAAGGCGCCGAACTCGTCGCCCAGCACGGTCAGCGGCGGGGCCACGAAGGAGGTGGAGTAGTTCCCGCGGAAGCGCAGGCCGTCCATGACGTCCCAGTTGAAGGCGACGCGCGGGTTCCGGGTCTCGCCGAAGTCGTCGTAGTGGTCGTAGCGGTAGGACAGGTTGACGTCGAACCGCTGCATCCAGGGGATCTCCATCTCCGGGGAGACGAGCGGCACATTGGCTTCCACGAAGGCCGAGTAGACCTTGCGGTCGAACTCGAACTTCAGCTGCTGCGAGCCGGAGCTGGCCGGGCCCGAATTGTTCGGACGGGTCACGAACTGGTCGAGCTGGGTGCGCAGCATCTCGCCGCCGACGGCGATCTTCACCGGGCCGGCCGGCATCTGGAACAGGTCGCCGTTGAGGATGCCGCGGACCTGCTGGAAGCCGCTGGTGTTCTCGAGCACGCCGGCGTTGTCGAGCAGCCGGTCGCGCACGGCCTGGGAGGTGCGGTTGGTGGCCGCCGGGTTCCAGACGTCGAGCGCGTTGTCCGCCGTCAGCGGCAGGTTCAGCACCACGAGGTTGGTGCCGGGGACCGAGATGGCGGTCATGCTGCCGCCGCCGTTGGTGGTGCCGTTGAGGGCGAGGTTGGCCACCGAGCCGTTGATCGTGCCCTCGGAATAGGTGTCGCTCTCGTCACGCCCGGCCGCGGCCAGGAAGTCCAGGTTCCAGTTGTCGGTGACGCGGTAGGCCGCCGTGAAGCTGGCGTACATGCTGTCGGAGCCCGAGTAGTTGTGGGCCGGGCCGAACAGCTCGGTGGCGTCCCAGCGGATGGTCTGGGTGTTGGACGTGCCGGTGTAGCCGGCGGGCGAGGTGAAGAAGGGGTTCGCCTGCGGCCCGGTGCGGAACACCGTGGCCTGGACCGTGCCGGCGCCGGCCAGCGTGTCGTTGCGGCGGCGGCCGTAGACCATGTCGAGGCCGACGGTCAGGTTCTCGGTGAGCTCCTGGGAGATCTTCGCCATCACGTTGTGGCGCTCTTCCTCGCCCACGCGGTCGGTGTAGTTCCAGTTCGTGCACGGGGCGTTGGCGGCGGTGTTGGCCACGCCCTGGGTGGCGGCGGCGCCGAGGAAGATCAGGTTCTGGCCGCCCGGCTGCAGGGTGGCCGGCGAGCAGCTGAAGTTCAGGAAGTTGGTGCCGCCGCGCTCGCGCTGGTCGGGATAGGTCCAGTCGCGGGCGCTGTTCTTCACCCGGCTCTGCAGGGAGTAGGAGGCGCCGAACACCGCCGAGCCGCCGTCCCAGGTGCGGCCCATGGTGACCGCGCCGACGTAGCCGGGGGCCTGGCCCTCGGAGACCATGGTCTGGCCCTGGAACTGCAAGCCGTCCAAGCGCTTGCGGGTGATGAAGTTGATGACCCCGGCGACGGCGTCGGAGCCGTAGGTCGCCGATGCGCCTTCCGCCAGCACCTCGACGCGCTCGACCATGCCCACCGGGATGATGTTGGGATCGAGGAAGGTGTGGTTGGTGCCGCCCGTCGGGCCGCGGTGGCCGTCGATCAGCACGAGGGTGGAGTTGGAGGCCGAGGCGCCAAGGCTGTGGATCGAGGGCTGGTAGTGGGCGCCCGTGCCGCCCTGGACCGCCGCGCCGAAGTTCGACAGCGCAGGCACCGTGGCCAGCGCCTGGGTGACGATCGCCGAGCCGGTGGCCTTGAGGTCCTCGGTCCCGACGGAGATCAGGTTGGAGCCCACCGGCGCCACCCCGCGCAGGCTGGTGCCGGTGACGACGACTTCCTCAAGCTCGGAGCCCGAGTCGTCCTGCGCCATGGCGGCCATGGGCATGAGGGTCGCAGCGCCGAGCGCAACGACCGAGCAGCCGTATTTCAGTGTCTTCAGGATGTTGTTCATGGGCCCCTTCCCAGGATGTCTTCGCGTTTCCGGTCCGGTCGGAAGCACGGGCGGTTGAGCGCCGTCGTGCGCCGACACTGTTCTTGTGGTGACAGCCGGCCGGGGCGGGGGACCGTGCGGGCACGACCCCTCGTCGAGGCGGGCCCATGTTCCAGGGCCCGTCCCGCACTGTCGCGAGGCTGGCGGCCCCGCCCGCCCATTGAGGGCGTGCGGAGGGCGCGGACTCGCGTCAGTCAGCTTGCTGTCTTGTCTACACTTCCTCCGACGGGGTCTTGTGCGGCCTTGGCGGCCGCGTCGCCCCTGTTTTTGGTATACAGTCTACAATCTGTACGCCGCGCCCCACGGGATGACAAGTTGCAGATGGGCAACACCGGAAGACGAACTGCATACAGCGTGCAGATCGCGCAGCGAGACGTGCGGGCGCGCGGGCGGACGCGGGTCCGCCCGGCGCGCGGCGCCTCCGGCGCGGGGGCTCAGCGGCCCTTCTGGGCGGCGAGGTAGGCGACCACGGCCGAGCGCTGCTTCGCGTCGGGGAGGCCGATCATCATCTTGGTGCCCGGCACGGTCTGGCCAGGGGCCTTGAGGAACTTGTCGAGTTGGGCCGGCGTCCAGGCGAAGGCCGCCTTCTTCATCGCCGGGCTGTAGGCGTAGCCCGGGACCGCGCCGGCCTTGCGGCCCGCGACGCCCTTCAGGGGCGGGCCGAGCTTGCCGGGCGCGGCCTCGAGCGCATGGCAGGCGCCGCAGCGCTGCTTGAACAGGGCCTCGCCCGGATGGGGATCGGCCACCGCCAGCGCCGGCGCCGCGGACAGGCCCGCCGCAAGGATCGAAAGCATGGCGAGGCGGCGAAGCATCGGGCGGTCTCCGGAAAATAGGGCGTATACGGTTGAAGTGCGCGGGATGAATTGGCGCTGAACGCGCGCGGGGCGCCAGGCCGGGCGCGGACGCTCCGCCGCGCCCGCGCCGATTCGTCGAGGACGCTACCTGGCGCGCGCGCCGGCGAACTCGGGGCTGAAGCTCGAGAACCGCTCCGGCGCCTTGTAGTGCAGCTGCAGGTGGCTGATCACCGCCTCTTCGGCGGGGGTGTCGGACTGACCCAGGGCCACGTCCAGCAGGGCGCGGTGGTGGTTGAGCCGCCAGGCCATGACGTCGTGGTTGACGTTCTCGAGCGCGGTGTGGGCGAAGAGGACGGTCGCCAGGGAATCCAGGGTCTTGGTGAGGTAGGGGTTGCCCGCCGTCTTCCAGATCGTGCGGTGGAACTCCAGGTCGATGGCGGCGGCGTCGATGTCGCGGGTGGCGCCCCAGTTCTCCATCTGCTCGACGAGCTGGGTGAGGCGGGCGGCCACGGGCTTGGTCATGTGGGCGGCGCAGAGCTTCAGGGCCTCGGCCTCGAGGATGACCCGCAGGCTGTTGATGCGCTGGACGTCCTCTTCCGAGAGCACGGTCACGAACATGCCCCGGCGCTCGTGGTTCATCACCAGGCCGTGCTCGTGCAGCTGCATCAGCGCCTCGCGGATCGGGATGCGGCTGATGTTGAACTCGCGGGCGAGCTGGCTCTCGTTGAGGCGCTGGCCGGGCTTGTAGCGGCCGCTGACGATGGCGTCGCGCAGCGCATTGAACACATAGGACTTCAGCGTCGAGGGGGCGCTCCCCGTCGGGTGTTCGAGGATCTGTGCGCTCGTGGCCGGCATCGGGTCCCTGCTCAATACTGCGGCGGCGGGCCAGCGGTCCCGCCGTCGGATCACATCGTATTCAATATACAATTGGGGGGCCGCCGGGAAGCGCAAATCGGCGATTCCCGAGCCTTCGGGGATGCGTAAGCTTACCCGAAAAGGACGCCGAGCGGCAACCTTCTACAGCTCAACGTTATATTGAGTACTGTATACAGCTCCGCTTGAGCCTGTTAGGCATGGGTCGGCGAGGGACGGCAGTCCCAACCCCCTCCAACTTGCGCCAGCCGTCCTTCGGGGCGGCTGGCGTTTTCCGTGACGGAGGGCCGCGCCGCGCCGGCGTGGCGTCCGCCGCGAGGGGCGTGCTAGTCCTCGCCGGTCAGCCGCCGCCGGCGCAGCGGCACAATCGGGACCGGTCCTTCCATGTACGTCGGGCGCGAGATGTTCCACGAGGTCGCCGACCGGGAGACGGCCCGGCGGATCTTCGCGAGCACCGTGGTCCGGGTTGAGATGGAGACCCACTCCTACTGCAACCGCCGCTGCTCCTATTGCCCCAACGTCGCGGGCGACCGCCTCTTCAACGAGCCCATGCCGGCCGACATCTGGGAGACCGTGATCGGCGGGCTGCAGGAGATCGACTACGCCCACCACCTGGTGCTCAACTACTACAACGAGCCCCTGGCCGACCGCTCCATCCTCGACCGCCTCCGCGAGGCCCGCGCGCGCCTGCCGAAGGCGCGGCTGATGATCTACTCAAACGGCGACTACCTGGAGCCGGGCCTGGTGGACGAGCTGGCTGAGGCCGGCCTCGACTACCTGCACGTCTCGATCCACCTGAAGCGCGAGGACACCTACACCGACCTCTATGTGGTCAACCGGATGATCGAGATCTCGGTCCGCATGGGCATACCGGCGAAGATCGTGGGCCTGAAGCCGGGCGAGCTGATGATCGCCAGGGCCCCGCACCGGCGGCTGGAGATCGAGCTGCGGGGGATCAACTTCAACGTCCACGGCACCGACCGCGGCGGCCTGATCGGCGACATCACGACGGCGGCGAAGCGGGCCGCGCCCTGCTCCTTCCCGTTCGCCCACTTCGTGCTGGGCTTCAACGGCATGATCGCGCCGTGCTGCCACATCCGCAGCGACCGGCCCGAGCACGCGCCCTACGTCTACGGCAACCTGCGTGACTACGGCTCGATCTTCCAGGCCTTCACGAGCCGGCCCGCGGCGGCCTGGCGGCGGGAGCTCGCCAGCGCCCGGCCGAAGCTACCGCCCTGCGACACCTGCTCGGCGGGCGTGGTCGACGATCCGCAGGCGCTGAAGGTGTTCGCCGCGGCCCACCAGGCCTATGTGGAAGGCCAGCCGGCCTAGCGGACGGCGGCGGCCGCGTAGGTCTCCAGCACCAGGCTGAAGGGGCGGCCGTCGGCGACCAGCACGGCCTTGTGCTCCAGCACGCCCGAGCCGTCGTCGAGGTAGCGGACTGAGAGCGTGCGGCGGCGATAGTCCAGCGAACGGACGGCGACGCCGAAAGGGGTCTGGGTGCCCTCCAGGGTGGCGTTCATCTCCGGCGTCAGGCGGCCGGGCAGGAACCAGTTGTCGGCCACGGAGAGGACCTCGGGCCCGCACATCAGGCGCACGCGCCGGTGGCGGATGGCGTCGGCCGGGGCGTCGAGGGCCTCGCGGACCCAGTCGGGCGCCTCCGGGTCGGGCGGCAGCTGCTCGGCGCGGACGCGCTCGCCCGGCGCGCGGCGGTCACAGATCTCCTGCAGCACGGCCGTGGCGCTGTGGCTGGCGAGCAGACGGGCGCTGAGCGCCTCCGCCGCGCGCCGGTCCGCCGTGGCCGCCCCGCCGAGGATGGCGAAGCTCGCCAGGACGAGGAGGGTGAGGTCTTGGAACATCGCCGCCTTCTAGGCGTCGGCGGCGCGGGACGCCACCCGCTCGCGAGACCGCCGCGAGCGGGTGGCGGCCGCCTTAGTGGACGTGGACGGTCGAGGCCTGCGGCCCCTTCTCGCCCTCGGCCTCGGCGAAGCGGACCGCGACGCCCGGCTCCATCCTGGCGAAGCCGCCGTTCACCACGGCGTTGCGGTGGAAGTAGATCTCGCGGCCGTCGGCGGCCTCGATGAAGCCGTAGCCCTCCTCGGGGAACAGCCGGGCGACGCGGCCCTGGGGCGGGGGCTCGTGGACCTTGACCTTGCCCTGCACCCGCCGGCGGCGGTCCAGCAGGCGCCGGCGGGCGGCGGCGAAGGCGTCGCGGACGGTGACGAAGGCGTCCTCGTGGGCGTGGTCGGCCGGCGGATTGCGGTCCACCACCACCTCGCCCTCGCTGGGCGTGGTGATCTGGAGGCGCACCGCATAGAGGTCGCCGTGCCGCCGCTTGCCCGGCCGCCCGATGACGGCGACGCGGCAGGAGGTGATGCGGTCGTGCAGCCGCTCGAGCTTGGCCGCCTCGTGCTCGATGCGTCGGGTGAGCGCGTCGCTGGAGGTGAGGCCGCCTTCGAAGGTGATCTGGAGGGGAATCTGCATGGAGCCTTCCGTCAGAGTGAAAGCAGGGGACTGCGGGCGGCCTCGTTGAGCCAGCCGCCCAGGTGATGGTCGGGCGCCTTTGTCAGGTCCTTGCGGATGGCGCCGGTGACGCGGGCGCGCCGGGCGAGCCGCATGCGCAGCGGGCCGATCAGGCGGGTCGGCGCGGCGAGCACCACACCGTCGAGGCCGCGGGCCTGGACCAGTTCGCCGGCCCGCTCGGCCACCTCGCCCATGAAGGCCTCCTTGGCGGGGCGGACCGGGTCCTCCGGGCCGACGCCCGAGCGGCGCGGGGAGGCGCTGGAGAAGGCGCGGGCCGGCGGCGTGGCGCGCAGCTCGGCGCGCAGCTCGCGCAGGCGCCCGGTGTGGTCGAGCTCCTCGAAGGTGACGAAGCGGCCGGTCTCGGCGGACCGTTCGACGAAGCGGGCGCGGCCGCCGTCGGTGAGGATGAAGAGCAGTTTGGCGGGCTTTGGCATGGGTCTCCCCGAACGCGATGGAGCCATGCTGCGCCGACGGTGGCGCTTCGCCTTGACCGTGGTCAAGGCCGGAGCCGGACGGGAGTCCGGACAAGAAAACGGCCGGTCCCGGGGGGAGGGGACCGGCCGTCGCCCGTGGCGGGACCTTCGGCTCAGTGGCTGAGCAGGAGGTAGCGCTGGGGATTCTGCAGCAGGCGCCAGGTGGCGCCGCCGAGCGCCCATTCGACCGTGCGGCTATGGCCATAGGCGCCGGCGACGATCAGGTCGGCCCCGATCGCCTCGGCCTCGGCGTTGAGCTCGTCGGCCACGCTGGCGTCGGGGGCGGTGGTGACGTTGGCGCGGGCCGGGGCGCCGTGGCGGCGGAGCCAGGCGGCGACGTCCAGGGCGCAGGCCTCGGCGGCCTCCACCTCGTCCTCGGCGCAGACGGCCTGGACCACCACCTCCTCGGCGCGGACCAGGAAGGGCATGGCGTCGGCGACCGCGCGACGGGCCTCGCGGGTCTCCTTCCAGGCGACCACGATCTTGCGGGCCTGCAGGTGACCGGCCCCGGCGGGCGCCACCAGCACGGGACGTCCGGCGGCCAGCACGACGTCGGCCGGCGGGGCGGCGTGGTAGACGTCGCTGCCCCTGGCCTCGGTGGCGGTCATGACGATCAGGTCGGCGGCCCGGGCGGTGCGGGCGATCGCGTTGACGGGCGTCGACGACACCGTGCGCCATTCCACGTCGGCGCCGGCGGCGTCGCGGCGGAAGGCGGCCTCGGCGTTCTTCAGGTCGGCCGCGACCTGGCGCGAGAGCTGTTGGTACATCTCGGCGATCAGCTGGCCGGAATAGGGATCGACCATGGTCACCGGCTCGATCATCTCCGCGCCCAGGCCGATCAGGCGGGCGTCGAAGGCGCGGGCGAGGCCGGCGGCGATCTCCACCCGGCGGGAGGCGGCCAGGCCCGGCTCCACATGGACGAGCAGGGTCGAATAGGTCGGCGCGGGCGGCGCGGTGCGGGCGGCGGGCGCGCTCTTTTCCTGAACGGTCATGCGATGGCTCCCTGGTTTCCCGGAAGTTAACGGCCGGACAAGCTCGGCTGGAAACCTGGGGCGCACCCCTAGGTAGTCGTACGGAGGGACCCCGGGGTCGGCCTTTGACGCGTGTCAGGGCGGCGCTCGGCAAGGTCTACGACACCGGGGCGGGCCAGGTGCACGCTGCAGCAGCCCCGCACCTCGGTGATGCTGAACCTGGCGCACCCGGACCTGGCGTTCCGCGCCGCCGACCCGGGCGTGCTGGAGATGCTGCGCCAGGCGGTGGCCGGCGCGCACCGCAACGGCCGGCACGTGGGCATCTGCGGCGAGGCGCCGGCCACCTATCCGGAGATCGCCGCCTTCCTCACCGGGCTCGGCACCGACTCCATGAGCGTCAATCCGCAGAGCCTGCCGCGCACCCTGGCGGTGGTGCGCGAGGCGGAGGCGCGGCCGGCCGCGGCTTGAGTGCGCGCCGGCTGGAACCGGCGGCCCGATGAGGCGATGTTGGGGACCCCGTTCCTGGTGTCCCTGAGGTCCGTATGCCCGTGAAGCTCGGAATTGTCGGCGTCGGCAAGATCGCCCGCGACCAGCACCTGCCGGTGATCGCCGCCAGCGGCGACTTCGAGCTGGTGGCCGCCGCCAGCCGCCACGCCCAGGTGGAGGGCGTGCGGAACTTCACCTCGCTGGCGGAGATGCTGGACGCCGCGCCCGAGGTGGAGGCCGTCTCGCTCTGCACGCCGCCGGTGGGCCGCGCCGACGACGCCCGCCGGGCGCTGGCGCGCGGCGTCCATGTGCTCCTGGAAAAGCCGCCCACGGCGACGCTCAGCGAGGCCCATGCGCTGGCCTCGGCGGCGGAGGCGGCGCAGGTGACGCTCTATGCGAGCTGGCACTCGCGTTTCGCCCCGGCGGTCCCGGCGGCGCGGGCCTGGCTGCGCGACCGCACGGTGCGCGCGGCCCGGATCACCTGGATGGAGGACGTGCGCGTCTGGCACCCCGGCCAGGACTGGATCTTCGCGCCGGGGGGGCTCGGCGTCTTCGACCCCGGGATCAATGCGCTCTCCATCGTCACCCACATCCTGCCGCAGCCCTTCGCCCTGCGCGCCGCCCGGCTGGCGTTTCCGGCCAACCGCCAGGGGCCGATCGCCGCGGAACTGCGGTTCGAGGACACCCAGGGCGCGCCGATCGCCGCCGAGCTCGACTTCCTGCACGCCGGCGTCCAGCGCTGGGACATCGAGGTGGAGACCGACGGCGCGCGGCTCACCCTGTCGAAGGGCGGGGCGGAGATGGCGATCGACGGCGTCGCCCAGCCCGCGGCGCCCGGCGCGGGGCGGCCGCACGCCGAGTACGAGCCGCTCTACGCCCACTTCGCGGCGCTGATCGCGGCCCGGCGCAGCGACGTCGACCTGACCCCGCTGCGGCATGTCGCGGACGCCTTCATGCTGGGCGAGCGGGTCGCCGCGCCGGCGTTCGACTTCTAGAGGGCGGATCCTCCGTACCACTACCTAAGGACACGACCCGAATGGCTGCGCCGGGCCGCGATCAGCGC
>Ga0163219_100253_pt1 | contig 14953 bp, 9 predicted proteins | sample MSEWel2016_04_06_FD_113150 | JGI IMG/M metagenome (GOLD analysis project Ga0163219, IMG submission 113150) | Subsurface microbial communities from deep shales in West Virginia, USA - MSEEL Well Study Marcellus 3H_2016_04_06 ...
CTAAAGAGAGCTCAATCTATGAGGAATTAATGAGAATGTATGAAGAGTATGGTTACTATAAAGCAGATATAGAAGCAATTAAGATGCCAGGAAAAGAAGGAAAAGAGAAGATTGCTGCCTTACTTAAATCTTTAAGAGAGGATAGTCCAACAGAGATTAATAAAGAGAAGGTAGTTGTTATCAAGGATTACTTAGTCAGTAAGGAATATAATGTGGCTAGTGGAGAAGAGCAGTCTATCGATTTACCAGAATCTAATGTGCTACAGTTTTTATTAGAGGATGATAGTTTAGTAACAGTAAGACCATCTGGAACAGAGCCAAAGGTTAAGTTTTATTTCTCAGTTACAGCAGAGAGTAATCAAGCAGCAGATGAGAAATTGGTTAAGTTAAAAGAAGCTGTAATGGAGTTAATTGATTAATATAGTTATTTATAATTATTTTATAATTAAATAATTTGACTGTACTTTAAATTTTATTCTGACGTTAGATGACTATTGGAAGGTGGTGATTTAGAAGAAATAAAGTTTATTTGTTTAGAGTTAAATTTATAAATAATTATATTAACTTTCAAATTATTAAGATAAACTAGGGGGGATTATTTGATGAAGACATTAGCATTAGTTTTAGCAGGTGGTAGAGGAACGAGATTGGATATTTTATCGGAGCATAGAGCAAAGCCAAGTGTTCCTTTTGGAGGAAAGTTTAGACTAATAGATTTTGCTTTAAGTAATTGTGTTAATTCAGGAATTTATAATGTAGGTGTTTTGACCCAGTATTTACCGCTATCATTAAATGACCATATAGGTATTGGAAAGCCATGGGATTTAGATAGAAGAATAGGTGGTGTAACCATACTGCAGCCTTATACTGGAAAGCAAGGTGGTTGGTATAAAGGGACTGCTCATGCCGTTTATCAGAATCTCTCTTATATTAAAAGTCATAATCCTAAGTATGTAGTTGTACTTTCTGGAGACCACGTTTATAAGATGAATTATGATGAGATGATTTCTCAACATATAGAAAAAGGGGCTGATTTAACTATTGCTACTCAGAGAGTAGCTTGGGAGGATGCTCATCAATTTGGAATTTTAGAGCCAAATGATAATATGCAGATTGTAGATTTTGTTGAAAAACCTGAAGAACCAAAAAGTAATTTAGCTTCAATGGGGATCTATGTCTTTACAGCTGATATTTTAATTGAAAAGCTAAAAGCTTTCTGTAATCAAGAGAACTCTGATTTTGGTCATCATATTATTCCAGAAATGATTGATAATAATAATGTTTTTGCTTATGAGTACGGCGGTTATTGGAGAGATGTGGGTACTCTTAAGGCTCTTTGGGAAGCGAACTTAGCTTTAACAGAGCCTTTGCCAGAGTTAAATCTGTATGATTCCAATTGGAATTTACACACTAGAAGTGAAGAGAAGCCACCAGTTAAATTTGGTGCAAAGGGTCAAGCAATAAAGAGTCTAGTTTCCAATGGTTGTATAATTAATGGTGTAGTAGAGAATTCTGTTCTTTCTCCTGGAGTAGTAATAGAAGAGGGAGCAGTAGTTAGAGATTCAGTTATTTTAAATAATACTATAATAAAGAAGGATTCTATAATCTGTAAATGCATAATTGATAAAGATACAGTTATTGGCACTAACTCTCATATTGGCTTTGGTAATGATATGACTCCTAATGATGAGAAGCCAGAACTGTTAGAGAATGGATTGAATGTAATCGGAAAAGGAGTTAGAGTACCAGATAATATTCAGATTGGTCGTAATTGTAGGATTCTGCCTGCTGTTGTAGAAGAGGATTTTGCAGATAAACATATCCCAAGTGGGAGTACTGTTAGATCACAAACAATTAGCTCTGAAGAGTATATAATGGACTTGGCTAGATAATAGTTAGTAAGCTTAGATATTTTACTGGCACAAAAGCTGAGACAACTGCATTAATAGATAGAATTACTGTTAATTGTGAAAGTTATTACTTTTGCTCTTCTATTTTAACCAAAAGAGCTTAGGGTAATATTTATAGATCAATGATGGGCTACTAGCTAGTGGAGAATAGTTAGTAGCCTTATTTATATGTGGGTTTACTATAAAAAGAATAGCAAGAAGAACCACTAAATAGAGGTTATAATCAACTTATAGGTTTAACATTATGGAGTTAATAGCATCTCAGAGATAAATTTGACAAAGACTAATCTAACCTATATAATTACTTCCAAAATGTTTATCTGATTTGTAAAGATCTAAATTATAAAGAATTCAGATGGTAATGATTTATAGAGAATATTTTTTGCTCACTGATCATTGAATTTAGGTAATATCACCATAAATAGGTGGTTAAACTATAAAAATAATATAAAAGAGGTGACTATTTATGAAAGGAATTATAACATTAGGGGAGGCATTGATTGATTTTATACCCTTGGATCAAAATAATATGAGTTTTAAGAAGAACCCAGGAGGAGCTCCAGCCAATGTGGCAGTAGGTCTTAGTAATTTAGGGGCAAAAACAACCTTTGTGGGTAAAGTAGGTAATGATCTATTAGGTCATTTCTTAAAAGAGACTCTGGATGAAAAAGGTGTCAATACAGAAAGTATGATTTTAACTGATGAAGCTAGAACAGGTCTAGTCTTTGTTACTTTAGATGAAAGTGGTGAGAGAAGTTTTAGCTTTTATATCAATCCTAGTGCTGATACTTTCTTAAGAAAAGAAGATATTGACAATGAAATATTTAAAGAGCATAAGATTTTACACTTTGGTTCTATCTCTTTAATTAATGAGCCAGCTTGTAGTGCTACTAAATATGCTGTACAACAGGCCAAAGAGCAGGGAATGCTAATCTCTTATGACCCTAACTTACGTCTGAATTTATGGAAAAGTAGTGAAGCTGCTAAAGAAGGCATTGTTTCTATGTTAGGTGAAGCAGATATACTTAAGATCTCTGATGAGGAGTTAGAGTTTATTACTGGAAATGATGATGTAGAATCAGGGGTCAAGCAATTAGAAGAAGAGTATAATATTTCATTAATTTATATTACCTTTGGTAGTAAAGGTTCTTATTATTATTACAAAGGTGAATTAGAATTTGTACCTGCTATTAAAGTTGAGACCGTTGATACAACAGGAGCAGGTGATGCTTTTGTCTCAGGAATTTTATATAATTTGAATGAAACAGATAAGCAGATAAATAAATTGGATAAGGAATTTTTAAATACTACTACTAAATTTGCTAGTGTTTCTGGAGCTTTAGCTGCTTCCCAAAAAGGTGCTATGTCTGCCTTACCTACCTTGGAGCAAGTTAAGGAGCTATTAAAAAATTCTTAGAAGAGTATTGACTTTCAGATCAATTTGAGGTATAATTTTTATAAGAAAACTTGGGAACGTTCCCAAGAAAAAGGGGTTTAATACTATGGGAATGACAATCAAAGAGATAGCTAAATTGGCTGGTGTTTCTAAATCTACAGTCTCAAGGGTGATCAATGATGCTGAACATGTCAGTGATAAAGCTAGAAAGAAGGTTCAGCAGGTGATAGAGGAGACGGGATATATACCCAACTCTATAGCTAAGGATTTAAAGAGAAATAGTACCAATAGTATTGGGGTGATAGTTCCTAGAATCAATACAAGTACTATCTCCTCAGCAGTAGAGGGTATAAGTAATATTATGTATGATAATGGCTACAACCTTCTATTAACAAATACTAGATTGGATATTAAAGAAGAGATTAAGTATTTAGAGCTCTTAAAGGAGAAGAGGGTAAGTGGTATCTTATTCTTTGCTACTGAACTTACATCAAAACACCTTGAGACCTTAAATAAGATTGATTTACCAGTAGTAGTATTAGGTCAAGATATTAGTGAGATTGTCGATTTCCCATGTGTAATTCATGATGATTTTAATTCAGCTAAAGATATAGCTAAGTATTTAGTTAAGCAAGGGCATCAGCGGATTGCCTATATTGGTGTCCAAGAGTATGATATAGCTGTTGGACAGTTAAGAAAGAAGGGTTATGCAGAAGCTTTAACAGAGAATAACCTTGAAGTTCCAGAAGAATATCTTTATAAAGGTGACTTTTCTATTAACTCAGGTTATGAGGGGATGAAAGAGATAATTGAGAGTTCTCGACAGCTACCAACAGCAGTATTTGCAGTAACTGATAGTTTAGCCCTTGGAGCAATTAAATATCTTAAAGAGCGAGACTATCAGGTACCAGAAGATATATCTGTAGTAGGAATTGGTAACTCTGATATAAGCTCTTGGATTACTCCAGAGTTGACAACAGTCGATTATGATCATCTTAAGGCTGGAGAAGAAGCATCTAAGATTCTATTAAAGTATATCACTGGAGATAAATTCAAAGGAAAATTACTGATGGATTACCATATAATAGAGAGAGAAAGTGTTAAAAAAATATAGGTATACTATGCTTATATTTTTTAGAACTTTTGGGAACGTTCCCAAAATATTTATAAGATAATTTTAGCTGTGGGGATATTCCTAAAAGCATAAATTAAGATAAGATTATAATTTATATAAGCTTTATTTTGTAATTGTTTGAATGCTTTGATTAAAGAAGAGGAGATAATAAGAGTAACTTTCTATAAGCTGATATTAATATAAGACTATAAGCTCCTCTTTCCTATTACTTCTGCTGATTTTTAGTATCTTAAAAACAGAATTAACTAAGGGGGAGAAAGAATGAATTATAGTGAAATAGCAAAACAGATTTTAGAAGCTATTGGTGGAGAAGAGAACATTGATAGTGCAGCACATTGTGCGACAAGATTACGTTTAGTATTAAAAGATAATGATAAGGCTGATAAAGCTAAGGTAGAGAGTATCTCTGCAGTAAAAGGAGCTTTTATCAATTCAGGGCAGTTTCAGATTATTATTGGGCAAGGGACAGTCAATAAAGTCTATGCAGAGTTGACTAAAGATAGTGGAGTTTCTGAGGTAAGTACTAGTGAAGCTAAAAAAGCAGCTATGCAGAATCTAAATCCATTACAGCGTTTTGCCAGAATGTTGTCAAATATCTTTGTACCAATTATTCCCGCTATTGTAGCTAGTGGATTATTAATGGGACTGTTGGGTATGGCTAACAGATTTAACTGGGTTGATTCTAGTAGTTCATTATATACTTTATTAGACATGTTCTCAAATGCAGCTTTTATCTTCTTACCGGTAATTATTGCTTTTAGTGCAGCTAAAGAGTTTGGAGCCAATCCTTACTTAGCGGCAGCCTTAGGTGGTATCTTAATTCACCCTGCATTACAGAATGCTTGGACGATGGCTGGGGGAATAGAGAAGACTTTAGACTTATTTGGGATGAAGGTAGGAATGGTCGGTTATCAAGGTACAGTCTTACCTATCTTAATGGCTGTCTGGGTAATGGGATACATTGAAAGAGGTTTAAGAAAAGTTGTACCAAATGCTTTAGATATTATTGTAACCCCTTTTATAACTATCTTAGTAACAGGCTTTGTATCCTTACTTGCTATAGGTCCAGTGATGAGATTTGTAGGAGATGGAATTTCAGCAGCTATCTTATTTACTTATGATACTGCTGGGATAGTGGCTGGTCTAATCTTTGGTGGATTATACTCTTCAATTGTAATTACTGGGATGCATCATAGTTTCCATGCTATTGAAGCAGGATTGTTATCAAAGTATGGAGCTAACTTCTTATTACCAATCTGGTCAATGGCTAACGTTGCTCAGGGTGGCGCTGCTTTAGCAGTATACTTTAAAACTAAGAATACGAAACTTAAGGCAATTGCTTTACCGGCAGCAACCTCTTGTTTCTTAGGAATTACCGAGGCTGCAATCTTTGGTGTCAACTTAAGATTGGTCAAACCTTTTATTGCTGCAGCTATTGGTGGTGCCTTAGGTGGAGGGTATATCGTATTGACTAAGGTGAGTATGGTTGGTTTAGGGGTAACAGGTATTCCAGGAATTACTATTGTAAAAGAAGGATCTATGATTAATTATATAATTGCTGGTGTAATTGCTTTTGGTGGTGCTTTTGCAGCAACTTTCCTTATTGGTTTTAAGGATGAAAAATAATCTAACTTAAAGAAGGGGAATTCCCCTTCTTTATCATTTAATTTAAGAATTTAATTTAAGAATTTAATTTAAGAATTTGAGTTTAAGGATGGAATTAAGATGATTATTTTAATTTCAACTTTAAGTTCAAATATAGGTTTCCAAGTCTAAAGTGAAACTTGATGGGGATATTGCGACACTTTTCACTTTGGTAGTTAGGGGTTGGGTGGTTAGGTAGTTCGATTTTCCTAACCCCTACCCACCTACCGCCTAAATCTCGTTTTTTCTCTATATAGACACATCTTTAAAGTTCATTATAAATTTGATTGATTACCTGTTTTACTTATCACTCGTTACTAATTATTGATTATAGAGAGGTGTAATTATGAATAAAGAGAAGGAAGATAAATTATTAGCTAAGGCTAAGCAAATTATTGAAGATAATAGAGAGAAAGTAGCAAAGGGTTATTATAGATTGAAGTATCATTTAATGGCTCCAGTAGGTTGGTTAAATGATCCCAATGGCTTTATCCAGTTTGATGGAGAGTATCATCTATGTTATCAATTCAATCCAGTCTATCCAGCAGATAAGCTGCTTTATTGGGGGCATTATAAGAGTAAGGATCTAGTAAGTTGGGAGGAACTACCGGTAGCTCTTGCTCCAAGTGAGTGGTATGAAACCCATGGCTGTTATTCAGGGAGTGCAGTTGATAATGATGGTACTCTGACCTTTATCTATACTGGCAATGTCAAGGATGAATGGGATAATAGAGAGACCTACCAATGTTTAGCAATAACAGAGGATGGGGTCAACTTTCAGAAGCTAGGACCAGTAATTGAAAATCAACCTGAAGGCTATACAAGGCACTTTAGAGATCCTAAAGTTTGGCAAAAAGATGGAAGTTGGTATATGGTGATTGGTACTCAGACTACTAAGTTAGAAGGAAGAGTCCTCTTATATAAATCTATGGACTTAAAAGAGTGGGAGTTAGTGGGAGAGGTAGCTGGGAGTAATTTTAACAATCTTGATGATTTTGGCTATATGTGGGAATGCCCTGATTTATTTGAGCTAGATGGCAAGGATGTTCTGCTTACTTTACCACAAGGTCTAGAGGCTCAAGGTTATCTCTATAATAATATCTACCAAGCAGGATATCTAGTAGGTAAACTGAATTATAAGACTGGCAGGATGGATCATGGTGAATTCAGGGAATTAGATAGAGGCTTTGATTTCTATGCTGCTCAGACTACTCTTGATGATAAAGGGCGAAGAATAATGATTGCTTGGATGGGATTACCAGAAGAGGATCAAAACTATGCTGAAAGAGATCAGGGGTGGATCCACTGTATGACTATTCCTAGAGAATTAAGGTTAAATGCTGAGAATAGATTGATTCAAAATCCAGTTGAAGAGTTAAAGCAATTACGAAGAGATTATCTAGAATATAGAGGTATTGAGATTAACAATCAAAAATTAGAGTTAGAGGGGATTTCAGGTGATGTTCTTGAATTGATTGTTGAATTTGAAGTGGGAGATGCAGAAGAATTTGGTATTAAGCTAAGGTGTTCTGCTGATGGAAAGGAAGAGACAATAATTAAGTATAAGACAGAAGATAAGATTTTATCTTTTGATAGAAACAAGGCTGGATTGGGCGGAGGGGGAGTACGCCATTGTTTAATAGAGAATGATGGTAGGCTCAAATTACACTTCTTTATCGATAAGTCTTCTATAGAGATGTTTGTTAATGATGGTCAAGAAGTATTCTCCGCTAGAATCTATCCAGGTCAAGATAGTAAGAGGATTAAATTTTTTGCTCAAGGTTCTAAAGTACTTATTAATAAAATTCAGAAGTGGAAGCTTAACTGATAATTTAATAAATTTAGTGATTATTAAGCAAAACTCTTCATTATTTAAATAAATATGAAGAGTTTTGCTATTTTTAAAAGAAGAGAGTTGATTATTTGAAGTGGCAGATAAAGTTAATCCTGTTTATTGACATTTATTTCATTTTATAATACAATTATTATAAATTACAACCCCCTATCCAAAATTTAACAAAGATTGCCCTTAGTTCTATGACTAAGAATTTATTTGAAAATTAACTTCTTATTTATAGGCATTCCTATCATTTAACCCTTCATAGATTTATTTTATAAATTCAAATGTCAGTTTGTGAGTAGATAATTTAGTTTGGATCTGCTTTTATAGAATGACATTACAACACTTTTTTTGATTAAAAATTGATATAATTTGTAGGGAACGGTCGTGACCGTTCTCTACTGACCATCTGACACGAAAGTGTCGCAATATACCCATTAAGATTCATTTTAAATTCACGGATATATAATATTACACCTATTAAATATAATAAGAGGTGGTGTAGCACAGTGAATAGAAGTATTCTTAAGATTAATAATTTATCCTCTAGTAATTCAGAAGGTTATAGTATCGAAAAGATAAATTTAGATTTAAATTATGGGGAGGTCCATAGTTTAGTAGTGGAAAATGAATCGATCAGTGAGCTCTTCATTAAGACCCTTGCTACTTACCTTAGAGGGGAATCTTTAGCAGAGATATTTGCTGAACTCCCATTAGAAGAGGTTGAAGGAGAATTGAATTTTAAAGGTAAGCTAATAAGTGAGGAGCATAAGCATAAGCTATCTGAAATAGGATTCTTATTAAAGAAATTTCCTCTTACAAACTCCTTTTCTATAGCAGAAAATCTCTTTGACTTAAATTATCCAACCACAAGGTGGTTTAACTTTATTGACTGGAAGGAGATCAATAAGCGAGCTAAAGCTATTTTAACAAGCTTCAACTTTGGCTTAGATCATAAAGCCAAAGTAAGCACCTTATCTACTGAAGAGAAGAAGCTAGTAGCTATTGCTAAGGTCTTCTTAACGGAGCCAGAAGTGCTTATTATAAATGAGATGACAGATAAGCTAGGTTCTGATTCTACCTCTAAAGTCTATGAAATTATACATAATTATAAAAAGTCTGGTGGAAGCATCCTTTATATCACTAAAAGCTGGGAAGAGGCTTTAAAGATTTCTGATAGAATCTCAATCCTATCTAATTCTAAAATTAAAGGGACTTTATCGGCTGCAGAAGCTAAAAAATGTCCCCAAAAGCTCTTGAATATGTTAGTTGATTATAACTACAGAGAGGTTGAGGCTAGTTCAAGCGATGAGCGAGAAGTCTTAGATGCTGTCTTTAAAGCAGCAGAATTTTTGACCTCTGAGTATGAGTTAAAAGATGTGCTCTTATTATTAGCTAAAGAGGTAAGTAAGGTGATGAATGCCGATGGTTGTATTATAAATTTAATTGATGAGAGTACTGGTACAGTAATAGATAGTTTAGAATTTAAAATAAAGAAGGATTTAGAAGCTACATTAAAGAAAAAATCTATTTTAAATATTTCTAAAGAGGATAATTTTTATTATTCTAATGCTAATGATAAGGAATTTTATTCCCTATTTAAAAAGATCAATCAGGTAAGAACAATTATCTGTATTCCACTTCTGATTAGGTCTCATGTTTCAGGAATTATTCAGATCTTTTATGAAGGTTTTTATTTACATTCTGAAGAGGAAGCTAAATATTTATCGGCTTTTGCTCGGCAAGCTGCATTGGCTATTGAAGATACTAGATTAATGGGCAGGTCTGCTTTACTACAAGAGAGCCACCACCGGATTAAGAATAATCTCCAAGCTATAGTTAATTTAATATCGTTGCAGAAGATTTTTATTAGTAAGAACTCAGATAAGTCCATCGATGATATTTTGGATAATATTATCCTACGGATTAAAAGTATAGCTACTGTACATGATATCTTATCTAAAGATAAATTCGGTAGAAGTATTACAAATCTTAAGACTTTAATTAAAATTATTGTAAGATTTATTAATTTAGATAAGAAGGTTGAGGTCAATCTAGAGCTGGATGATATCTTTATTGCTTATAATAAGGCCTCTTCGATTGCTCTAATCGTCAATGAACTGGTCAGTAACTCTATAGAACATGCCTTTGCTAATGGGGAGGCTTGTACTCTTGATATCAAATGCAAACGTCTAGAAGAAGTAATATTATTAGTAATTAAAGATAATGGAGTAGGGATACCTCAAGACTTTAATTTAGCTAAACTGAACAGTTTAGGGTTATCGATAGTTGATTCTATAATTAAAAATGAATTTAAAGGAGAGATTAAGTTTTCTAAGTTAGAGCCAGGAACTAAGGTGATAATAAAGTTACCAATTAAAAGTATCTCATTAGGAAGTTAGCGGTTACTGTCTTAATATCTCTATATTTTATCAAATATTCTAATAACACAAGTTGTAAAATTATATTAAAGATATATCTTCAATTTATTATTTATTAGGGGGGGATCTTATGCAAAAACCATTAAAGATTTTAGTAGCAGAAGATGAGTATTTATGTTTGATGGGTTTAAAGGCCAATTTAGAAAGGCTTGGCTATGAAGTAGTTGGAGAGGCAACAGATGGTGAAGAAGCCATCAAATTGGCTCTAGATAAAAAGCCTGATTTAATAATTATGGATATTAATATGCCCTCTGTAGATGGGATTGAGGCAATTAGAAGGATTAATAATAAGATATTTATTCCTAGTATAATAGTCAGTGGCTACCATGACCAAGAGTTAATAGAGAAGGCTAGTGGTGAAGATATTTTTGGCTATTTAGTTAAGCCTGTTGATGCTAATGATTTAAGTGCTGCTATCAAGGTGGCAATGTCTCGATATAAGGAATTTAAGAGGTTAGAAAGTGAATTAAAGGATACTAAAATCTCTCTAGAAAATCGCAAGTATATCGAGAGGGCAAAGGGGATTTTAATGGATAGAAAAGGATTGAAAGAAGCAGAGGCGATGAAAGAATTACAGCAGATGAGTAGGAATAATAATAAGAAGATGGTAGACTTAGCTAAAGATATAATCAAAGCAGATAGTCTGTTTAGTGTATAGGAGGATCTGTTGATTTGCTTAGAGTAAATTGTCAGTATAATCCTAGAAAGTTAATTATCAGTTAGTAAAAACTAAAATTAAGTAAAGATGAGATTTACAGAGGATAATGGAGTTAAAATCATATAATTGTTTGAGGCTGTATTTGATTGAATTTGATTGTTTCGGCATAAGAGTGTATAATAAATTTATCAAGTGAGAGAGTTAGAACTTTTTCTTTATGCTCATGGTCGGTGTGGAGAAAATTATTTCAAGAGAATATAAATGAACAATTTAAAATATAGAGTCTATGCCTATGGCTGGTGTAGATTACAGGGGTTATGGGTGCCCCATATATGTATACGTTAAATTATGTATGCATGTATGGGGCACCTGTTTTTATTTGTATGAGTTTATAACATATAATTCATAAGTAAAACAATCATATATAATCATATAAGAGAACATAATTAAGAATAAACTATAGCTTTTAATACTAAAAAATTTAATAGAGTGGGTATAACCTTTATAATAACTATTGACTATAATAGCCCATTTATATCAAAATCTTTGGTGGCTTTGATATAAATGGGCTATTATACTTAAAATAATAAGTTTTAGGTAATTAGAGTCATAAGTTTAATTACTTTAATAAGGACTCTTATTATAAATTGAGGGCTAAAGCCCTTTAAAAAGAGATTAAAGGGAAGGGGGATAGTTAATAAGTTAATTTAATAATTATTATAAGCGATTATTTTATTAGATTAAAATAATCATAAGTTGATCAGAGCCAATAAGTATGGTTGTTCTATAAGGGCTCTTATTATAAAGATGGGGCAGCAGCCCCATCTAAATAAAATGAGTTAAAAAATCAAAAAATCTATTGATTTAATTAAAATTGGGGGGATTTATTAATGTTTAATAAAAAAGGGATGGTATTAATTTTAGCAATGGTTTTAGTTTTTGCTTTAACAGTAAATGCAGGTGCATGGTGGATCTTTGGTGGAGATGATAAACAGGAGAAGAATACAACTGGTAAACCTCATGAAGGAATCAAGGTTGGAATTACGTTTATGACCACTGATAATCCATTCTTTAAAGCTATGGAGGATGCTGTTAGAGAAGAGGTAGAGGGTAATTTAAATGGAACTTTACTTGTTTCAAATGGTCAGCATGATGCTGCCAAGCAATTGGCTGATGTTGAAGATATGATCGTGCAAGGTATTGAGCTATTATTATTAAATCCTGTTGACTATGAAGCATCAGAAAGTATTGTTGCTGCTGCTAAAGAGGCTGGAATTCCAGTTGTCTGTGTTGATGGTGATTCTATTGGTGACCGTGATATCTTTATTGCATCTAATAACTATAAAGCTGGTGTGATTAATGCTGAATATGTTAATGAACGTTTGAATGGGAAAGGAAAGGTTGTTGTTATTAATGGTAATCCTGTATCTGCTGTAAGAAATAGATATAATGGATTTATGGAAACTATTAAGAAATATCCAGGAATTGAAGTTGTTGCAGAACAGAATGGTAATGGTAAGAAAGCTGATTCAATGGAAGTTATGGAGAATATCTTACAAGCTCAACCAAAAATTGATGCTGTCTTTGCTATCAATGATCCAAGTGCTTTAGGGGTAGTAGCTGCTGCTCAATCTGCTGGTCGTGCTGATGAATTCTTTGTGATGGGTGTAGATGGTGCTCCAAATGCAGTAGAGGTAATTGCTAATAATGAAACTGGAATGGGTATGGCTGCAACTGCTGCCCAAGAGCCTGCAAAGATTGGAAAATTGGGTGTTGAGTATGGATTGATGTTACTAGATGGGAAGGTTGTTCCTGATGAATTACCTGTACCAGTAAAATTAATCACTAGTGAGAATGCTGCTAGCTTTAGTTGGTAAGATACTTTATAGAGTAAGAGTTGAAGACAACTCTTACTCTAATTATTAGATTTAAACTCTAATAGAGGGGTGCCTATTATGGATAATATTTTAGAGATGAAGAATATCAATAAGTCTTTCTTTGGTGTTAGAGCACTAAAGAGTGTTAGTCTAGAAATTCGTAGAGGAGAAGTCCACTGCTTGATTGGGGAGAATGGAGCAGGAAAGTCTACGTTAATGAAGATTCTTTCAGGTGCTTATCAAAGAGATTCAGGTGAGATAGTATTTAATGGGAAGCCATTAGATACAAGTAGTACTTTACAGGTACAGCAAGAAGGGATTAGCATAATTTATCAAGAGTTTAATCTTGCTTCTGTGCTGAGTGTAGCTGAAAATATATTTATGGGTAGAGAGCCACTTAATAAATTTGGAATGATTGATAAAGAGAAGATGTATGCTGATACCCAAGAGATATTAGATAAATTAGGGGTAGAGGTTAGTCCTAAGGCTTTAGTTAATAAGTTGAGTGTTGCTGAGCAACAGTTTGTTGAAATTGCTAAAGCACTCTCCTTTGGAGCTAAATTGATTGTGATGGATGAGCCTTCAGCAACTTTAACACCTAAAGAGTTAGAACGTTTATTTGCAGTTATTTATGACTTAAAGATGAAAGGTGTTTCTATTATCTATATCTCTCATCATCTAGATGAATTGATTGAGATTGGAGATAGGGTAACGGTGCTGCGTGATGGGGAGAATGTGGCTACTGATGATGTAGATAAGATTGATAAAGATCAGATTATTCGTTGGATGGTTGGCAGGGATTTGACCAATAGTTATCCACCACGAACAGTAACACCAGGCGAGAAGGTATTAGAGGTTAAGAAACTGTCTAGTGAAGGGGTCTTAAAGGATATCAACTTCTCCTTATACAAAGGTGAAATTTTAGGAGTTGCAGGATTGGTAGGAGCTGGAAGAACAGAGCTGGTTAGAGCATTATATGGTGCTGATCCTAAGGATACAGGAGAGATCTATCTTAATAAACAATTAATCAATGTAGATTCTCCAAAGGATAGTATTGACCATGGGATTGGTCTGCTGCCAGAGGATAGAAAGCAGCAGGGGGTTGTCTTAGGTCAGTCGATTAAGAATAATATCACCCTAGCTAAGATAGATAAGATAACTAAAAAGATACTGATCGACAATGGGCAAGAGAGAAGAGAAGTACAGCAGTATATTGAGAGTTTAGGGGTTAAGACACCTTCTCAAGAGATGCTAGCTAGAAATTTAAGTGGAGGTAATCAGCAGAAGGTCGTCTTAGCTAAATGGATGTTTACCAACTCCAATATCCTAATCTTTGATGAGCCAACTAGAGGGATTGATGTTGGGGCTAAGTATGAAATCTATGAACTGATGAATAAATTGACTGAGCAAGGAAAATCAATTATTATGATCTCTTCTGAACTGCCAGAGATTATTGGGATGAGTGATAGGGTCTTAGTCATGCATAAAGGTAGAATTAGTAGTGTTTATGATCGTACAGAACTAAGTCAAGAAAAAATTATGAAGAGTGCTGCTGGGGAGGTAGGTTAAGATGGATTTAGAATTAACTCAAAAAATCAGTTCTTCTGACAAAAAGAATAGCTTTTTTGAAAAAATTAATAATAGTTATTATAAGCCTGAGATATATGCAGTTATCGGTTTAATCTTATTATCTATTGCTTTATCAATTGCTAGTCCTTATTTTTTTACATCTAGAAATATGATTAACTTGGCACGCCAAGTCTCTTTGAATGCTATTATTGCAACTGGTATGACCTTTGTAATCTTAACAGGTGGAATTGATCTATCAGTTGGTTCTATTGTAGCCTTTACAGGAACATTAATTGCAGGATTTATTGTAAATTCAGGGATGTCACCAGTATTGGCCAGTATTTTAGGTTTGGCTTTAGGAACCTCTTTTGGTGTCTTTAATGGTTTAGTAATCTCTAATACTAAGATACCACCAATTATTGTGACCTTAGGTACCATGTCAATGGCTAGAGGTGCTGCTTTATTATATACTGGTGGGAGTCC
>Ga0163219_100255_pt1 | contig 14880 bp, 7 predicted proteins | sample MSEWel2016_04_06_FD_113150 | JGI IMG/M metagenome (GOLD analysis project Ga0163219, IMG submission 113150) | Subsurface microbial communities from deep shales in West Virginia, USA - MSEEL Well Study Marcellus 3H_2016_04_06 ...
AATCCAGTCATTTTAAATCCAAGTTTTATGAAAAAATCCCTATTGCAAATATGACCAATTGAGTGTAAAGTGTACAATTTGAAAAGTTAATATTTGTTAATAATCTTCTAATTGTCGAAAAATCCACTCTTTTCATTAATTTTTCCACCAACAACCTCTCTAAATCTTCATCCTTAATCTCAGAAAATTGTAATCTCAGGCATTACGAACCGGGAGTCACCAACTGATTATCAATTGATTTTGATATTTTTCGGGCAATTAAGTAAAAAACAAGTAATGAAACACCCCCGAAAAGAAAAATCATGGAGATGTAAGCGACCCAATCAGTCACCGTTCCAGCAACGGCTAAAACATCACCCACAATAAATCCAATTGCCAGACCTACCAAAAAAATTCCGTATTTCAACGAACTCAATTTGGTTTGACACCTTTTTTAAAGCATATAAAGCTCTGGAAACATTTGAGGGACGCTCCGCTTTTTCAACATGGATATACAGAATCGCCTATCACCAGGCAATATCCAAACTCAGGAGAGCCAAAAACAAGGAGGTCTCTTTCGAAGACACAACGGCACAATACCCGGAAAATGAGACCCCCGGTGAAATTCTTTTAGCAGACGACAGAAGCAAATATTTAAAAGAAGCGCTAAAAAGAATCAAAGGAGATGAAGCCACCCTCCTGACCCTGTTTTACTATGAAGAGAAAAAAGTGGACGAGATTGCAGAAATCACCGGGCTGTCACCTTCGAATGTTAAAGTTAAACTATTCCGGGGCCGGCAAAACCTCTTGAAAATGTTGCAATCGATGCTCCCTAAAGAGGCAGATTCTCTTATTTAAAGCAAAAAACACCATGAAAAAATATAGAGAAGAAAAAGAAGAGCAAGAAGAGCAGGTAATCAGGAAACTGTTCAAAACCGAATTCCATCCGGAGACTGTTCCTTCTGAAGAGTTCAATCGTCGGGTGATGAACAAAGTCATGGGCGATTGGGTTTCGCAACCCCATTTTTACCAGCCCATTGTGGACAAACAAAACCGTTGGTGGATCGTTCCCGCAGTCCTCGTACTTTTTGCCTTGGGTTTTATGTATGATGCCGGCCTCTTTACCGGAGAAAGCCATTTTCAATGGGTCAATAACCTGGGAGGAGCTTTTCAGTCCCTCTACTCATGAGTTGAACCTGTTCATCTTTTAGTTTTAGGAGCCACCCTTGCCATTGGCCTTTTGCTTGCTGTGGATCAGCTTCTGCAAAAGCTTTCAAACATCTGAAAGATGAGTGCACTATAATTTGTCCGATAAAAAAATCTAAGTTCCAAACCCAAAATACTCCACCAGCATAAAAATCAGGTGCGCAACAATACCAGCCACTATCCCTCCCATGGTATGAGCCAGCAGAGCTTTTGAGGTCAGTTCCCTGTATCCGAGAGTATCAAGCATTGCCGTATGCGTACTCAAATACCCACTCCAGCACATCCCCATTGCAGTAAAAACCGCTATTTCGTTCCCTCCTGCTATGCCTTGAGCCACAAACGCTTTCACCATCGATAACGCCGCTCCTACAGCTCCCAGAGAAGTTACCGGGAAGGCAATCAGTTCAGGATGTTCAAAACCAAAGAGAAACTCGAATACCCATGAAAAGTACCCGGCAAAGCGCGGCAACAACGGCACCCCCTCATAAGCCAACCCCTGATAACCAACAGCCGGATCGCTCACCGAAAAAGTGACTACCATTATAAAGGTACTAATTACCAACACACCGGGTATAATTGACAAACCCAAATCTACCCCGGATTTACCCCCATCCAGGATGGCATTTAAGAACCGTTGAAATACAGGTCCCTTCGAATCGAAACGAACCTTTTCTATGTTGCCATCTTTTGCTGATATTTCATCATCCCCCTCCGGAAGACCTCTTAAAAGGTATTGCATCAAACGGGTACTGACAACCGCACCGGCAATTGCCCCCACCAAACCAATCATGGCACCTCGAAAAAAACCGAGGCTACTCATAAACGCAAGCACAATCAGCCCCATGCCAAAAGCGGTTCCAAAGTTGGTCAGTGAAAGCAATTCCCGCTTCTTAAAAAAACGGTTGAAATATTTATCGTTCGATAAGCTGATAATCGCGGGGTTGTCGGAGAAAAAAGTCATTAAACCGGCCAGTGAAGCCACTCCCGGAAGTTTAAATATCGGACGCATTAACGGAGCAAGCAACAACTCCAGCAGTCGCACCACTCCAAACTCAATCATCAGTTTTCCGAAAGCCCCGGTCAAAACCGTTATTCCCAGGATAAACAAAACCGTGTTCATCAAAAGATCATGCGCCGTTCGCATCAGGGTGTTCAATAAATTGGCCATTCCCATCTGACTACCCAAATAGCCAAAAAACAAACCTGACAACAACAAAAACACAACCCCTTCGTAACGCCGGCGTTCCAAATATCCACGTTCTCTGAGCTTACTTATTGGCCCCATCCTTTTCTCTTTTTTTATAAAGATAACCATCAAATTGCGGTGCTAATTTAAGCCGTCACATTTTCAAAAAAACAGACGATTCTCAGGGTTTTAAATCTGTGTTACATGAATTATATCAGTATTTTATACCCACAAAACATATTGCAGTGCATGAACTGCTCAATCTTTTACTTAATTTTGCACCAAAACAGAATATTGTGATATATCCCGATACATTTGAACAAAAATTATATTTCAACAAAATAAGAGAATTCATCATTGATGGGTGCCTGAGCGAAATGGGGCGCGAGCGGGCAGAAAAGATGACATTCTCGAATCAGTATGAGAGTGTGGTTACGTGGCTGCAGCAGACCAACGAAATGATGCACATTGCCGACGACGGCCAGGAGATGCCTGCCAGCAATTTTTTCGATCTGAGAAAACCGCTGAAAAAGTTGCGCGTAGAGGGTCTGTTCCTTGAAGTAAATGAACTTTTCGATTTACGAAGAGCACTGGGGAGTGTTCGCGATATTCTCCGGTTCATCGAATCTAAAGAAAAAGAAAAATTCCCGGCGCTTTATCAGCTTGCCGAGCCGGTAATGGTTTATCCCGCTGTTCTGGATAAAATTGACACCATCATCAACAAACATGGGGAGGTTCGTGACAATGCCTCACCTGACCTACTGCGGATTCGACGCGAAATGAAAACTAAGTTGAGCAGCATCTCCGGTAAGATGTCTGCCATTCTAAAAAGAGCTCAACAGGAAGGTATTGTTGATCCCGATGCCAGTGTTTCTATTCGCGACGGACGTGCCGTTATTCCTGTTCTATCGGCCAACAAACGCAAAATCTCCGGAATTGTGCAGGATGAGTCGGCCACCGGAAAAACCTCCTACATAGAACCTACCGAAATCGTCGAAATAAACAACGAAATACGGGAACTGAGTTATGCCGAACGCAGGGAACTGGTTAAGATTCTCTCCGATTTGTCGGTCTTTCTCCGCCCATACATGGAAGAAATGCTCTATGCCTTCAGGTTTCTGGGAATTATGGACTTCATCAGAACCAAGGCCCGGTTTGCACAACGAATAGCGGGAACAGTTCCAACAATTAAAAATCAAACCTCCTTTATTTGGGAAAACGCCATGCATCCGTTGCTTTTCCTGCAAAACAAAGCAGCAAACAAGCCCGTTGTACCCCTGGATATTGAATTAAATGAAGAACAACGCATATTATTGATATCCGGGCCCAATGCAGGAGGAAAATCAGTCTGTCTTCAAACTGTAGGCCTTTTACAATATATGCTTCAGTGCGGACTCCCGGTTCCCGTGAGCGAAAACTCTCAGATGGGCTTTTTCAACAGTATTTTTATGGACATCGGCGACGAGCAATCCATTGAAAATGATCTGAGTACTTATAGCTCACATCTGCTAAACATGAAAAATTTCATCCGTCATTGTGACCACAAATCACTTTTGCTGATTGATGAATTTGGTACCGGAACAGAACCTATGCTCGGGGGAGCCATTGCAGAGGCTGTACTGGAACAACTCAACAAGCAGCAGGTTTTCGGAGTTATTACCACCCACTATACCAATCTGAAGCATTTTGCATCGGAGAACGATGGAATCATCAATGGAGCCATGCTTTTTGACACCCATCATATTCAGCCACTCTTCAAACTGGAGATGGGCCAGCCTGGAAGTTCATTTGCCTTTGAAATAGCCCGAAAAACAGGACTGCCGGAAGAAATATTGCAAAAAGCCCAAAACCGACTGGGTGAAGAACACATCAACTTTGACAAACACCTGAGAGAAATTATTCGTGACAAACGCTATTGGGAAAAGAAAAGACAATCGGTGCGCGAAAGAGATAAACAACTGGAAAATATAACAAGCCGGTACCAACAAGACCTGGAAAAATTAAAAACCGAACGGGCCCTGATTCTTGAAACAGCCAAAAAAGAAGCACAGAATATCCTAACCGCCGCCAACCGGGAGATTGAAAAAACAATCAGAGAGATAAGAGAAGCGCAGGCAGAAAAAGAAAAAACAAAATCACTTCGTAAAAACCTGACAGATTTTAAAGAACAAGTTGAACACACCGGAAATGACCAGGCCTTACAAAAGAAACTGGAACAGAAAATCAGCAAAATAAAAAACAGACAAACCAACAAGAAGTCAGGCAAAAAAAATGAGACCTCTTCAAAATCTGAGCAACAACCAAAAGCTGAAAACACAACGGCAAACAAACCCCTCGAACCCGGTGATGCTGTTTTGCTGGAAGGACAAAGTGTGCCGGGAGAAATCATAGAACTCAACGGGAAAGAGGCGATTGTCGCCTTTGGTCAACTCATTACCACCGTAAAAACCGTAAGATTACAACGCATCAGCAAAAACGAGTACAAAAAAACGCTCAGACAAAGCGCATCGGTCACCAGCACCAGTTATTCCGACCGTCTGAGGGACAAAAAACTCTCTTTCAGTCCTGATATTGACGTACGGGGTATGCGCGCCGAAGAAGCAGTAACCAAAGTCTTAAATCATCTGGACGAAGCGTTACTATGTGGTGCAGAAACAGTTAAGATTCTGCATGGAAAAGGAAACGGAATTTTACGTGAATTAATTCGTCAGCATATTGCAACCCTCACCTTTGTTTCTCGTTATTATGATGAACACGTGCAATACGGAGGAAGTGGAATAACAATCGTTGAACTATCGTAATTGTCCGACATCAAAAAATCAAATTCTTTTTTGTACCTTAACGTTCCGACAATCCAGACTGATTTATATAGACCAATATGTATTTGCCCCTGAACAATCAACAAGAAAAACCACGTATTTTCCAGATTCTATGCGTGTTAATTCTATTATTTTGTTTTGAAGCCGTATGGGGAAATAACCCCTCAACCTCAACTAATTATTTCGATAATTTAACACGAACAGACGGATTGGTACAATCAAATATTCGTGCCATATCGACAGATTCAAAAGGATTTATCTGGCTGGGATCTTCAGACGGTCTGTACAAATGGGATGGTTCAACATTATCCATATACCAAAATGACAAAAAAGATTCCCTGTCATTAAGTAACAACAATGTGAGTGCCCTTCAACAAGCCGCTGATGGCTCCGGGATGTGGATTGGAACGGTATTCGGAGGGCTCAACTTTTTCGACTTCAAAACCGCGAAGTTTCAATCATGGCTTCCTGTAATATCCGAAAAACAAGGCGACCGTTTCTTAAACAATATCGTTAGCATTTGTGAGGTCAACGATACATTGCTGATTCTGAGCACAAACCTTAATGGACTTTTAAAGGTTCATCTTGATAAAAACAAACAAGTAACCACTCATAAACGCATCACTACCGGAGAAGGAGAAAAAAACTTCTCGGCTTTTAATTGTAAGAAAATTGGAAACAGGGTTTTCGCCGGCACAACCAGGGGCCTTTTTATTTTTAATGAAGAAGGACACCTGATAAAGCAAATTCCTGCCCTTAAAAGCGGAACCATAAAAGAAGAATGGATAAAAGATATAACTCAGCTCTCATCCGGTAAAATACTGATAGCCACCCACAACCAATTATGGGAATGGAACGAGGAAACTATGGCTCCAACTCTTTTCAGTATTAACCTGAATACTCAGCAAATCACAAGCCTCACGGCAGATGACCATGATAATGTATGGCTGGGAACCATCAATAACGGAATATTCAAAACAGATTCGACAGGAAAGAACATTCAGCACTTCACCGCCTCCGAAAAAGACGGACATATACTGAATAACCAAATTAACGACCTGGATTTTTATGATCACCAGCCTGTTTTGTTCGCTGCCACCCCGGCAGGATTATCATTCATCGATTTCCAAAAACATATATTTAAAAGTTACGACCTGCGCAAATTGTCCGATGCTCCAAATACTTCCGTCTTTTTTCTGATGGAAGATTCTCTTAAGCGTATCTGGTTTTGGTCGCTTGACGGTCTCTTTAGGCAAAGTGCCCCTGAGCAAAAGTTCGAGAAAATACTTAATACAGATTACGGGAAAAAACAAAATATCGTGATGGATGGGGTGGAATTCAACGGGAATATCTTCATGGCCACCTCCAACGGATTGCTGGAAACAGCATTGGAAGGAGAAGAAATTAACTGGCACCGGTTTTCAACCGACTCTGTCAACAGTAGCCGAATCAACAACTTCAGCAGCATGACTGTAACCCCCGACAATAGAATATGGCTAACATCGCAAGCCGGAATCGTTGTTTTTAATCCCATCGACGACACCCGAACCATCTATCCCTTCCCTCTTAAAGACTGGGAAACCAACTTTGTTAATGTTACTGACATTGTTTTTACAGACCACCACAAAAAATGCTGGATTGGAACAAAAGGCGAATTCCTCATCTTTTTTGATACAGAAACGAAACGTTTTCAAAAAATTCCGGCTGTTCTCAACAATTCAGAAAATCAAAGCCTCCCACGCAGCAACTATGTGCTCTCAATGACTGCACAAAACGATGATTATATATGGTTAGCAACTTTTGGCAGCGGACTTTTACAACTCAATACCCATACCCTTGAGTTAAGTGATGATTATGCCATCAATACACTATCCACCAATACTTATGCCGTTTGTTCGGACAGCATGAATAACTTATGGGTATCCACCGATTACGGAATTACCCGCTTCAACCCGGAAACTAAGGAGATGCATGAATTTGGATTGGATGAAGGAACATTTTGTCAGGAATTCAATGAACGCGCGGTTCACGTCACCCGCGAAGGAAAAATTATGATGGGTGGTATTGATGGTTTCGTCTTTTTCGACCCTCAAAACATTGAACTAAACGACTACATACCACCGGTTTACATCTCAAGCTACTACACAGGAATTCCCAACAGCACAATTGGAGGGCAAATAGCCATTGACGTGGAAGAGATTACCTCGGAAACCATTGAAATCCCATACGGACGCGACAACCTTTCCATTGAGGTTTCTGTTCTGAACCTCAGTCATCCCGAAAAAAACATGATCGCCTGGAAACTCGAAGGATTTGACAAAGAATGGTCGGAAGCTTCAGCCACTCATATCATTTCCTACTCAAACCTGGCTCCCGGAAAATACGAACTAAAAGTTAAAGGCGCCAACAATCACAATATTTGGAATGAGGAAGGTGACACACTCAACATCGTTGTTACGGCTCCCTTCTATTACAAACCCTGGTTTATCTGGGCTTTCGGATTATTCGTTTTCATTTTGATCCTTGTAGTATTCCTGATGCGAATGAAATTGCTCAAACGCCAAAAAGTAGTGCTGGCTGGCCTGGTTCGGGAAAAAACACGAAATCTTCAAAAAGCCGTATATGAACTCAGGGAAAGCCAACGCAGGGTAATGCTGCAGAATCAGGAACTTGAAATTCACCGACATGACCTGAAAGAACTGGTGGCCCGACGCACGGCAGACCTGGAAAAAGCTAAAATTAAAGCAGAAGAATCGGATCGCTTAAAAACAGCTTTTCTGGCCAATCTATCGCATGAAATCAGAACTCCCATGAACGCCATTGTGGGCTTTTCCACCCTTCTGAACAACATGGAATTGTCCGAAACCGACAAAGCTGAGTTCATCACCATGATACAACAATCGGGGGAAAATTTATTGGCGCTCATCAACGACATCATTGACATCAGTCGGATAGAAACCGGCCAAATGAGCCTGCATCATAAGTTTGTGAAACTCGGTCCGTTCCTTAACAACATCATAAAAACCCTGAAATTTCAACCGCGCAAGAGCAATGAACTGGAGATGATCCTTGATGTTCCGGAATCCCTGAAGGAGGTCTCTATCTTTACCGATGAACACAGACTCCGCCAGGTAATTGTAAACCTCATTGGAAATGCATTGAAATTTACATCAAAAGGTTATATAAAGGTCTCTGTTGAAAAATTCAGCGGGAAAGATTTGAAATCATTCATTCCAAATCTGGAAATACCCGAACCTCCGCATCGTGTTCTTGTTTTTATGGTGGAAGATACAGGAATCGGAATTTCGGAGAACGAACAAAAAAATATTTTTCAACCATTCCGAAAAGCTGAAAACTTCTCCGATTCAATATATGGCGGAATGGGCCTTGGGTTAAGCATTGTAAAAAGCATCCTGCCCGCTCTGGGAGGAGACATTACGTTACGTTCCTATCCCGGTCAGGGAACCACCTTTTATTTTTATATCCCTTATGATACGAGAGGTATCCAAGATTGAATACAACTGCAATCTACAATTTCGTTTTGCGATTTTGAAAATTATACAATACCAACGACAACCCGATAAAAATCATGCCTGATATTTGCAAAACCGTTGGCACCTCATCGGGAATAATGAGCCAGCTAAATATCGCTCCGAAAACCGGAATAATAAATTTCCAGATGTTCAAATCGGAAACCTTCACTCCCGGCCTGTTGAGCAGGGTAAACCAAAGTGAGAAAGCAGCTGCAGATAAAAAACTTAGCCAGAAAAGTGAAGCATAATAGGGCCACTCAAAAACAAAACCATTGAATGGTTCAACAATCAAAGAAACCGCAAACAACCCCAATCCCCCCATAATTAACTGGACAGCACTCAACCCCACCGGTGAAATATTCAAATCACTCTGCTTACTGACCAGCACATTTCCATATCCCGAAGCCAGATTGGCCAGAATAAGCATGCCAATCCCCAAAAGCTGACCATACAGGCTGTTTCCCGAAAGATTCAACCCTTTTTCCAAAGCGACCAACACAATGCCCACAATACCTATAACAATGGTTCTGAATTTCCGAAGAGTCAGAAGGTCATTCTTCATGGTAATATGGGCAACCAAAGCAGTAAAAAGCGGCTGTGAACCAATAATAATAGCAGTTGTGGCTCCCTCAACAAGATTGATGCCCTGATAAAAAAGGGTGTACAACACAAAAGTCTGAAAAAAAGCAATTTTCAGAAAGACCCGAAAATGCCTTTTCAAATCCAGAAACAGCCTCTTCCAGGAAGCTACCAATGGCAAAATCATTATTCCCGAAAGAAAGAAACGGGTTCCGGCAAATTGCATAGGAGTCGTATATTCCAACCCGATTTTTATCCCTACAAATGCCGTGGACCATAGTAAACAAGCCACAATAGCTAAAAAAGTGGTGCTCTTTATTTTTGACAACATCAGTTTTCCCTTTTTCAATTAAACCTCCTCACACTCAATTAGCTTTTGGAACTTTTTTTGTGCTAATTCGTTTACAAAGGTATATAGTGCCTGCAAGAAAACTAAGGTTTTTTTAGTCTTTGATAAGAAAGCGCCAAATACAAGGCTTTCGAAGTTTTTGAATCCAAGGAGTTTACTCTTCGTAAATAACTGATTCAAAAACGAGAATAACGCAGTAGTTGGTGTTTTCTTGCAAAGACTATATATTTGATGGTTTTAAAAAGTTTATACCACGGGTCTTTACTTCATAAAAAACACAAATATTTGTTCAATTAGTTAAGCAAAGAAGAACATGGGGGAGATTTTTACCAGAAACAAATTTGTTGTTTACTCATCATTATTGATTTTTATTCAGTTTTTTCTTTCTTCAGCCCCGGCATTCCCGGTTGGTGCATTTCCACATCCTCAGGAAATCACACAACCCGATGGTTCGGTGTTGACCATACGCCAGCATGGAGACGAATGGTACAACTGGATGACCACCGGAGACGGATTTAGAATTGTAAAAAACCACAACGGATTTTTCGAATACGCCACTCAGCTAAAATCGGGCGAGATTGTATCCTCTGGTATAAGGGCTTCTAACCCGGATAAACGTGACCCTTCCGAAATTACATTCCTCTCTTCCACACAAAAAAACTTAGGGGTTTCAAAAAAGGAAATTCTGAATAAAAGAAACGAAAAATATAAAGGTGCATTAAAAAGCACCACCATGAGCACCTATTTTCCCTCCTCCGGAAATCCCAATCTGCTTTTGCTTTTGGTGAATTTTTCAGATACCTCCCCAACCTATAACCAAGTCACATTCCACAATTTTATGAATCTTCCGGGCTACAATGGCTCCGGGAGTTTCAAAGACTATTATGAAGAAGTGAGTGGAGGGGCTCTGAGCATCAACACCACCGTTAGCGATTGGATAAACGTACCCGGAAATCATGATTATTACGGTCCCGAAGTCAATTGGAGTGAGTTTGCACTCCATGCAGTACAGGAAGCCGCCGCCAGTGGGATTGACTTTTCACAATTTGACAATGACGGAGATGGAGTGGTTGAAGGAATTGCCATTATCCATCAGGGAACAGGACAGGAAGTAACCGGCAATGAAAACGACATCTGGTCTCACTCCTACTCCTTTTCATCATCAGGAATCAGCACTTCTGAGCGAACCTTCAACGGAGTGATAATAGATCAATACACCATCCAGCCGGAACTGCGTAATGTATCTGACGAAATAAACACCATAGGTGTCATGTGCCATGAATTTGGCCACAATCTGGGTCTTCCCGATTTTTATGATATCGACGAAGAGACAAACGGCCAGTATGATGGAACCGGTCGATGGGATATTATGGCCGGAGGAACCTACAACGGCTCTCCCTATGGATCATCCCCGGCTCATCACAATCCCTTTTCCAAAGTCGATCTGGGATGGATAGGTGTAACCGTCATCGACACCCCTGTACCCATCACCCTGGAGCCCGTCATTTCATCAAACACGGTACTAAGAGTCAACAGTCCGGTTGAAAATGAGTATCTGTTAATTGAAAATCGTCAAAAAACAGGTTTTGATTCCTACATTTACTCAAGCGGAATGATGGTTTACCATGCCGATGAAGATTTAATAAACCAAAGAAGACCTTTCAATACCATAAATATTGATTCGCACCAGGGTTTTTACCCCATTGCTGCCAATCACACCATCAATGATGCTTCCTGTCCGTTTCCCGGAACAGCCAATGTAACCGAACTAACAGATACCAGTGACCCGGCAATGGTTACCTGGAATAGTGGAGGGTTCAATCGAAGCATAACAAATATCTCCCACATCAACGAAACCATTTCGTTTGACTTTATGTCTTTTCAGGATGGTTCTCCGCTAATTTTTTCTGCCGTCGCCACTGATGACCAAAACGTATCACTAAACTGGACGCCCGGTTCATCCGCCGGCTTAGAACTTCCGGTATTGCTGGCCTGGAACTCATCCGACACCTTTGGAACGCCCATCGACGGCACCAATTACAATGCCGGAGAGGTAATCGACGGTGGTGGAACAGTGCTCTATTACGGCAATTCAGTTCAGGAATTCATCCATAACAATCTGAGCCCGGCTACCAGTTATTACTACGCTATATGGAGTGACAAAGGCACTACCTACTCCCAAAGTCTAAAAAGCAGTACCACCACAAAACCAGCTCCAGTATCGTCGTTCCCCTGGTTGGACGATTTCGAAACAGGGCTTCAAAACTGGGGACAAGAGTCAGTTTCCGGAACCACCCCCTGGACTTCCGACTACCTTTATATGAATGAAAAGCAAGTTTCTGCATACTCGGGAAGTGTGTATGCCTCCTTTTTCCAGGAAGGCTTTACTGCCAAAACCACCAGACTCATATCCCCTGTCCTAAACCTGGAAAGCAACCAAATATACACCCTTAAATTCAGACACTTACAACCCTTGTGGGAAACCGAACAAGACGAACTAAAAGTATTGGTTCGTCCTTTAAGTACAGGTATCTGGGAAGAGATGGCCCATTATACCGGCGATGTGGCTCAATGGACTGCCAGAAACCTCCAAATTCCCTATTCAGAACCTTGTGAAATTGCATTTGAAGGAACCTCCAACTATGGATATGGAATAGGCCTGGATGTGGTGGAGGTCGTTAACAGCACGCCTTGTCAGGTAAAACCGGACGTGCCGGTCACCAACATTATGTCAACCAATATCACCAAAACATCTGCCGATTTGTCCTGGACCCGGGGCAACGGAAATGCCGTGTTGGTTGTAGTTCGTAAAGGGGCCGAAATTGTTGACCTTCCCACTTGCGGAACTGCTTACACAGCCAATGCAACCTTTGGAAGTGGAGACAATATCGGGAACAACACGTATGTATTATACAACGGAACCGGAACTCAGGTTTCCCTTTCGGGACTTGAACATACCTCCGACTACTTTCTTCAGTTTTACGAATATTACGAAACCGATTTATGCTATCAGTTTAATCCCGCTTCCGCAATCCTGTCCACAGAACCCAATATTTACAACATCACCTTTTCTGTTGAAGACGAAAATTCAAATCCCATCAATAATGCAATGGTCGTATTTGAAGGGGACACCCTGTTTACTGATGCCACCGGAGAAATAAGCAGTCCCGTTATTCACAGCACTCAGTTTACTCATGTGGATGTATCAGGTGATGGTTATTATGGAAAATCAACCAGATTCATTCCATCTTCTTCCCAAACCATCAGTCTTAGCCTCCTGCCTTTTACAGCATTGGCTCCTTCCTCCCTGACAGCCACAGTGGACTATAAAAATATTGACCTGAAATGGGAGCCTGTCATTAACGAGAATTTTGAAAACTATCAAACCTACTCCACCAGCATCAATGGATGGACCTTTGAGGACAAAGATTTGACCGACACCTGGGGCATACAAACGATGACCTGGCCCCACGAGCAGGAGCCACTGGCATTTATGGTCATGGATGTTTATGATGAACACATCCTGCAAATGGAATACAACATCACCGCATGGTCGGGCAGTAAAGTACTGGCAGCTTTTGCTGCGCAAGCAGTGCAAAGCGACGACTGGCTGATTTCTCCCCTGTTTAAAGTAAAAGAGAGTGACTTTTTCTCTCTTGTTGCGAGATCGCTGGCAACCACAGACGGAACCTATTTTTGGGGTAATGAAATCATCGAAGTTAAGATCAGGCCCGAAGGACAATCAACCTGGAATTCGTTGTCAAACGGTGATTTCTCTGTTCCCGTATCCTGGACCCGGTTTGAATATGACCTTTCTCCCTTTGTTGGTCAGAATGTGGAAGTGGCGATTCAGAGTAAAGGAACAGATACTTTTATGTTGCTCCTGGATAACCTATGGGTTGGGCCACAGCTGGAGGCACTCCAGACAGACCCGATGCCAGTAACGCAGGCTCCTTCAGAAATTCTGAAAACACCCAGGACAAATACTCTGACAACCGTCAGGCATCCTAAAGCAAACAGAGTTCAGAAAGCGGAGAACAGTCCCGTTTTTTATTCCGGAAACATTGAGTTCGCCATTTTCCGCAACAACCTCGAAATTGGGCGAAAAAAAGGTTTTTCAAACACCTCTTTCAGCGATTTGGCTCCCGACCTTGCAGATTATGAATATAAAGTCAAGGCAATATATCCTTATATTAATATGGAATCGGGGTATTCTAATGTGATATCGGTTGAAACGGGATATACCATTTCTTTTGTGGTGAAAGATGATACCGGATCGCTCATTGAGGGAGCGATGGTAACCTTTAATAACGAATCCAAACCAACCGATGTAAACGGTGAAGTTACTTTCACCAAAACCCCGCAGCAAAACGGAATGGAGTACATTGTATCCGCACTGAATTTCAACGATTATCAGGAAACAGTCGATGCTACCTCAGACAAAACAGTTGAAATTGTGATGGCTGTTGCAAATTCCAGCATCAAAGAAAAAGATAACCGGAAAATCACTTTCTCTCCAAATCCGGTCAAGGACAAAGCAATCCTTCACAACCTTCCAAACGGAATTTTTAAAGCAACGATATTTGATTTGACAGGAAAACAAATCCAGCAAAAACAAATCAGAGGAAGTAATTCGGCAGAATGGGATTTTTCAAATTACAGCCCCGGGATATATCTGATGATTCTACAATCGGAATCAGGACAAGTTCACAGACTTAAAATCATTAAACAAAGAAATTAACCTGATTGATTATTATTTTTGAACCTGGCTCACAAATAATCAATGAGAATACCTGACTGTCAGCGAACTAAAATCATCCTGTAAAGGACTATTTTTCCTGCTTTTTGAACATCTCACAACGAAGACTTCTTAAAAAATAAGGTAAAAAAAAGCCTTCGCAAACACGAAGGCTTTTTTGAGCCAATGACGGGAGTTGAACCCGTGACCTCTTCCTTACCAAGGAAGCGCTCTACCACTGAGCTACATCGGCAACATCAATTACTCTTTTTTGAACCAAAAACGGGACTTCCCCATAAACGGGAATAACTTCTCATCCCTTTTTTCTTTGAGCGAAAAACGGGACTTCCCGATGGATCGGGATAGACTTCTCCTCCCCTTTTTCTTTGAGCGAAAAACGGGACTCGAACCCGCGACCCCGACCTTGGCAAGGTCGTGCTCTACCAACTGAGCTATTTTCGCATTTTTTATAATTACTCATTTTATTGAGC
>Ga0163219_100257_pt1 | contig 14778 bp, 8 predicted proteins | sample MSEWel2016_04_06_FD_113150 | JGI IMG/M metagenome (GOLD analysis project Ga0163219, IMG submission 113150) | Subsurface microbial communities from deep shales in West Virginia, USA - MSEEL Well Study Marcellus 3H_2016_04_06 ...
GCAGTATTGTTTGCTTGTATGAATTTATATCGGTCAAAAAAAATTCCGTATTGTATTTCTCATCATGAAGAGTTTGACTAAGCGTATTTTCAATCCTCATAAATTCTTCATAGATGTAGCTAAAACGTAGTCGTATTTTTGGGTATGTTGGTATCATTAATGTTTCTACAATTACATCCTTATACCCATACTTTTTAGTCCATTCATTATCCCAGTGAAAAAAGTTTTCATCTATTTTAGGACACGTGCGACTATATGGTCCTACTTGATCATCGTGTACATAGATTTTCTTTAATTTGCCTAAAGCATCTTGTCGGTATCCACTTATGACGCTTGCGTGTAGACCTTCGACATTGTTGCTGTCAACAAGCCTTGTTCCAGCAACAATTGGCAGACCACAGTATTTAAGATATGCTTTGATTGCATTTGAAATAATACTTCCAGCAATCCCGTTAGTCATTCCTCTCACATTTATAATTTCAGTTTCAAATCCGATTGCATTGAAGTAGGTCTTCATTTGGAACAAATCTAGACCCATAGAAGGAAAGTTTCGTTCCAAGTGTGGGAATGATACTGATGTTTGAGTTATTTCAAATGGACTCTGCTTTTCGACACCATATAGTTCACTCAGTGGGTGTAAAGCAACCCATAAAGCTGTCGTTGCACATGCTGCAACTGCCGTGTCCTGTGCTTGGAAAGGCAGGGATTGTATAAACAATGGGACGCCATAGAGAGAAACGTTGTATTCATGCTCTATAAACACTCGTTCATCGTCTTCTTCCTTACAAGGATATGTCTTTAGTAAAGTACGGCCTATCAAAGGTTCTGATTTATTATCTTTGCTTGGTTTTGAGATTGGTTTAACAACGACAAATCCTAGATATGACTGTTGTAAACCAGCGATGAACACTTCATCGTTATCAAAAACATTATCAAAATCATCATCATCGAATTTATTCGAAAAGAAATGTAAGCGGGTTGTGAATCTATTAGGACCGTCAAATGCTCTCGAATAAAAATTAGCATAATCTATCAAATAATCTTTATCGACATATTCGTCTTCGATTACAACCGTTTCAGCTTTTAGATATGATAAGTATCTACACAAATATTGACTTTGCGCAGATTCGCCAAATGTTGAAGAAACCTGTTCGTCTGTAAAAGAAAAAACGGCGATGTGTGGTCCCTCCACCAAATGTTAAACAATTATAATGTGAATCGCCTAAACAAATCATCAGGTGTCAGGTGTCCAATTTGCCTATGAAGCTTCTCTGCTTCTTTATGATTGGGGTTTTTCAACACATCTTGTAATTCTGATAAAATCTGGTGCGAATCAATTTTTGGTCTTCTTACCATTTTATTGTCCATGAGTTTACCCCTTATTCAGAATGTTTTTGCACGAATGGCAGTAATGTTATATTAATTTATTTGTGTTTATTTACGCAAGCGATCTTGTGTTATCTTTAGGCAATGTAAAAAGGTGTGTTGCTACTATTTTAATATATCGATATGAATTTGAGTATAGTTTTGTGTTATAGGTGAGGCATACTGAAAAATACACAATAACTATATGTGCATAGATATATATTAATATTTATTATTTATATATGTACTCCTAAAGATGCAAGAAATAATAACTTTTCAAGTGCATTTTGGGTCATATTATGGCTTGCGGCACTAGATATTAATTATAATCATGGGAGGACTATGTAAAATATTTCAGTAGTCCCGCGCGGATTCGAACCACGGTCTTCGGCTCCAAAGGCCGAAAGGATTGACCACTACCCTACGGGACTACGCTGGTCTAGCAGAATAAATGCATTATAATACTTATTTGTTATGTAGGGAGGTTTTTTTCCCTTCTTATTTTGCGATGATGAGTGTCAGGAGATCCTTGTCATACAGTGTGTGGTCAAGGCCGGCTCTCTGTCCGGGGTGCTTGGCCGACTCTCCCCATACCAGCGAGTATCTGAACTTTCTTTTGAAATCGCGATGCAGGTGGTCGCAGATATCCCCGACAGTGGCGCCTTTGCGCACGATCAGGGGCTCTTCCAGATCAGCGGGACCGCCCTGTGGTTTGAGATAGATACGGATAAAGTCCAGTGAATCGAATATCAGATCCTTCACAGCCTCAAGGTTTTCTTCCTTGTCGGCAGAGATGTATGTTGCGTTCGGGTAATCTTTCTTGCATTGCTCCAGTATGTACTCGTCCGCCATGTCCACCTTGTTCACCACGACCACTGACGGGATGTACACCCTGTTGCCCATGATCACATCTATCAACTGGTCGACATCGATACTGTCCCTGATCAGAACGTGGGCGTTGTGTATCTTGTAGTCGCCGAGTATGTCCTTGATAAGATCCTCCGAGAGGTCAAGATCAACGGTACTGCTGATGGTCACACCGCCCCTGTCCTGTCTATTGATAACGACATCAGGCGGTCTCTGGTTCAGGCGTATGCCTGCATCGTAGAGTTCCTGTATAAGTACATCGTGGTGGTAGTTCTGGAACACGTCAAGTATGAAAAGCACAAGATCGCAGTTCCTGACAACCGAAATGACTTCCCTTCCGCGACCTCTTCCGCTTGCCGCTCCCTTGACCAGTCCCGGTACATCAAGTACCTGAATACTTGCATTGTTATGATTAAGTACACCGGGTATTACGTCCAGTGTTGTGAACTCATAGGCACCAACTTCTGAGTTTGCACCTGTGAGTTTGTTCAGTAGGGTTGATTTTCCCACTGAAGGGAAACCTACCAGTGTTACCGTGGCATCTCCTGATTTCCTGACAGAGTATCCTTCTCCGCCTCCTTTGCTTGCAGCTTTCTTTACAACTTCATCACGCAGGCGTGCAAGCTTTGCTTTCAGTTTGCCTATGTGATGCGATGTTGCCTTATTGTAAGGAGTTTTCTTGATCTCCTCTTCTACTTCCTGTATGTCCTCGTGTAAGCCCATTTGCAACCTACCATAACGTCAAAATAAAAAACATTTTCCCGATTTTACAGACCCTTCATATCCTCAAAAGGAGGATATTATACTACCGGTCATCTCATATGTTCGGATACCCTTCGGGAGTCTCTTTGAAAAACCCTCTGAACGGAGTGTATCCAGGAAGGTCTGAACCTCCCTGATCTCAAGAATGTCTTTCCGTATCACAAAGTCAAACTCGTCCTCTGTGATCTTCAAGAACCCAAGTCCTGCTTCCTCGGCAGCGTTCCTCAGTCCGAATCCCACATCAGCCCTGCCATCCTTTATTGCATCACAGACCGAGCGGTGGGTCTTTGAAGCGGAATTGTATCCTTCGATACTCTTTGTAAGCTCAGTTCTGGAAATTCCTTTCTCCTCTGCCAGAAGTCCAAGCTCTCTCTCAAGCACAGCCCTGGTTCCCGAACCCCGGTTTCTGTTAATGAATCGGTAATTTCCCTCTGTCAGATCCTCAAGTCCTGAAATTTCAATATCTTTCCTGAAGATCAGTCCGAGTTCCCGTCTGTATCCCTTAACAAGCACTACGTCTGAAAGGTTCATCTTCCTGATAACTGACAGGTTATAATTACCATCAGCATCCGGTATGTTCACACCGGCAATATCGGTGGTTCCTCCGGCAATTGCCGTGAAACCCGCACTTGAGCCCATATTAAGCATCCTGAAGTTCATGTCCGTTCTTTCTTCCAGAATATCTATTCCCGGACACTGGCCGCCCACATACATTATATCGGGACTTTTTACGTTACCGAACATGGTAACCTCCACCGGACTTCCGGCTTCGATATATTCGGTTTCCGCCCTTATCTCTATAATACCGTCGGCATCGGAGAGGGTTGTAATAGCTCCTGATGTCTTGTCCGCAGGATAGGCCCTTCCTCTGATGACGCCAACAGGAAACAGTTCCTCACGACCACCGGAACGCAGACCCGTACCCATGACCGCCTGCACCTTTGTCCTGAAAGACGGCGTGGTCCCAAGTGAATGATGTATAATGGGTGCCACGAACTCATTGAATATACTCAGTGCCGAGGTGGGGTTTCCGGGCAAACCGATGGTCGGAACATCCCCGATCGTTCCGATAACCACGGGTTTGCCGGGTTTGATGGAGATTCCGTGGGTAAGCGTCTCTCCCTTTTCCTCGATGATCATATACATTATATCCCCGACACCTGCAGAAGTGCTGCCTGATGTGAGAACTATGTGACATTCCCGAATCGCTTTTTCCAGAGCTTCTTCCATCAGTTTCTCATTATCCGGGATTATGCCATACATTTCAGGAATTCCGCCTGCTTCTTCCACACTGGCTGCTATGGCATAGGAATTGGCATCGAAAATTCGTCCCTTTCCAAGCTCTCTGCCAGGTTCTATAAGCTCGTTACCTGTGGAGATAATTCCTACCAGCAGTTTCTTCACAGGTATTTCTTTCATACCAACCGATGCCAGCACTCCGATCTCCCGGGATCCTATGCGCGTATTCTTCCTGAGCACACGCTCTCCCTTCATGATATCGGAACCCGCCTTCATGATGTTCTCATTGATATGTGTGGGCTGGTAAACAAGCACGCTGTCATCTATCTGTTTGGTCTGCTCCACCATTACCACGGCATCGGCACCATCCGGCATAGGTGCTCCGGTGGATATCTCGATAGCCTCTAAATCATCTGCAAAAAAGTCTTCAGCACAGCCTGCCGGAATGGAAGCCGTAACTTTGAGTTCCACCGGCTCGGGTTCACTTGCCTGATAGCTGTCTTTGGCCCGTATCGCATAACCGTCCTTTGTGGAGCGGTTAAAGGCAGGCACATCTACCGGTGAAAAAACATCTTCTGCTAATATACGTCCTGCAGAATCCTCGATCGCTACTGTCTCTGTGTCCGGCTTTGCCGTGATACGGCTGATAAGTTTCCTTGCGTCTTCTACCGGGGTAAGCTCCCTGAATTCCTTGCGTTCCATTATGCTCGGCTTACTCTTCGTCAAGATACGCTATAAGCGTTTTGTTGAGCTTGAACACCCTTGCTGCAACATACCACAGTCCCATAAGATAAACGATCCATGTGGCGATAGAGAGTAATTTTAAGTTATGGGTTGCATCCAGGGCCTCAAAAGTGATCACAAGGGTTACTGGCATAAGCAGCAGTATTGCCATTACCGAATCATTGAGGTATTTGAGGTTCTGCATAACTACTTTGCCTTTTTCTCCTGTTATGTCCATTTTTATTCCTCGATTAAGTGATTAATATTAGTCGAATATATAGTATTATAATATTAATATATAATTATGTGGTAGCAAAATGGACTTCTGATCAATTTCTGAAAATATAAAGGAGGGAAGATGCTTCCCTTTAAAAAAAAGAATTATGAGTAGATTGGTGTTCCGCTGTTCTGGGTTATATCCTCAAAAGCCGCAATCATCTTCTTTGTGATGGGTCCCGGCTTTCCGTCACCTATATCACGCCCGTCGACCTTGACAAGAGGTGCGGCTTCTGCGGCTGTTCCTGTGACGAATATCTCATCAGCGGTATAGAGGTCGAAAAGTCCGAGATTCTCTACGGAGACCTCAATATCCATGTCCTTGAGAAGTTCGATCGCAGTAGCCCTTGTGATTCCCTTGAGGTTGTTGATCGTCGGAGGCGTGTAGACCTTGCCGTTCTTTATGATGAAGATATTGTCGCCTGAACCCTCTGAAAGATAGCCGTTCCCGTCAAAGAAAATGGCCTCATCGCCGCCCTTCTCATTTGCCTCGATCTTTGCGAGGATGTTATTCAGGTAATTAAGCGACTTGATGTTCGGGGAAAGGGCATCGGCTGAGTTCCTTCTGACAGCAACGGTAACTCCGGTAAGTCCTACCTCGTACAGGTCCCCATACATTGCGCCCCATTCCTGGCTTATGATGTAAACATTGGGTTTGGGACATTTCCTCGGGTCAAGTCCGAGGTCTCCGACACCTCTTGATACGATCGGCCTTATGTATGCATCCTTGAGGTTGTTCTTCCTGAGTGTCTCCAGGATGGCCTCTTCCATCTCCTCCTTTGTCATAGGAATATTGAGGGCAATCGCCTTTGCGGAGTCATAGAGCCTGTCAACATGCTCTCTTAACTTGAAGACACGTCCGTTGTAGGCCCGTATTCCCTCGAATACACCATCCCCATAGAGGAATCCGTGGTCGTATATCGAAGTGGTGGCCTGGGATTTCGGGACAAACTCGCCGTTGTAGTATATCAAAAGTTCACTCATAATAAAGCCTCATCAAATTGATGGTAGATTTGATGTCAAACTATTATATATTTGTATTCACTATATCTTTCTGAAAAAGCTGTCTGTTTGCAGGCACAAAAGACTTTTATGCTAAAACGTCTATTTCGTACCCCTGCAAGCATTATGTGCGGTCCCGTGGCTTAGCCAGGATATAGCATCGGGCTTCTAACCCGAGGGCCGGGGGTTCAAATCCCTCCGGGATCGCTTTTTACTTTTCACAAGACTAATATCGTCGACTACCTATCTGATATTCAGTCAGACTTTTCTTTTTCCGAATTTACTTCACAAATAGCAATTTTATCCGGTTTCCCATAAAGTAATATATGGAAAACCTATTATTTTAATAAAGGTTAATATATATTTAATTTATGTATGAATGTAGTTTCACTGTAAAACAGGCAAAAATTCCGCTGCATCCACAATGAAATGAAATGGAAAGATGTAGAACTTGAGACCAAATTACTGTTTCTGATAACAGCCGGAACCGTACTCGTCATGCTGGTGGCCACAATGGGCATTACTTCTACTGTAAAGGATCAGCATACAGAGCTTGCTTACCAACAATCCATGATCACGGCCGAGAATTACGCTAACAGATTCGATACGGATATGCACACAAGTATGGTGCTGGCACGTACCATTTCCAGTACCATGAAACAGTATGAGGGTAGTAACCGCAGTGAAGTGAACAACATGTTAAGGCAGATCCTGCTGGATAACCCTGAGCTGCTTGGTACCTATGTGTGCTATGAACCCGATGCATTCGACGGCATGGATGCCGAGTATGCGTTCACGGAAGGCCATGACGGAACCGGACGATTCATACCCTACTGGAACAAACTCAATGGATCGGTCCGGATGGACCCGCTTCTCTACTACCAGACCTACGATTACTACCAGTTACCCAAATATTACGGCACGGATATTGTAACTGAACCGGATTTCTATGAAGGTGTAATGCTTGTGAGTTTTGTTTCCCCCATCATCGAGGACGGCACCTTTCAGGGTATAGGAGGCGTGGACCTGTCTCTGGATCACATAGACAGCACTGTCAGTAATGTAACCATATTTGACAGCGGTTATGCATTTATGGTAAGCAGTGCGGGGGTATTGATGTCCCATCCCACTGAAAAAGAATGGATAGGTATCCGGAATCTCCATGATTTTAAGGACCCTGCCTTCAGGGAAATGGCAGATGATATTAAAAATAGCAGGGACGGGCATGTCAGGACCATTGATCCCAGCACCGGCAGGAAGGTCGTTATGTTCTATGAGCCCATAAGCTCGGGTGCTTCTTCCTTTGTTCTCGTGGTCCCCGAAAATGAGATGTTTGCCGGGGTAAATGAATTACAAGGACAACTTGTAGCAATATCTGTTCTGTCAACCATTTTTATGGGTGCTGTGGCGTTTATTGTAGCAAGGTCCGTAACACATCCGATCAACAGAATAGTTGGAGAGTTCCAGAATATCTCCCATGAAGCCCTGAAAGGTAAACTGGATAGCAGGGCAGATACTGATGTGGAGATTGATTTCAGGAAAATTCCGGAAGGTTTGAACGATATACTGGAAGCACTGGAAAAATCCACTGTATTCATGAAAGAGATGAAAAAGGTTGTAGACAGTAGTCCTGTGATCGTATTCAAATCCGCCTTCACCGATGAATGGCCTATGGAACTGATTTCCGGGGGCATCAGAGATATTGGCTATTCCCCGAAAGAGATTGTCAGTGGTCATATGTGGTATCTGGAAATTGTCCATCCCGAAGACCGTGAACGTGCACTGAGCAGGTTGAACCATGAGCTTAAAGGAAATGGAAATGAACTCCAGCAGGAGTACAGGATACTGACAAAGTCCGGAGAGCTACGCTGGGTAGACGAAAGAACAGTTATAATGCGGGATGCTGATGGGAAGATCATCTCCCTTCAGGGTATCATATTTGATATTACCGAAAGCAAGAAAGCCGAAGTTGCCCTTGTTGAAGCAAAAATGGTGGCTGAATCCGCCAATCAGACAAAGAGCCAGTTCCTGGCAAATATGAGCCACGAACTGCGCACTCCCTTAAACTCCATAATCGGCTTTTCTGATATGCTGGATGAAGAAATTTTCGGGAAATTGAACCCCAAACAGAATAAATACGTTTCCAATATCAACCGGAGTGGGAGGCATCTGCTCAATATCATAAACGACATTCTTGATATCTCAAAAATAGAAGCCGGTAAAATGGACCTCAGTCCGGAACGTTTCTCAATAAGTGAACTGCTCGATGAACTGATGCAGAACATGGAACCCCTTGGAGCTAACAAAGAAGTTAGTCTTCTAATTGAAGATGAAGTTCCGGATTGCGATGTATATGCTGATAAGCTGAAGATCAGGCAGGTTCTGTACAATCTGCTCAGCAATGCAATAAAGTTCACTCCGGCAGGAGGAAGTGTTCATATTCTTGCAGATTGCAGTCCAGATGAGCTTTCAGTCAGCGTGAAGGATACCGGTATCGGAATATCTGGAGATCAGCAAAAGGAACTGTTCAAACCATTCAGGCAACTTGATCCTGATACTAACAGGGAATACGAAGGTACCGGTCTTGGTCTGGTACTGGTAAAGAGGTTCGTAGAGATGCATGGTGGTAGCGTGCTGGTTAAAAGCAGCCCAGAAAAAGGCAGCATCTTCACCATAATGATACCGCGTAAAAAGAAGTAATAGACCAAAAAAGGATCAGGCATTAATTCAATGCCCTATGTAATTTTATTTTCCTTTTTGTCTTTCCCGGAATAACTTGTCGATCTCCTCCCAGTTGACTATATTCCAGAATGCATCTATGAACTTTCCTTTTTCATTCTTGTAATCAAGATAGTAAGCATGTTCCCACACGTCCAGATCCATGATGATGGGGAAATCCGGTACAAGATTTACATTGTGTTTTTCGATCTGTACAAGGCCAAGTCTCTTTGTATCATTACAATATGTCAGTGCCACCCATCCGGAACCTTCTACTGTTGCTGCCACCTGGCTGAATTCTTTTTTGAACCTCTCAAAACTTCCAAATTCTTCTTTTAAGGCTTCTGCGAGTTCACCCACAGGTTCCTTGCTTGCATTATCGGGAGGTGTCATGCCCCACCAGAAAAAATCATGCAGTACATGACCGGCCAGGTTAAATGAGAAAGCCTTGGCAGTAGCTTTATAGTCAAAGTCTGTTCCCTCTTTGCGGGCTTTTTCTGTCATTTTTAATATCGAATTTACATTGTCTACATAAGACTGGTGATGCTTATCGTGATGTATACGTAATTGTTCCTCTGATATGTAAGGTTCAAGATCAGCGTAACCATATTCTAAAGGTGGTAATTTATAGTATTCTTTAGTCATATTCTTCCCCACTGTGTAGTTTTCAATAGAACTGTCTCAGAATCTGCTAGGAAACCTTGCAGTTTATTTGAAGATTCCGGAAAACTCTATCTGATGTGTTGCTAACAGCTTCCCCAAATCTGATGTTAGCAGTTTTATATATAACAAATATCAGAAACAGAAGATATATGCTTATTGGAATATGGTTCTGTAGAATACTTTTCTATTGCTCTTTATTTATAATAAAGATATGAATCCGGTAATCCGGATTCTTATGTACTTCCCGGGCAGCTTTTAAAGTTACTTCAGAGATCTATGGACAAGCAATCACTCTTTTCCATTTCCTCTTCTGTCTTCTTGATCCTTGGCACAATCTCCATAACAGAATCAGGGTTCAGGGAGATCGAGTCTATGCCCTGTCTCACAAGAAACTCCGCAAACTCCGGAAAATCACTTGGAGCCTGTCCGCAGAGCCCGCTGTGCTTGCCATTCTTCTTTGCACCCTGGACAGCCATGGCAACGATCTTCTTCACTGCCTCGTCCCTTTCGTCAAAAGCCTCTGCAAGAATTTCCGAGTCCCTGTCAACACCCAGGGTGAGCTGGGTCAGGTCGTTGGATCCGATGGAAAAGCCGTCAAAGTACTTACTGAACTCGTCGATCAGAAGTATATTACTTGGTATCTCACACATGACATATATTTGCAAATCGTTCTTTCCCCTCTCAAGGCCATGCTTTTTCATCTCCGCAAGCACCTTTTCAGCTTCCTCTACCCTTCTGCAGAACGGGATCATGAGGATCAGGTTTGAAAGTCCCATCTCATCTCTTACTCTCTTCATCGCCCTGCACTCAAGTGCAAATCCTTCCCTGTATCTCTCGCTATAATAGCGGGAAGCACCCCTGAAACCAAGCATGGGATTGTTCTCCTCGAACTCGAAATATTTCCCACCAAGCAGGCTTTTGTACTCATTTGACTTGAAATCGCTCATACGCACCACTACAGGTTTTGGATGGAAGGCTGCGGCAATGGTACCAACTCCGAAGGCAAGTTTTTCCACAAAGTAATCTTCCTTACTTTCGTAACCCTTTGTAAGTTCCTCGATCTGCTCAAGCACGGATTCATCATCAACCTTCTCGGGATGAACAAGTGCCATGGGGTGGATCCGTATATAACTTGAGATGATGAATTCCAGTCTTGCAAGCCCTATTCCGTCATTGGGTATCATGGACAGCCCGAATGCTTCCTCAGGGTTGCCAAGATTCATCATAACTTCAGTCTTAGCACTTTCAATTTCCGTGAGATCAACACTTTCCGTATGGAAATCAAGTGCTCCCTCGTAAACCTTTCCGACATCTCCTTCCGCACAGCTAAGGGTTACTTCCATGCCGGTTTCCAGCTTCTCCGTGGCATCCGTCGCCCCGACAACAGCAGGTATTCCCAGCTCACGACTCACAATTGCTGCGTGGCATGTCCTCCCTCCCTTGTTTGTGATGATAGCCGCCGCCCTTTTCATCACCGGTTCCCAGTCAGGTGTTGTTGTATCTGCGACGAGTACCTCTCCTGCCTTAAAAGATGAAAGCCTGGATACATCTTCAATGACCCTGACCTTTCCGCTGGCAATCTTGCTACCGACGCTTCTGCCTTTTACAATGACAGACGACCTCTCGTCAAGAATATAGTTTTCAAGTATGTCCTTTTTCCTCTGGGACTGTACCGTTTCGGGTCTTGCCTGCACGATAAAGAGCTCTCCTGTCTCACCATCCTTGGCCCATTCTATGTCCATGGGCGATCTCTTCTGATTCTTTCCGGAATAATGGTCCTCTATGGTGACTGCGTAGCGTGCAAGCTGCAGTATCTCTTCATCATTGATACAGAAGCTTTTTCTCTCGGCCTCGGGGACTTCCACATTGCGGGTGAGCACCCGGGAATCCCCACGGCCGTAGATCATTTTTATGGCTTTCTCACCCAGTGTTTTATTGATGATGGGTCTGTTATTGTCCTTGAGTGTGGGTTTGAATACGTAGTACTCATCAGGGTTGACAAGCCCCTGGACTATATTTTCACCAAGTCCATAGGCCGCGGTTATGAAAACAACATCCTCAAAACCGGATTCCGTATCTATCGTGAACATCACTCCGCTTGATGCAAGATCCGAGCGGACCATCTTCATGACTCCCACCGAGAGACCTACTTTGAAGTGGTCGAAATTGTTGTTCACACGGTAGGAAATTGCCCTGTCAGTGAAAAGTGATGCAAAACACCTGCTACAGGCGTCTTTTAGTGAATGGTAGCCGCTGATGTTCAGATAGGTTTCCTGCTGACCTGCAAAAGAGGCATTGGGGAGGTCTTCCGCGGTTGCCGAACTACGCACGGCCACGTCAGTATCATCTGTTCCGTATTGTTCGCTGAGTTTGTCATAGGCCTCTTTTATCTCTTCCCAGAGATCATCCGGGATGCCCGCATCAAGGATAATGCTCCTTGCTTTCTTTCCCCTTTCCGAGAGATCCTGTACATCTTCTGTGTCCAGTCCTTCAAGGGTCTTTTTAAGCTCATCAAGAGTTCCGGATTCTTCCAGTACATGCCAGTAAGCATCTGCAGTTATTGCAAACCCGTTAGGTATCCTGATGCCTTCTTTTGTCAGTTCCCTGTACATTTCCCCGATAGAAGCGTTCTTTCCTCCCACCAGAGGAACATCATCTATAGTTATCTCTTTAAACCAACGGATATACTTGTTGTTTCCCATAAATAAACCCCTGAATTGCTCCATAAGTATGTGTATGGATATGATTGTTTTCCAGAAGTATATGTCTTTGGGAAAGATATTGGAACGGGCAGAATAAAATTAAATCAGGAATATATTATCTCGGCGTCCTGTCCGTAAATTGTTTTTATCTCGGAACTGAGAAGATGTTTTGAGTTTTCAAGATCTTCCTCCATGTCCTGCAGATGATTACGTTCTGCCTCTATTCTGCTCAGGATCTGTCCGATGGAGTCCCTGTAATCTGACTCCTGAGTCTCGATGTCTTCCATCTTCCGGTAGACGTCCAGTTGATTCAGTTCAGCGGTAACTGTTGTTTTCTCTGACAGATAGCTTTCTCTCTGCTCGAGCAGATCCGACATTATCGATGTTTCTTTTAACTTGTCTATCTGCTTGAGTATTTTATCATACATCTGCTCTTTCAGACCAAGATCCCTGTTTTTGATACGCTGCTCAAGCATATCAAGAAACAATCCCAGCTCCGTTTCACCGATTGCAGCCGGGTTGTTTTTAATAATATCCAGTGTCCTTCTGTTCTCGGGTGAGAGTACGTGTATCTCTTTATTATCCTGCTTTTCAACCCTTGATATGGCCTTGGACATGGGTGTAAAGAGTCTTCTGATATCCGAATCCGTGGACGATATCTCATTCTCAAGTTCCTTTATCCTGTTATCAAGGTTGCGTGCATTCTCAAATTCATCGCTTCCCTTGAGCTCCTCCATCCTGGAACCAATATCAGCCACATCTTGTTTTGCAGATTCGTATTTTTCTTCCAGGTCGATAATCCTTTCCTGGATTTCTTCGATTTCCCTTTCCTGGCGGCGGATACTTTCTATCTGCTCCGGGACCTTATCGAAGATCTCTATCTTTTCTTTTTCATCCTTTATCAGGCTGTAGAGCTCATCGAACCTGCTTTCAAGGCCTGCCAGACCTGAGCCTACATTCTCAAATTCCCTGGGATAGAGAGCCTTGATATATAACATGCTTCTCTGGGTATTTTCCAGTACCTGCTTAAGAACGGTCTTGGAATCCTCATAAAAATCAAAGGCATTCTTTGGATCCTTATTCGAGGGCACGTGTATCTTTTCGATCACCAGGTCGAGGTTGTGGATTACATTGTCACGATTGGACTCTCCCAGTTTCTCAGCCCTCTTATTTGCATCCGCTATGGCTTCAGCCTCTGAGAGGCTCTTTCTGGCATTCATGATATCCTTTATCGAGCTGTTGATATCTCTGTACTTCTCTCCGATAGGAGGCCTCAGTGAGTCCAGTTCTTGCCTGTATTCCTCATTGATAACATCCGGGAGCCTGTTGAAGTCAATCCTTTGGGGCAGGCTTTCAGTCTCTTTTTTCTTTTTCCCGAATATTCTGTCCAGAAAACTCATAGTCTTATGAAAAGACGGAATACTGTCTTAAAAGCCTGTTGGAATGTAAATTGTAAGTCTGTCCACGGAAGGTCATATGAAAAATAATACCCTGAACTCAGATTACAACGACCCTGCTCTTGTCAATGGCAACCCTGCACTCATCTCCGGCTTCAAGCTTTGAATTCTCAAAGAACTGGTTTGCCACCTCGGCAATGATCAGGTTGCTGTGTTCTTTGATCTTCAGAACTATTACCTTGCTGGACCCCTTGTTGACAATGCTCTTCACGGTTGCATCAAATATATTCTCATCCTGCATTCCTGCCCCATCTCCTATTTTACGCAGGACACGCAGGTTCTCAGGGCGTATTCCCCATGATATCTTTGTACCCTTTTCAATTGCCGGATGTTCTGCTCTTACAAACATTTCTTCGCTTTGAACTACGATAGTGCCTGAAGCAGGGTCTACCTCCTTAACAACTGCGTCCCTGAACAGATTGGACATTCCGACAAGTTCCGCAACATGATGGTTCTTCGGATGATAGAATACATCCTCTGGCGTACCAAGCTGCTGCACACGACCGTCGTGGAAAACGATGATCTTGTCGGCAATAGTAAAAGCTTCCACATGGTTGTGTGTAATGAAGAGTACCGGTATCCCAAGCTCTCTCTGTATCTCCTTGATCTTGTCCCGGAGATTCAGTCGGACAACCATGTCCAGTGCAGAGAAAGGTTCGTCCAGCAGGAGAACGTCAGGCTTTGGTGCAAGGGCACGGGCAAGTGCAACCCTCTGTTTCTGCCCTCCTGAGAGCTGTGAGGGATAGTTATCTTCCAGACCTTCTATATGAAGCAATTGCAGCATCTCATTTACCCTGCTTTTTTTTTCCCCGTCGCTCCATCCCTTGAGTCCGTAGGCGATATTCTTTTTCACATCCATATGCGGGAAAAGTGCGTAATTCTGGAAAACATATCCGAGGCTTCTCTCCTGTACCGGCAGATTGATTCTTTTGTGGCAGTCGAAGTATACTTTGTCGTTTACTATTATCTTACCACCATTTGGCTCCAAGAGGCCGGAAATACAC
>Ga0163219_100258_pt1 | contig 14752 bp, 14 predicted proteins | sample MSEWel2016_04_06_FD_113150 | JGI IMG/M metagenome (GOLD analysis project Ga0163219, IMG submission 113150) | Subsurface microbial communities from deep shales in West Virginia, USA - MSEEL Well Study Marcellus 3H_2016_04_06 ...
CTTGATTTTAATAATTAATATGAAAGAACATTGAAAGGATGATTATTAATGGAACTTGATCAAAGTAGAACACCTTTATTTAGTGCTATTAAGATGATTGAAGCAAAAGGTATTACCCCCTTTGATGTACCTGGCCATAAGAGAGGAAAAGGCCTTAAAGAGCTCAAAGAGCATTTAGGAGAACAGGTCTTTGAGATGGATATTAATGCTATGGTTGAACTTGATAATATCTTCAACCCTTCAGGTGTAATCAAGGAAGCTGAAGAGCTGGCTGCTGACTTATATGGGGCTGAAAAGTCCTTCTTTCTAGTCAATGGTACCACTTCAGGTTTACAGACGATGATAATGACCCTCTGTAAGACTGGTAAAAAGATTATACTGCCTAGAAATGTCCATAGATCAATTACAGCAGGTCTAATCTTAAGTGGAGCAGTCCCTATCTATCTTAAGCCTGAGTATAATAATCAGTTAGGAATTGCTATGGGGGTTACACCTGAAAATGTAGAAAAGACAATCAAAGAGAATCCAGAAACAGAGGTACTACTGTTGACCAATCCTACCTATTATGGCGTGACTTCTAATATTAAAAAAATAATTGAGATTGCCCATTCCCATGGGCTTTATGTGATAGTCGACCAAGCTCATGGTTCTCATTTTCGTTTTCATAAAGATTTGCCCCTCTGTGCCCTTGAAGCAGGGGCTGACATGATAGCAATGAGTTTACATAAGACTGGTGGCTCTTTAACACAGAGTTCCTTGCTGATGGTTAATAATAAATCCATCGATGCTGATATTGTGAGAACCTATCTAAATCTAATTCAAACCACTAGTCCTTCTCATATTCTGTTATCTTCAATCGATGTGGCTAGAAAACAACTAGCCCTTGAAGGAAATAAGTTACTTGAACAGGTCTTAGAAGTATCTAGATATGCTAGAGAAAAGATTAATAATCTCGAATCCTTCTACGCCTTTGGTCCTGATTTGCTAGGTAATGCTGGAGTCTTTGCTTTTGATGAGAGTAAATTAGGGATTTATGTCAAGGAGCTTGGATTGACAGGTTATGAAGTTAGAGATATCTTATATTATGAATATAATATTCAGATAGAGATGGCAGATTTATATAATATACTTTGCATTATCTCTTTAGGTGATGATTACAAGAGCATAGATAGATTAATTAATGCTTTAGAGGATATCAAAGAGAAACACTGTAAAGCTGCTTATGATCAGTTTTTTGAAAAAGAGCTGATTATTCCAGAAGTAATAGTCTCACCTAGAGATGCTTTTTATAGTAGAAAAAAGGTGGTAAATCTCGAAGACTCAATAGGAGAAATCAGTGGAGAGTCAGTAATGGCTTATCCTCCTGGAATCCCTATAATTGCACCTGGAGAACGGATCACAGAGGAAATTATCGAATATATCAATCTATTAAAAGAGCAAAACTCTTCAATGCAAGGTCCTGTTGACCCCCTCCTTAATCAGATTAGAGTCTTAGGTTTTTAAATTTAAATCTATATTTTTATGAGAAAACTAAAAAAGCAGCATGACTTTGGTTAAAGTCATGCTGCTTAAAATCTCTTCTCACTATCTAATTGAAAAAACACCGTAATAGAACTTCTTCTCATCAATATTTAGTTATTAACCTTTTCATTTAAAGCTTTCATCATCTTATCAAGATCAATTCCATGTACCATTACAGCTTGTTCTATTGCTTCCCCAGTAGCTGTAGGGCATCCTAAACAATGCATTCCAAAGCTCATAAATACTTCAGCAGTCTCTGGATGCTTTCTTAATACCTCTGAAATAATATCTGTCTTTTTAATCTCCATAATTAAAACCTCCTATTTTATCTCAAAATTTATTTTAGTTTCTCTAAAGGATTATATTGATATTATAATACATCTGATTTAGAGCTTATATGATATAACTCACATAAATTGAAATTATTAATCTTGTAGCAATAATCAATCTCAGTTAATAAAATATAGTAAAGCAATTAAAAGAATCTAGTGTATAAAAAAGACAATTTTATAATGGATTACATCCTTTTACAACAATCAACCCTTGCATTCACTGCTAATAATTAATACAATAATTCTTGCTTCCATTAATATCGATAGAAGGAGGGAATTTTATGAAAAAAAAGCTGGTTTTTATAATCTTATTGTTGCTGTTAGTGAGCAAATCTTCACCTACTTCTAGTATTACCTTTATCCCAATAGATAATTTATCTAAAGAGGATAATAATAAAATAAAGGATGACAATCTTAAAGAAAAGAATAAAGAAAGTTCTTCAAAACAACCTCTTGAGGAAATTAGACCTATTGCTAAGAAGCAAACAGAGCTAAATAATCCTTTAAATAAATTGGTCTTGGTCAATAAAAAACAAGGACTTTCTGCTGAATTCACACCTGAGGATTTAGTAGTTCCAGATATCCCCTTTGCCTTTGCAGAAGATCATCCCAAAAAGCAGATGAGAGCAGTAGCTGCTCAAGCACTCGAAAGACTCTTTGCTAGAGCCAAGGCAGAGCAGGTCGAGCTTGTTGGGGTGTCAGGATACCGTTCTTTTAAGCGACAGCAGGAAATATTTAGCCATAATGCTAGACTGAAAGGGGTCGAAGCTGCCAATCAATATAGTGCTAAAGCTGGACATAGCGAACATCAAACAGGATTAGCTATGGATGTTTCCAGTCCAACTGTTAACTATGAACTGGTCGAAGAGTTTGGCGAGACTAAAGAAGGAAGATGGTTGTCCAAGATGGCACCTGAATATGGTTTTATTATCAGATACCCTAAGGGAAAAGAAGAGATTACTGGGTATCAGTACGAACCATGGCATCTTCGCTATGTTGGAGTTAAGCATGCTAAAAGAATTGCTTATAATCAATCTACCTTGGAGGATTATTTATATGGTTAATTAAATAAGAGACTTTTAAAAGTCTCTTATTTAATTTGATTAAAGATCTAAATCAATGTCCTGATTAGCAAGTAACTCCTGCAAGTTATTTTTAAGCTCTGCTAGATTATCTTTATTTTTAATATCATTATCTTGGTCTATATTATTTAATATATCAGCAATTCCACTATCTGCTAAAAAATTGGAGAACTCCTCTTGATTACTCATATACATATCAGAAAGATTCTTTACTAACTCTAGATTATCATCACTTAAATTATCTGCTCCTAATTCTTTAATAACTTCAGGATCGAGACCAGTAAGCTCTGATAACCTTTTTAGCTTTTCATCACTCATTCTACCCCTCCTCTTCTTATCTTTTACTTTATTATATCTATGTTTGATTCTAGTATTTCTTGCATACAATCAGGATATTTTTTAATAAAAAACTTCTTCTTTAAAAGAAAAAACTGACAATTAATTGTCAGTTTAAACTTCAACATTATTATATTCACTTCCGCCCATCTCTGCTTGATACTTATCACGAGGAACGAAGGTCTTACAACAACTTTGATAACATTCATCGACTGGTGATGATCCTAAATCATCAACAATCTGATTAGTATTTTCTACATCCATTTCATTTGGAAGCTTTTTAGCAAATTCATCACTGACTACTAGTATCTTTTCAGCTATACATAGATTTGGACCTTCCCACCATTGACAATTATTAACTGTACAATGTACGTGTGATTTCTGTGAGATTATACTCACCCCTTTTTTACTTTTAGTATTTTAAAAAAACTGATTTAATATACCTCTAAAAGAGAGTTTCTTTTGGTAATCCTAAATAACTATATCTATTTCTTGACAAAAACAAAATCTATAGAGATCAATCTATTTATTTCTAATTTCATAATCAGAGTATTAAAAATTGTAGAGATAACAAAGTAATATCAAGCATAAAAGTATAATCCAGTATTATAGAATTTAGTATAGATATTAATCAAGGCATCAAGCTCTAAGCTCAATTGTACTACTTTAGGATGATAACTATCATATTCTAATTTACTCAATCTAAGCTCTTCTCTTAATTTTTCAATCTTATCTTTAATAATTTTAGTAATTTCCATCTTAATCATCCCCTTTACCCCTTATATATATAATTATAACTTAAATACTATAAAATCAAAAATTTTCAGCAAAATAATAACAGAAAAATTAAGCTTAATAAAATATTAATATAAGAGATAAAGTTAAAAATGATTGAGGATTAAGCCTTAACAGTTATAATTGTCTAGAAAATTGATTTTCTTAGATATGTAATATTGAAATAATCTTATTTCTTATATAATTTGGCTAATTGAGAAATCTCCTCCTCATTCAGTTCCATTAGCATATTAATGATATATTCCTTGTCATAAAGTTCAAAATCAAGGGTTCTTTCAATTGTTTTATCTGTAAAGATTCCCCACTTATACAATACTCTTCTTCCCCATTTAACCAAATCATTCTCAGCTTGCAGCAATCTACTCTCTACCTCCCAATAATCTAACTCATCTATTAAATCAAGCTCCTGCTCTAAGATTTCCTCTTCCCCACATTCATCGCTTAGCTCATCAATATACTGATGATATATGTCGTTAATTATCTTTTTATATCCCACTGCCAACATATACTCCTGTTGTTCTGTTGAATATTGATTAAACCTCATCTTAAATCCCTCCTTCTTCTTTATTATAGATATCCAACTTTAGAATGAATAATTAATAAAGCATAAATAATAGTTAAGTTCAAGCCCCTTAAACCTTCTAGAAAGATAAGTTTTTATTTATTCACTATTATTTATTATTTGTAAAATTGTCCCAATATCATTCTATTGTTTGATTCTAGAGTTATTTGTCTATATAGCATTTCCTACTTCAAAAGAAAATATGTAACCATATATTATAGAATTCTGAACTATAAAACAAAGTTTGATCTAGCTAGAGTAAAAAATTAAGTCTAAGTATAGCAGTTTTCTCAATCTTAACCTTAGAATTATAGTATGGTAATATCTCTATATCAAGAACATTATGAATTAGATGCCATAAAAATCAATCTATGTTATTTATTATTAACAAAGCTATTAGCTCTACATATAATATATAAACTAGAATGAAAGGAGGAGAAAGATGAGTAAAAAGAGTTCACAAAAGTACCATGATGACTATTATCCACCAAAAAAATCTGAACGTGGAGTAGCTCCTGCTGATATCGTTAGAGAGCTAGATCCTTTGGTTGATTATGCCTTAGAGGAAGGTAGAAAAACAGGGCTTAGACATGCTATCATGGAGGTAATGCTGGTTTCATATCTAATGGGAATGGGCTTTGACTATGATACTGCTTATATGATTGTTGAATCTTGGGAAGTAAATGAAAGGTTCCCAGGAGAATATGATTACCGCTATTAAGGTAACGAGTAATAAATACTAACACCTTTATAACATTATAAGTCTTTGAATTTAAAATAAAATTTCATAGGAATAATGCGACACTTTTTCTTTGGTGGTTAGGAGTTAGAAATTTAGGTAGTTAGGCAGTTCCTAACCACCTACCCACCTGTCTACCTAATAAACAAAGTGTCGCAATATCTCTCTATAACGTCATATTTAACTTTAAATTCAAAAGTCTATATCTATAATTTCCCTCTTATATAAAAGAACAGTATGCCTATGAATAGGCATACTGTTCTTTTAAGTTAGTACTTAACAATAATCTGAGAGCTTATTCTATTGTCATAGGTCTTTAAGAAGATTCTATTTCTAGAGTATCTCAATGGTAAATCCAAATCTAAAGAGAGAACCCCCTCTTCTAGCTCAACCCTTCTCCAGCCATAACCAGAGACATATAGTTGAGCCTTTGTTATCTCTGGACTGATTTTGACTTCAACTTTTTTTAATTTATTATCTTCCACTACTTCTTGCTCTAACCACTTAGCCTTTAAATATCTATAGGATAGATTCAACTCCAAATTAGAGTTTTCTCCAATCGCAACCCTATCTAGATCAAATAGATCACTCTGCTCTGAAACTCCACCTAAATTCTGATTAAAGATAGCTCTAAATCCAAAGCCCTTAACCACTTCTTTAACTCTAGAATTATACTCTCCATAAGGGTATGAGAAGAACTCAGTTTCAATCCCTAAGTTCTGATAAATATCATCTATGCTTTTTTTGACTTCATCTCTCAACTCTTCTAAAGGTAACCTTGTTAAATGCTTATGTCCATAGCTATGACTCCCAATACTCCCATATCTGCTTATCTCCCCTAACTGCTCCCAAGTCAAAAAATCTCCATAATTATAGTTGATAGCCTTGGTATTAATAAAGATAGTAAAGGGATAGTTATACTCCTTAAATATCTCCAATCCATTCTCATAAAAGCTCTCATAACCGTCATCTATAGTCAGAGCTACAGTCTTATTAGAAATAGGCTTGCCCCATTCAACCTGATTGACCAGCTCCTCTAAACTTAAGACTCTATAATTATTATCTTTAAGGTAATCAAATACCTCTCTTAATCTCTGATTGCTGATATTGGTTGAGGGGTATCTTGGGTCATTAAAACGATGGAACACTAGAATATTGGCATCACCGTAAACTCTATGGCTTAATAAAAGTAATATAAAGATAACTATAAATAAAACAATCTTAGTACTCCTCTTCATATTCTCTCCTCCTTCTATTTTTAAGGGTTTCTAGCTTATATCTTCTAATCAAGCAAAAGAAATGATAAATTTTTTAAAACACAATACTCTAATAAAAATTTCTATATATTTTTATTAAATCCTGCTAAATCAGAAAATTTAATATAATGATACTTAAATTAGGTAGACTTAAACTTTTAAGGTATAACACATAAAAATCGTCTACTCTGATACCGACTGAAATCTCGATATCAGAGTAGACGATGAAGAAATAACATAGATTTTATCTTTTAATAAAGTATATTAAGATACTATTGCTTACCTTTTATTCAGCTATATTATCTATCGCCATACCTCCTCTAAAGTGGTTCTAAATAATTGATTTAAGCTATCATAGCCTATAGGGCTTATATCTTCAATACCTCTTACATACTCTTGGTAATAATTAAGCTGCTCTTCAATAAAGTCATTGATAATCTCTATCCTAGCTTCCATAGCTAACTTCTCTCCAGATCTCTTTCTGGCTAATAACCTCTGGATTTCATTAGACAGACTCTGATTAGAGCACTCTAGTTCTAATAGCTTCTCAAACTCCATAGGGGGAGTACTCTGATACTTTTCCATCCACTGACAGGCTAAAAGTGGTCTTAAGACATAAAAATACTTCTTTAGCTCAACCTGCTTATCTGCTAAGTACTTGCGATAGTTTCCCTTGGCCATATGTAAGTAATGATAGATATTTGCCTTAGTAGAGAAGTACTCTTTACTTAACTTCCTTAATCTATCTACTACAGAGTACTCATTTAGATAGACAATAGGAGAAGATAGCCATTCCATTAAAGAAGGATTTGACTTTCTAAATAGTTGTAAAGCCTTAGCAAGATCCCAACCATTAATATCTAATCGATCACTGATAGGATACTCGATGACATCTCTTCGCTGATCTATTGAAAGATACCAGTCAACAGGATGAATATAGATAAATCTAACATCATAGTCACTATTCTCTGAAGAAAGCCCCCAAACACGACTCCCCGCTTCCACAGCATATAAGATCTTAACCTTCTCTTCCCTTTCAATTCTCTGTAATCTCTTTAAAATTTCTTCTCTCATTTTAATCAGTCCTCTATTAATTTTAGATTTTTCTATAAATTCTTCTGCTTTTACGATAATTAATAATTATTATCCCAATCGATACCAAGAGTAAAGAAAAGAGTAGATTCAGATTCAAGCTCTCCTCTGCTAATAAAAGACTAGAGAAGAAGACACCACTGACTGGAATTACAAACTTATAGATGGTAATGTAGCCAAGGTGATTATATTTGATTAAAGTGTACCAGAGAGCAAAGCCTACTGCTGAAATCATAGCCAAATAGATTAATAATAAGAAGGTTGAAGGAGTAAAGCCCAAACTCAGCGGTTTTACTTTGGTAATCGAGATCAGAAATAAAGTCACAGAACCTAGGAGCATCTGATAGGCTGTCACTAGCATGGGTTCTATTCTCCTAGTTAAACTCTTAGCTATAATACTGGCTATAGTAGCAACTACTGCTGAGGCAATTAAAAACCCCTCACCTAATAGAGCAAAAGAAAAATCAAAGCTACCTTCCTTTAAATTAACAACTATCACTCCTAATAAGCCCACCAGTAAACCTATCGCCTTTTGGAGGTTGAGTTTATCATCCTGATAGATAAAGTGAGCTAGGATAACTGTTAAAAAGGTTCCAGTTGTGCCTAAGATTGAAGCCTTAGCTCCAGTAGTATTAGCTAGACCATTATAAAAGAAAAAGTACTGCAAAGTAGTCTGTAATAAACCTAAAAATAATAGGAATTTAAAATCAACAGCTTTTAGCTTAAAACTTTTTCTACCTCTACGTAAAGCCTGATAAGTCAACAATAATATCGCTGCAATAAAGAAGCGATAAGAGGCAAATAACAGCTTTAAAAAATAATCCTCTTTGCCTATTTTTAAAACCTCATAACTTATCTTTAAAGATGGAAAGGCAGTTCCCCATAATAGACAAGCTAAAATTGCCAATAAGGGTACTGAATATTTATTGGTGAAAATATCTCTTTCTCTCATTTATTACTCAATCCTTTGCTATATATGATCAGTGGGAGTATATATTCTGTAAGTTCAAAAATATTTAAAACTTATACTTACACTAGCACTCCCTCTATTTATTAAAGTTTAAGAAACTCTTCAATGTCCTGCTTAATTATATCTAAAGAATCTCTCCAAAAATCTATAGAATTAACATTTATTCCAATAGTTTTGGCAACATTTACTACACTCTCTTTTCCGCTAACAGCTAATAAAGAATTATATTCCTCTATAAAGCCTTGACCCTTCTCCAAATATTGAGCATAAATACCTTTAGCAAAGAGTAAACCAAAAGCATACGGGAAATTATAATAATTCAATCCTGCTGAATAATAATGGGGCTTACATAACCACATATAAGGATGTAGACAATCATGGTCTAAACCTCGACCATAGGCCTTTTTTTGAGCATCTATCATCATCTCTTTAAGCTCTTCTACTGCTAATGAAGAGTTCTTTCTTCTCTCAAAGACCTCACTTTCAAAGAGATAACGGCTATAAATATCAACTATTACCTGCCCAGCATCAGAGATTGAGCTCTCTAAAATAGTTAATTTTTCCTCTTGCGAAGCCTTCTCTAAAGTTGCCTGTTGAATGATAGTCTCACAGAAAATCGAAGCTGTTTCTGCTAAAGGCATTGGATAGTCGCTATTAATTATACTCTCATCAACTAAGCAGCTTCCATGATATCCATGCCCCAACTCATGGGCTAAGGTCAAGACATCACTTAAACTCCCTGTAAAGTTTGCTAAGATTCTACTCTCACTTATTGGATGGATATTACTACAAAAAGCTCCCCCTCTCTTCCCACTTCTAGGCTCAGCATCGATCCAATGTTTAGCAAAAGCATTATCGGCATAAGCGGCCAAATCATCGCTAAAGCTTCTAAAGTTACCTACTATAAACTTCCTAGCTTGATCATATGTAAATCTCATCTTAGCCTCACCTATTGGTGCAAAAAGTTCATAAAAAGGCAATCCAGCTTGATATCCTAATAGTTCTGCTTTCTTTCTATAATAATTGTTGAATAATGGTAGATACTCTTTAATTGCTTTAAACATCACTTCTAGGGTTTCAGTTTCCATTCTAGAATCAAGCAAGGTCTTCTCTAAAGGGCTTTGATAACCTCTCTGTTCAGAAATAGTCAGTACCTCTCCCTTAATCCCATTCAAAGCAGCTGCTATAGAGTCCTCTATCTGCTTATAGGAATTTAGCTCTGCCTGATAAGCCTTTCTTCTAAGAGCTTGCTCATCCTCATAGGCCATATTCCTGATAACTGGTAAAGGCAATTGCTTCTCTACACCATCTAGCTCTATCTTGACTAATAAAGTAGAAGTTAATAGATCATATAACTTCTCCCAAGCCTTAGAGGCAGTACTGCTCATCTTAGCAATTAATACCTCTTGCTCCTCACTTAATAAATACTTACTCTCTTTAGCAAGCTCTTGTAAGAAGAAGCTATGTTCAGTTAATAGCTTAGAAGATACTATAACTTCCTCCAAACCATCTAAAGCAGCAATCCATTTCTGAAATTTAACAGAGGGCTTTGTCAACAATACCTCCTTCTCTTCTAAACTCTCTATTACCTTTAACGCCTGTTGATTTTTGGCATCTACACTCAAAGTCAGTTGAGCAAAGTTAAAGAGCAGTTCAAATAAAGTATAAATCTCTGTCAATAAGGTTATATATTCTTCTGCCTGTAATACAGAATTGTCTGTATTATCTAAACCTTCTTCACTCAGTTGATTGATCTGACTGATTTTCTGATCTAACCTCTTAAGATCACCCTTAAATCTTTTAGAATCAAAACTAGGATATAATTCCTTCAAACTCCATCTTAAATTCATCTCATCAACTCCCATCTCTCTTCTATATTACTAGCATAGTATAGAAAAATTGATTTCTTGTCAAGAAAAAATTACTTTTACTAACGACTCTATCTATCCCTAAATTGATAATTAAAACTATACTACTCTTCTTATTTTATGCTAATTAGACTTTAATATAGGAGCTATATTCTAAAATCACATCTATAACTATACTCTAGCTTCCATTCATTCTTTGCTAATTATTCAAATATATATAATTGAGTCTAACTATAATAAGGAGGAGTCAATCATGAAAGTAGCTATTTTGACTATGTTCAATGGGTTAAGTCGTACCTACTCTCTAGTAAATGTAGTAGCAGAGCAGCTAAAAATGCTGCTTAATAATGGGATTGAAACTAAGGTATTGGTCAGTGAGCATTGCCCTGATAATCAAAGAGCTGGCATTTATACAGATGATAGGATTGAATGGGTTAAGGTCTGTAATAGCATTGATGGTAAACTGATTCATTGGAAGGACTATTCTCAACCTACTGGCAAGGTACATGATACCTTCTTTGAGGAGGTTGAAATAGTAGCAGAGGATTTTGTAGATAAACTATCTGATGTAGATGTCTGTATTATCCATGATATTCATTATCAAGGCTGGCATCTACTCCATAATGTTGCCCTTAGAAAAGCCCAGAAGCAGCTATCTAAGGTCAAGTTCATTGCTTTTACTCATTCATTTCCAGTTAATCGACCACCACAGGTAAAGTGGCCCTTTTCTGCCCGCTATACACCAATGGAGAATACCACCTATATCTACCCTACCTATTCTGGCATTCCAGCATTAGCTAAACAATACAATGTTCCAGAAGGAAGGTGTCGAGTCATTAATAACAGCTTAAATCTCTTAGAGGATATGAATGAAATCACCCAAGAGATTACCCAGCAAGCCAACCTTTTGGCTAGTGATATCCTAATAGTCTATCCAGGCAGACTGACTACAGGCAAGAAATTTGAGAAGGTTGCTGCTTTAGCAGGAGCAATTAGTAAGCAGACTGAGAAGAGTGTTCAAATTATCTTCTGTGACTTCAAATCTGCCGATATCAAGCCAGTTGCATATAAGAAGATTATTATAAATACAGGAGCTAGTTTTGGACTAAGTCAGGAGAATATACTTTTTACCTCTGATTTAGGATATCCCCATGGAGTTCCTAGAGAGGTAGTCTTAGAGCTATTTACCCTCTCTAACCTCTTTATCTGCCCTTCTTATTCAGAATCCTTTGGCTTGACGGTATTAGAAGCTGCTAGTAGAGGAAACTTTGTTGTCTTAAATCAGGCTGTGCCTGCCTTAGAAGAGCTGGGTAAGAAGTTAAATGCCTATTTTATGAGATGGGATGCTAGAAACTTTGGTTACAATACCGTTGAAAAGTATCAACCCTCAGAACAGGCTTATTATGAAGAGCATGGAGAAATCATCACCAATTTGATGAGAGAGAATCCTGTAATCCATGCTAAAACTATGGTCAGACAACGCTATAGTCCAGAGTGGATTTGGAAGAATCAGCTTGAACCATTATTAGAGAAGTAGGCAAACACCTCACCACAGAAATTTCTGTGGTGAGGTGTTTTTTAATACACTCTTAAAGTACAGGTTCCTTTAGAATTATTTAAGAAAAAATCAGTTCAACTTATACAGTATGGAATAATTAATCGACATTCTTACTATAAAAAAGCCTACTTCGCTAACGCAAAGTAGACTTAACAAATTATAATTTATAATTATCTATCATCTCTCTTAACCCTAAAGCCATATTAGCTAACTCCTCAGCTGACTTATTAACTTCATCAGACATAGCCTTCATATTTGAGCTTGAATCTCTCACAAGTTCACTGCCTGAAGCCAACTCTTGAGTAGAGGCAGTGGTCTCTTCAATATAAGCTGAAGTATCTGTTACTACCTCTGCAATCTTATTCAAAGAAGCTTCTGTCTCTACAATCAGCTCTTCACCTCTTTTGGCCTCTTGATTGACAGATTCAATCGCCATTAATCCTTCTTGGGAGCTACTTTGAGTATCCTTAAGTAGAGTAATTACTTTATCAGTAGCTTTAGCTGTCTCTTCGGCTAAAGATTTAATCTCTTCAGCTACCACAGCAAAACCTTTACCAGATTCCCCTGCCCTAGCGGCTTCAATTGCTGCATTCAAGGCCAACAGATTGGTCTGCTCTGCAATTTCAGTAATCATATTTACAACCTCTGTAATCTCTTGGGAGATACTATCTAGCTTACTGATAACAGTCTTAGCTTTAGCGACCTCAATATTTATGCTCTTCATCTTAGAGATAGTCCCCTTCATCTTACTTCTACCCTCTTCGGTCTTTAAGTTAGCATCCTCAACCAGTTCTACTATCTCTTGACTACTACTAGATATCTGTTGAATACTGGCTACCATCTGATTGATACTTTCAGCTGTAGCTTCAGTGGTGGCATTTCCCTCTTGAGAAGAAGCTAGTAACTCTTGACTATAAGCTGATAAATCATCAACCACACTTAATATCTTCTGTAAAATCTCTGCTTGTCCCTGAGTGGCATGATTAAAACCTTGAGTTAATTCCCCTAACTCATCATTACTGTTAACCTCTAATTCAACGGTCAAATCTCCTTTAGCAACTCTTCTCAATCCTGTCAAGATTCTATCCATATTCTTAGTCAAATAATTTGATATCTTGACTATAATCAAGACCATAACTACTATAAAGATAGCAAATACCACAGTTAATCTAAGGATTGTATCTAATTTCATCCTCTCCATCTCTTGATAGGACTCTACCAAGGTTGCATCGATAACAGACTCATACCCCCCTGAACCTACAAACCAATCAGTACCCTCAATCGGTTCAACATAACCAAACTTTCTCTCATTCTCCTGAGTATTAGGATTTTGATAAATATAAGTAACAAAACCTCCCCCAGCTTTAGCCTCTTTAATAAACTCTTTAAGGATATAAGTTCCTTCAGAATCCTGTAAATCCAAGCGATTAATCCCTTGCAGCTCTGTAGCAGTTGGTAGAGCAATCGTCTCTCCTTGATAATCATAGATAAAGAAATAACCAGCCTCTCCAAATCTAATTAGATTATTCTTCTCAACTATCAGCTCTCTTAACTCTTCTTTAGATAGAGTAGCTTGGTTCTCCCGATAGATCTCTGCTAGATTCTGTGCCATAGTATGGACAGTGTCTTTGATTCTATCATACTCTCTAGTTATTAGTACCTCTTTAAGCAAGCTACTATTATTATCAGCTAACTTATCAAAACCTCTAATTACTACTCCACCTAAAATCAACATCATTACTAAGAAACTAAGTCCAATCCCTATTAAGATTTTTATTCTAATCTTCATATCTCTTATTTTTATCATAGCTATCATCTCCTTTCTTCAAATCTAAAAATATTATATCTAATTATACTAATTCAATTTATATAAAGCAATCCCTCTTTAAATAATTATCTTCATTAAATTACTAGCTATGACAATTTTAAAATTAAATTGTAGGTAAAATAAGAAGAAGTATAAATTCACATCAAATCTCTTTTTTCATTCACAATCACAAGCAAAAAGAGCAGCCAGATTTGGCTACTCTTTTATAGCATCATTACAAATCTAATAACAAATCATTCTCTCTAATCAACCCTTGCCTACGCATAAATTCAGCAATTAACCAAGTCAAAATAGCTGGCAAGATAAAATGTAGGAGAATAATAGAAAAGATTGCTCCACTTCCCATGGCTTCAATCGTTCCAAACTGTCCAACTAAGCCTGCTGTTCCCATCCCTGAACCGATAGGAATATTCTCCATTGGTATGATAGTTGTAGCAATTGGTCCTAAGATAGCCCCAGCTAAAGTTGGTGGAACCCAAATCAGAGGATTCTTAACAATATTAGGCATCTGTAACATCGATGTTCCCAGACCTTGACTAACAGCCCCTCCCCAGCCATTCTCACGAAAGCTCATCACAGCAAAACCGATCATTTGGGCACTACAACCAACAGTTGCTGCTCCTGCTGCTAAGCCACTTAAGCTCAACATAATTCCAATAGCTGCACTACTGATGGGCAAGGTCAATGCCATTCCCATTAAGACTGATACCAAGATGCCCATCGGAATTGGTTGCAACTCTGTTGCCCTCATAATCACTTGACCTAAGCCCTTCATCAAAGCATCAATTCCTGGTCCTACAAACTTAGCAGCTA
>Ga0163219_100261_pt1 | contig 14661 bp, 11 predicted proteins | sample MSEWel2016_04_06_FD_113150 | JGI IMG/M metagenome (GOLD analysis project Ga0163219, IMG submission 113150) | Subsurface microbial communities from deep shales in West Virginia, USA - MSEEL Well Study Marcellus 3H_2016_04_06 ...
AACAAATACAAGTCCTACAATGAGTACAGCGTTGACGTTCTAAATTCTAAGCATACGGAAATATCACACAGAACAAGGAAAAAAGTCTAAAGGGATATTAAAAAAGCAAACCAACTGGCTTTTTAAAAAACAACATCATTTCTACATCAATCAAATGTTAAAACAAATTAGAGTTGGTTAATGATGACTCTGTAGACATCTAGCAAAATCAACACCAATGCACCGGAAAGAGCATTTGTATCACTATTGTGCAATACATTTAAAATTATTCTATAATTAAATCACTGACCAGCTACCGAAGATTTCTACAGAGTCATTTTCTATATTCATGCAGGTATTCAAATTCAATTTTTGGAGGATTCCTCTTCCATAAGATTAAGGAGCTCATTCCGAGTTCTTGTGCGCGACTTTGTCAGAAAATACATCTCCAGAGTGTCGTTGTAATAAAGAATAGAAAAAAGGGCTCTGTAGAAAGCCTATTTTCTACTTAATTTAGTCCGTAATCGCTTAAAAAGGATAAAACCCAAAGTGTTAACTTGCTAGCGAAAACACAAAGGGGATGTTTAGTGTTTTGTCTAATAAGTACTTAAAGTTTGTTGATGCAGCTTTAGCTGCATCAGGAAACTCGCATTTGGAGATATACAGTTGTAAGTATTCCAAGAGGAAGTATACGCAACACCAGCTAATGGCCTTGGTTTTGCTAAAGGAGTATTTGAAGACGGATTATAGAAGTATTGTAAAACTTGTTCAATTGATGAATCCAGTTAAGTCCAGAATTGGATTAAAACAAGTTCCACATTACACTACAATTCATAACTTTATTAAAAGAATTAAATCTGTTTATTTCAATGGACTCTTGAAACAAACACTAGATATGTTCTACTCACATGGAGAACGAATAGAAGTTACTGCTATTGATTCCAGTGGATTTACTAGTGGTCATTGTAGTTACTATTATTCACTCAGAACAAAGAAAAAACGTAGATCATTCCTGAAAGTAAGCATTTCTGTTGATACTGATAAGTTCATCATAACTGGTTTTAAGATATCAGGTAAACCTGTTCATGATGCAAAACATGCAAAGACATTGTTAAAACAATGTCATCAAACGAGAAGATCAAACTACTACGTCATGGATAAAGGATATGATTCTGAATCCATACATTCACTAACAAGAGAACAGTTACAGGCAATAGCTATTATTCCTTTAAGACATAGGAAAAGAAAAAGAATCAAAGGTAAGTTCCGCAGGAAAATGGTAAAGGAGTTTGATGAGGAACTGTATCATAACAGAAACCTGGTTGAAACTATGTTCTCAGTCCTCAAAAGGAAGTATGGAGAGGGAATCAAGGCCAGGAAGTACTGGAATCAGGTAAAAGAGATTAAAATAAAGTTAATAGTGCACAACCTTGGCAGGTGTGCCAAGTTTGTCTACGTAATTCAGATGAGGATTTCTACAGAGCCGAAATTTAACAAAGCATTTTAAATTAAATAATGATTAATATTATAGATGTATGACTATATCTTTTTTGTGAATAACTTAAAATATAACAATGTTAACTTTAAGAAAATTATAGTTAAATGGCTGTAAAAAGGTATCTCATGGACAAAAAATATATAATTTTAAAATACATATTACAACTTGAATCTACGACAGGTTCTCGTAGTCCACAAAAGAACCTTCGGCAGTTGGTATTAGCCGACTGCCATCTAGCTACTAAATCTGTTTTCTGAAGAATGCAAGATTAATTCACTTAACTATTTCTTCACTTCGACGAAGGTGTCTTTTTTGGTCAGAATGAATTGTTTGGAAAGAAGAAATGCTGAAGAGTATATAGAATACAGTGTATCAAACCTCAAAGCACCTGTTGGGGAACGGTATCGTGTAAGGATTGGTGCTTGGGGATAAAATACCGAGCCTGTATTTTTGTATAGTGATTGGATTACTTCATGATTATTTTACTTTTTGGATTGTGAACGGTCTGTTTTCTTTAAGCGATTCATACAGACAACGAAAAAATTTATCTATCATCTAAACATTATATAGTGTTTCGATTCAATTATTGGTTGATGTAAGTCGAAAGTCTGCAAACTGGTGCGACAATGGAAGAAGAAAGCAATATCATGATAGAGGATTTTCTCACAATGAGTGTAGCAGAAAGTGACAATTGGGTTTGCATCTGCAAAGTGTGTGGCAGGCCTGCTTCCTGGTATATTTCTCCTCAAGGTAAACTTGCGGATAGCTGGAGATGGTACTGCAAATATTTGGATTGCGATAATGACAGGCATGCTGTATATGAGGATAAAATTTTCAAAGTCATTCCCAAGAACAGATCAATAGACGAATTAAAAGATATATAATAAAGTTTTTTTATCAACATTTACTACTTAAGTTCATCTGCAAAGCTTAAGCTTGAAAAATAATAAAAAGTTGGAAGAAACTTCTAATCCTTATTACTGTTGGGGTTCAATACCTTCCTCCAACAAGACTTTGGCCGTCCATTTAGCCGCGTTTCCTGTTACACTTGGACATTTATCAACATGCGCCCCAGCTTCTTCAAAAGCTTCGAATTCCTTAGGATCCCATAGATTGTAGGAACTCCCAAGCACTGCTTTTTGAACATCATTACAGATGGTACTACCATATTCAGCAACGAATTTTTCTCTAATTCTCTTTGACAATTTAGATGAATCCATCCAATCCACAACTTCTCCTTCACCGAACTGATCTCTTTTCCTACCGAAAAAGGCGCTAATAGCCATCATAGCTCCACTATAACCACCACAGGTTCCATCTCCATCCAGTGCACCACCACCAGCAAGTGAGTGGGAAGCCTGGATTACTTCATCGTCTACTCCACCAAAAACATCCTGGATTGCTGAAAGAACGGATTGGGAACAGTAGCCATATTTTCTTTCATACTCAAAACCTTTATCGTACGCCATCTCTAAAATTTCTTGTTCATTTTCAACCATAATATTCCCCCTTTTGAATGTTTCATTAACGTAGATAATCTGCAGTGCTGGTGCTTGATTAGTTTAATCAATTTTTACCTAGATGGTACCACAAGTACCTGTGTGTCTGAGTGACGAACAACTTTCTCAGCAACACTACCCAGCAGGATATGTTCCAGCCCTGTTCTTCCAAGTGTGCCCATTACTATCAGGTCGATATCACTCTTGGAGGAAAAATTCACTATTGCATCTGCAGGGTTCTTATCCTCAATAATCTCAGATTCTACCGCCACTTCTTCTTCCCTACCCCGATCGGTGATGTATCCAACAGCTTTGTTAGCCTCATCTTTAAGGTGTTCTTGTAGACCTTTTGCCCACGATTTACCACGCATGGCAAGAGAGATACCGGAAGGTGGAATAGCATACAGAGCAGTGACTATAGCATCATTTGCCTTTGCAAGTTCGATACCCCAGTCAACTGCATTTTTCACATTCTCTGAACCGTCAGTAGCTACCACTATTCTGTTTATTTTCACATTCATGTTTTTAACCCAACAAAAATGTTAGTCTGGATCAGTATATGTTTTTCGGTTAATTAGGTGGCATATTTAGCTCAATTATGTCCATATTTTCAGAAATAGTTACATGATGAACATTAGTATCTGCACGTTCATCTATTTGGCACCTAGGCCTTTGGAGCCGAAGACCGTGGTTCGAATCCGCGCGGGACTACCAAAATATATTACGTAGTCCTATTTATCGAGTACTTTTTTTGTTCATGTAAAAGTAGGGCAACCAGTATATAGACCTAACCAAAGTCTGTTTTGTGGCTACGTTGTTTTTATGTGTATTATGATGTAATGTCTTTTATGTGTCTGGTAATTACAAATATAGAGTAACAACTCTTTTTGTTAACCTGAGTATATAGAATATTTTTTGATTTGCTTAGGTGCAGGCTAATTGCAAGTGATGAAAGAAGGCACCTCAAAAAAAGATGCTTCTTTTTTAGTACTATAATTTTTAGCCATTGATTTATACATTCTGATTTAATTAAGTGGTTTTTTCAATCAAGAACCATCTTGCATCACAATGACTCTATAGAAAATGGATTCCACAGCTGATGGAATTAAACCTTTTTTTCCCATATCGCATTATTAACAGTAACGCTGTTACTGTAAATCAAAACACAATATATAAATACAGTAACGACATTACTGGAAGATGTGACTGGCATAAAAATCAAAGATATAGCAACAATACAGATGGGATATTCATTCAGATCAAAACTTGAAGCATCTGAAAATGGAAATGTAAAAGTTATCCAGATGAAAGACCTGCTCGATGATAACACTGTAGATTGCAGTGGATTAATGAAAATAGATATGCAAACTCCAAAAGAGCAACATTTTGCCCAAATAGGAGATTTAGTGTTCAGGTCAAGAGGCCAAGTTAACACATCTGCAGTTATTCTTGAAAATCCAGAAGAGGCTATTGTTGCTTCACCTTTGATAAAGATTAGGATAACAAATCCTGAAACTGTTTTGCCAGAATATTTGAACTGGTACATTAGCCAAACTGATGCTCAACGCTATCTGACTTCCATGCAGGCAGGAACGTCAGTAAACATGATAAGAAGTAAACAATTGGAGCAGATGCCTGTCCACATACCTTCTTTGAGTATCCAAAAAAATATTGTTGAACTAGCAGCATTGTCCGCAAGGGAACGGACAATATTGAACACACTAGCTGAACTACGAGATAAGTACATTTCAGCATTACTAATACAGCTTGCAAAAGAGGACGAGAATGATGGAAAAAATTAACCAGAAAGATATCAATAATGCAGCCTGGGCTGCATGTGACACATTCAGAGGAGTTGTTGACCCGGCACAATACAAAGATTACATCCTTGTTATGTTGTTCCTGAAATACATATCCGATGTGTGGCAGGACCATTATGAATCATACAAAGAACAATATGGGGATGATGATGCTCGAATAAGACGCAAGCTGGAACGTGAAAGATTTGTTCTTCCGGATGTCAGATTAGTCGAAACCGATGAGAAAACAGGAGAAGAAAACTTACTGGATGAGTTCGCTGCTACTTATTACAGCCTTTATGAACGTAGGGCTGCTGCTAACATTGGCGAATTGATCAATATTACCCTTGACCACATTGAAGAGTCAAACAAGAGCAAGCTTGAAGGCGTTTTCCGTAACATTGACTTTAACAGCGAAGCAAACCTCGGAAAAACTAAGGATAGAAACAGACGTCTGAAGCAGCTTCTGGAAGATTTCCACAAGCCCCAGTTGAATATGAAACCAAGCCTTGTTTCTGAAGATGTGATAGGAAACACTTACATTTATCTGATAGAAAAATTTGCTTCCGATTCCGGAAAGAAGGCTGGAGAATTCTTTACTCCATCAATGGTCACGGAACTGGTTGCCAGGCTTGCCAGGCCGAAATCAGGAGATCGCATATGTGACCCTGCATGTGGTTCTGGTGGTCTTTTGATACAGGCTGGTAGACAGGTAGGCAACCGTGATTTTGCTCTTTTCGGGCAGGAATCGAATGGAAGTACATGGGCATTGTGCCGGATGAACATGTTCCTGCACAGTTTTGACAGTGCCCGTATTGAGTGGTGTGATACACTGAACAGTCCACTTCTGGTTGAGGACGACCGTCTGATGAAGTTCAATTGTGTTGTTGCCAATCCGCCTTTCTCACTGGACAAATGGGGTGCAGAGAATGCAGAAAGCGACCGATACAACCGATTCTGGCGAGGTGTACCTCCTAAAAGCAAGGCAGACTGGGCTTTTATCAGCCATATGGTAGAGATTGCATTGGAAAAAGAAGGACGTGTGGCAGTAGTTGTTCCTCATGGAGTCCTCTTCAGGGGAGCAAAGGAAGGCCAGATAAGGCGGAAGATGATAGAGGAGAATCTGCTTGATGCTGTTATCGGACTTCCAGGCAACCTGTTCCAGACAACTAACATTCCTGTGGCTATCCTGGTATTTGACCGCTCAAGGGAAAAAGACGGATCCAGAGAGAAATGCAAGGATGTTCTTTTCATTGATGCCAGCCGAGAATTTGTGTCGGGGAAGAATCAGAACACACTTTCAGAAGAGCATATTGCAACAATTATGGAAGCATACGATTCCAGAAAAGATGTTGAAAAATATGCTCATGTAGCGGACTTTGCTGAAATTGAAGAGAACGATTTCAACCTGAATATCCCCCGTTATGTAGATACATTCGAGGAGGAAGAGGAAATAGATATCGATGCTGTCCAGCAGGAGATCGATGAACTGGAAAAGGAGTTGGCAGAGGTTAGAGTGAAAATAGCTGAGAAGTTGAAAGAGATTCAGAGATGAAGGAGAATTAAAGGTATGGACCGAAATACGATAATTAAATTAACAGATTCTTTCGACGAAATTAGCCAACATACAGAAGATGAAAATATAGAATTCTGGTATGCACGAGACCTACAAACAATATTAGGTTACTCACAGTGGCGTAATTTTGCAGAGATTATTGAGAAGGCCAAAATCGCCTGCCAAAATGCTGATGTCGAGGTTAAGAACCATTTTGCTGACGTCAGCAAAATGGTCATTATTGGATCAGGGGCAGAACGTGCCATAGATGACGTTATGTTAACCCGCTACGCATGCTACCTCATTGCCCAGAACGGAGACCCCAGAAAAGAAGAGATTGCATTTGCCCAGACCTATTTCGCAGTCCAGACCAGAAAGCAAGAGATTATCGAAGAGCGTATCCACTTACATGAACGCCTGCAGGCAAGGAAAAAACTAACGGAGTCTGAAACAGAGCTTTCTAAGAACATCTATGAAAGAGGAGTGGATGAAAGAGGTTTTGGAAGAATTCGTTCAAAAGGCGATGCTGCATTATTCGGTGGAAACACTACCCAAACAATGAAAAAGAAACTTGGTGTTCCTTCTCGCCGTCCTCTTGCTGATTTCCTACCTACAGTCACCATTGCTGCCAAGAATTTGGCAACCGAGATTACCAACCACAATGTAAAGCAACATGACATACAGGGTGAATCTGATATTTCCACTGAACATGTCCAGAATAACGCCAGTGTCCGCAATATGCTGGGCGAGCGTGGAATCAAACCGGAGGAGCTACCCCCTGAAGAAGACCTGAAAAAACTGGAACGCCGTGTCAAGTCAGCAGAAAAGAAGATGATCAAGGGTAGCGAACTGCCGGAGAGACTGGAGAGTGGAGAATGAAAAAGGAATGGGCGTTTACAAAACTTAAAACGCATACAACTAAAATTGGCAGTGGAATTACTCCAAGAGGAGGAGAATCAACCTATAAAGCCACAGGGATCCCATTTATTAGAAGTCAAAACGTACTGACAAATCGTCTTGATTTTTCAGATATAGCATTCATCGATGAAAAGCAGCATGAAAAAATGTCGGCTTCAAAAGTGTATCCTGGAGATGTATTGTTAAACATCACAGGAGCATCTATAGGAAGAAGTTGTGTCGTTCCACTTGAAATTACAGAGGCAAATGTTAACCAACACGTTTGCATTATTCGATTAAAAGAAAGCATAGATGCAAACCTTTTATCCACATACCTAAATTCATGGTTTGGCCAGAAACAAATATGGTCTTTTCAAAGTGGCGGCAGTCGCGAGGGACTTAACTATCAACAAATAGGGAGTTTTGATGTACCTCAGCCCCCACTTCCCGAACAAAAAGCCATTGCCGATTTGTTCTCCACATGGGATGAGGCCATTAACAAAACTGAGATGCTGATTCAAGCGAAAGAAAAGAAGTTAGATGCTTATGGAAGAGAGCTTTTCAATCGAAAAAACGAGATGAAATACAATGGTTGGAAAAAAATTGCGTTGGGAGATATTCTTACAGAGCATAAGGATAAAAGTGATTGTACAGAAGAAGTTTATTCTGTTTCAGTCCATAAAGGTCTTGTTAATCAAGTTGAACATCTCGGTAGATCCTTCTCTGCAGTGAATACAGACCATTATAACAAAGTCCACTATGGAGACATTGTTTATACGAAGAGTCCAACAGGAGATTTTCCATTGGGCATAGTTAAACAAAGTTATACAAAAAAAGATGTTATCGTATCTCCACTTTATGGAGTGTTTACTCCTGCTAGTTTTTCATTAGGAGTCGTGATTGATTTTTACTTTAGTTCCCCAACAAGGGCCAGGAATTACTTGTTCCCCATTATTCAAAAAGGAGCAAAAAATACTATCGCAGTCACAAATAAAACATTCCTTAGCAAGAAACTGTATCTTCCATTAGATGAAGAAGCTCAAAATATTGTCTCCGATTATGTAACCACATCAAACAAGGAAATCGATCTACTCAAACAACTGGCAGAGAAATACAAAACCCAGAAACGCGGCCTGATGCAGAAGATGCTTACAGGCGAGTGGCGGATGAAATCGGAAATTATTAACCAATATAGGGAGGCATAATATGAAGCTTACAGATGTGAAAATTGAGAAGTATAAATCTTTCGAGTCAGTTCAGTCATTTAGTATTGATCCCAATGTGACCATATTGGTTGGCAAGAATGAATCGGGAAAAACAGCAGCATTGGAGGTTATTGCAAAAACAAACTATTTCTCTACTGATGATTCGTTCAAGTTCGATCCAATACATGATTACCCAAGGAAAGGACATGCTAAATATAAAAAATCAGGAAGAGTAGATGAAGCTATCACAGTGACTTATGAGATTGATGAAGAGGAAGTCGAAACAATTGAGGAGAAATTAGGCGGTGGCGTTGTTGCCGGGCGGGAACTATCAATTACTACAAAATATGATAATTCTCTAACAATATCTATGCCTGAAATAAAAACAGATGCCTGTTTAAATCACTTTTGCGAGCAACATGCTGTGGAATTGGAAACATTGGGATTAGGCAATGAGCCATCTAAAGAAACTATTCAGGAACGACTCAAGCAACTGAAAGATAAGAGCGCAACTGCAGATGAAGAAACGGAAGATAAAGCCATTTCTGACATTATCGCCACACTAGAGGCCATTCAATCTCTTTTCACTAAACTGGATTGGGATGATTGGCTAAATGCACATATTTGGGAAAACTATCTCAAAGGATGGCAACCCAAGTTTATGTATTTTGATGAATACTATGAACTACCAGCACGAATAGATATCAATCACCTGTCAGCAAATGAGCCACGTGATGAAGGAGAAAAGACTGCAAAAGCTCTTTTAGAATTGGCAGGAGTTGAAACAGATGAGCTTCTTTCTACCAACAATTTTGAAAACTTTGTGGCTGAACTAGAATCCACTTCAAGTGACATTACACAATATATTTTTGAATACTGGAAAAACAATACCGGGCTGAGAGTTCAATTTCAGGTGGAACCACACCCCCAAGATAAGTTTTTGAATATCCGAGTATGGAATGATAAACATCATATGAGCCTTCCGTTATCCAATAGAAGCAAAGGTTTCAATTGGTTCTTTTCGTTTATAGTTTGGTTCAGCCGTATTCAGGAAGACGAAAACAACGATTATATTTTGTTGCTTGATGAGCCAGGCCTTAATCTTCATGCAGCTGCGCAAGCAGACCTACTGAATTTTATTGAAGATTTGTGTGATCAATATCAAATTATTTACACAACTCATTCCCCCTTCATGGTTCCTTCTGATAAACTGGATAGAGTGCGAACTATCTATGAAGGAAAAAAAGGTTCAGAGGTAAGTGAAGCCATTCAACAAAAAGACCCTGATACCTTGTTCCCATTGCAAGCAGCACTTGGTTATGATATCGCACAGAACTTATTCATCAATAAAAAGAACCTACTTGTTGAAGGACCATCTGATCTTATCTATCTCACAATGATGTCCTCTATATTAGAATCTAGTGGCAGAAAAGGGTTGAGAGATGACATTACCATTGTTCCAGTTGGAGGTTTGGACAAAGTGACATCTTTCATTTCACTTCTCAGAGGCCAAAAATTGGATCTGGTCTGCCTTTTAGACTCATTCACGGATCAGAAAGGCAAAAAACGCTTAGAAGATTTGGTTAAATTGAAAATTATAAAAGAAAAAAATATACTGTTCTTCGACCAATTTTCTGGAATTAATGGTGACATTGCTGATTTGGAGGACCTATTTGATAAAAGTGAATATTTGAAATTCTTTAATGGAGCATTTACAGAATTAGATGAAATTGAGACCCTGCAAAATGAAATGAAGCCAGCAATAGCTCAAATAAATACTCATCTTGGTAAGGCAAGATATAATCATTATAGGCCAGCAAATTATGCTAACTCGCAAGGTTATAATGCACAAGATTTTTCAGAAGACACACTTCGGCGCTTTGAAGAAATGTTCACACAGGTCAACAAGAGGTTTGCTTGATCATAGACAAAACTCAAAAAACATGGCCTGATACAGAATATGCGTACAGACGAGTGGTGTATGAAAGATGAACTTATTAACAAATACGATGAGGCATAATTATGGAGACCTATAACTTCGAGATCAATGAGAAGCTTCTTTCCCAGATTCCGGCGGTGGAGCTTCTAGTTAATTTAGGTTATGAATATTTGACACCTAGCCAAGCTTTGAAAGAAAGGCAGAACCGCACATCCAATGTACTTCTCGAGAACATCCTTAGAAACCATCTAAAGAGGATAAACAAAATCCAATACAGGGGAAACGAGTACCTATTCAGTGAAGAGAACATTCAATCCGCTATAGAAAAGTTGAAGAATATCAGATACGATGGATTGCTGAAAACTAACGAATCAGTATATGACCTCCTAACCCTTGGAACTGCAATGGAGCAGACCATTGAAGGCAACTCAAAGAGCTTCAACCTGAACTATATCGACTGGCGAAATCCTGAGAGGAACAGCTTTCATGTTACTGTTGAGTACAGTGTCCAGCGCTCAAGAAGCACCGAAACCGTTCGACCGGATATCGTGTTGTTTGTCAACGGAATTCCTTTTTCTGTAATTGAATGCAAAGCCCCACAAATAGATGTATCTCAGGCAGTATCCCAATCAATTAGGAACCAGAACGACGACTACATTCCAAAACTCTTTACTTACACCCAACTGTTACTTGCCATAAACAAGAACGATGCAAAGTACGCAACAACAGGAAGTGCCACAAAGTTCTGGGGCGTATGGAAAGAAAAACAGACCGAAGAAGGAAAACCTGAGTTTGAAAAGCTTCAGGATTTGGTCAACAAGTCCCTGGAAAAAGACATAATCTCAAAAATTGCATCCACATTTAACATTGAACCCGAAACACTGGAAAAAGAGCGTCTTGTTACGGAACAGGACAAAGCGATATATTCATTATGCCGCCCAGAAAGGCTGCTGGAACTTGCATGGAAGTTTACCGTATTTGATGCCGGAATCAAGAAAATAGCGAGATACCAGCAGTATTTTGTTATTAAATCAACCCTCAGACGCATAAAGCACCTTAAAGAAGACGGAGCACGCAGAGGGGGAATAATCTGGCATACACAAGGTTCAGGTAAATCCCTGACAATGGTAATGCTGACAAGAAACCTTGCCCTTGATCCTGAAATATTAAACCCCCGTATTGTCCTGGTTACAGACAGAGATGACCTTGACAAACAACTTGGAAACACATTTGCAGCATGTGGCCTTGAAGCAAACCGCGCCACCTCCGGACGCAATCTTCTGGAGTTGATCACCAATAAAGAATCAGGTATCATTACCACACTGATTCATAAATTCGACAAAGCATATGCTGCTGAAAAATACCAGGATGAATCTCCTGATATCTTCATTCTTGTCGATGAGAGCCACCGAACTCAGTTTGGTTCATTCTCTGCACGCATGAGACAAATATTCCCCAATGCATGTTATCTTGGATTCACCGGAACGCCTCTGATGAAAAAGGAAAAAAACAGCTTCACAAAATTCGGGGGACTGCTTGAACCTCATTATTCTATTACACAAGCAGTAGAAGACGGAGCGGTTGTCCCACTACTCTATGAAGGAAGACATGTGGAAATGAACCAAAACCAGTCAGCTGTTGACCTCTGGTTCGAACGCCATACCAAAGGACTTACCGACGAGCAAAAAGCAGACCTTAAACGCAAATATGCTCGGGCTGAAATGTTGAACAAAGCAGATCAGGTTATCTACATGAGGGCATTTGATATCAGTGAGCACTACCGTGAAAACTGGCAGGGGACAGGATTCAAAGCCCAGCTTGTAGCTCCAAGTAAACCTGCTGCCCTGAAATATCATGAATACCTGAACGAAATAGGCACTGTTACATCAGAGGTCGTTATTTCCCCGCCGGATATGCGTGAAAGTTTCGATGAAACAGATGACGAAGCAACAGATGATGTTGTCAAATTCTGGCAAAAAATGATGAAACGCTATGGTAATGAAGAAGAATATACAAAACAAATTATCAACCAGTTCAAACATGGAAACGACCCGGAAATACTGATAGTAGTAAGCAAACTGATAACCGGATTTGACGCTCCTAAAAATACCGTACTGTATCTGTGTAGGGTTTTACGAGAGCATACTCTGCTTCAAGCCATTGCAAGGGTTAATCGTATTCATGAAAACAAAGAGTTTGGATTCATCATTGATTACGCAAGTATTCTCGGAGAACTAGACAAAGCCCTGACAATGTACAGCGCATTTGAAGGCTTTGATGAATCTGACCTTGCAGGTACGCTCAGTTCGATAAACAGAGAAATTGAAAAACTACCTGAAAGATACTCAAACCTCTGGGATCTCTTCAAAACAGTAAAACATTCTAATGATGAAGAGGAATACGAACTTTTACTGGCAGATGAGGAACTAAGAGAGGAATTTTATGCTCGTCTTTCTGAGTATTCTAGAAATCTCTCTATTGCCCTGTCTTCAGACCGCTTTTTATCAGAAACGGATGAGAATACATTGTCAAGATACAAAGCCGATCTCCGTAAATTCCAATCTCTGAAAAAGTCAGTTAAACTGCGATATGCGGAAGCAATTGATTACAGAGATTACGAACCAAAAATAAAGAAGCTTCTTGATACACACATACAGGCAGATGAAGTAATACAGCTCAACAAACCCGTCAATATCTTTGATAACGAAATGTTCGATCAAGTTAAAGAAGAGCATGGCATCTATGATACAAAAAAGACCGCAGCATCCAGAGCCGATACAATTGCACATGCCACCAAAAAAGTGATCATCGATAAAATGGACACTGACCCTGCCTTCTATGAGAAATTCTCAAAGCTTATACAACAGGCAATTGAAGATTTCAGAGCAAAGAGAATCTCAGATTTGGACTATCTGATAAAAGTCATAGATATCAGAAACAAGATCGTTGGAAAAGTACATGATAATGTACCAGATCAACTAATTGATAATGAAGACGCTATGGCCTATTACGGAGTTATCAAACCCTTTATAAAAAAGAATGAACTGGATGAAAATGAACTGGATTCCATTATCGCAGATACTGCCATAGTCATCCATGAAATCATTCAGAAACACAACAAAGTCAATTTCTGGGATGATGAAGATGCTAAAAATCAAGCCGTGGATGAAATTGATGACTATCTGTACGATGAATTGAAAAACACAAAAGATATAGATCTGTCAATTGAACAAATGGACGAAATTATAGACAAAGTTCTGCAGGTCGCAGAACACAGGAGTTACAAATGACCATGGCAATTAATTGTGAAAAACGATCATTTACCTATGGTAAAAAAACCATTGAATACCAGCTCCTATACTCCAAAAGAAAAACACTGGAAATTGCAGTTCATCCTGACAGTACAATAATTGTCAAATCACCTATTGATTCTGAAATATCCCAAATTGAAAAAAAGATACATAAAAGAGCAAGGTGGATCTTAAAACAACTTGATTATTTTCAACAATTCGCTCCTAAAACACCAGAGAGAGTTTACATTAGTGGAGAGACACATCTATATCTTGGAAAACAATATCGTTTAAAAGTCACACGGGGACAAAAAAATAGCGTAAAACTGTCCAGAGGGGTTTTCCAGGTCATCTGCCACGATGAACCGAAACCAGAATTAGTAAAAAAACTCATGAAAAAATGGTATATGAATAAGGCAAAGATTCAATTTGACAAAAGTTTAGATAGATGCTGGCCAAAATTTAATGCTATAGGCTTTAATAAACCTTCTATTTCTGTAAGAAGGATGCAAAAAAGATGGGGTAGCCTGTCAGAAAAAGGCACCATGATGCTAAATACAGAACTGATAAAAGCTCCAAAAGAATGCATTGATTATGTGATTATTCATGAACTCTGCCATTTAAAGCATCATGACCATAGTTCTGAATATTACAAAATGCTTGATTCATTTATGCCAGATTGGGAAAAGATAAAACATAAACTCGAACTCAATATGGCTTAAAACCAAAATTCCTATGAAATTACTCAAGACACTTGAGTATATCCCCTAGATCATAGACAGGTGCTACACACCGAGTCCTTCCACACATGCCTTTGCCTGAAAAGGCAGCATCAATAAGCCTTGAAACATGCCTTTTTTCTATAACCTCATAAAAACGAGTTGAATCTTATTGAAAATACTTTTTTGGTATATTTTCCACCCGCAATAAAGTGCCTCTTTTTTACGAGTGGAGAACTGTTTTTTGAAATAATCATTGATTTCTTATTTGTGAATTGCCA
>Ga0163219_100262_pt1 | contig 14589 bp, 10 predicted proteins | sample MSEWel2016_04_06_FD_113150 | JGI IMG/M metagenome (GOLD analysis project Ga0163219, IMG submission 113150) | Subsurface microbial communities from deep shales in West Virginia, USA - MSEEL Well Study Marcellus 3H_2016_04_06 ...
CTGTCATCTATTTAGAGTAAGAGATGAAGTTGCTGTAGGAATTGCCATAGGGACTGCGGCTCATGCAATAGGAACTACTAGAGCTATGGAATTAGGTGAGACAGAAGGTGCTATGAGTAGTTTAGCTATTGGAGTAGCTGGATTAATTACTGTAATTATTGCTCCAATATTATTTGCACTGTTAAATTAAGAGTTGATAACTGCTAGTTTAAATAATATAGGTGTTCAATTTTAGAGTGAGACTTAATGGGGATATTGCGACAGTTCTGCTACTAGCTTATAGCTACTGGTTATTAGCTAAGACCTTAAGAGCTAAAGGCTAGAAGCCAGCAGCTAGTAGCTAATAAACAAAGTGTCGTATTATCTCTATATAACGAAACTTTTGTATTTTATCATACAAGCTGGATAAGTATAATATTAAACTTTGATTGAAGAGATAATAAAGTAGAGCTAGATTTAGTTTATTGTTTTTTTATGTTATCTATGCTAAAATGTAAGTTGCTTCTATAATAAAGCAGATTATTTTAATGAATGGAGTTGAAGCTATGCTGATTTTTGTTGCTTTTTTGGTTATTATATTATTAGATCAATTTACAAAGTATCTAGTCTTAACTAACTTTAATCTAGGAGACTCTATACCAATTATTCAAAATGTCTTTCATTTGACTTATGTACAGAACAGAGGGGCGGCCTTTGGTATTCTACAGGATCAATTGCCTTTCTTTATAATCATTACTTTAGCAGTATTGGCATTGTTATTTTATTTTTATCGCCAATTACCTTTAGGAAGTAGTTGGAATAAAGCTGCTTTGGGAATGGCTTTAGGTGGTACTATTGGCAATTTTATCGACAGAGTTAGACTAGGTTTTGTAGTTGATTTTTTTGATTTTAGGGTTTGGCCTGTTTTTAATATTGCTGATTCAGCAATTGTAGTTGCAGTGATAATCTTTAGTTATTGGATTTTAATTGTTGACCAAGGGAATAATAGTAACGAGTAAAGAGTGAGTGATAAGTAATTAGTAAAAAGCCTTAATTAAGGAATATATCTGATATGATGATTATAGGTTGTTAAATCTTTTAAATTGTCTTGAATTTACTCACATTTTCACTAATTATATTACATTAAATTTGTTAGACGGAGTGATAACTTATGAAGGATAAAAGAGAATTTATAATCGAAGCTGATTATAGCAATAAACGAGTAGATAAGTTCTTATCTAAGAAGAATGATGATTTATCAAGGAGTTATTTGCAGGAATTAATCGATGATGATAAGGTTTTAGTCAATGGAAAAGCAGTCAAGAAGAGTTATAAACTATCAGCTGGTGATAAGCTAGAGTTGCTTGTTCCAGAGCCTGAAGAGTTAGAAGTAAAGGCTGAGAATATCCCTTTAGATATTATCTATGAGGATGATGATATAGTAGTTGTCAATAAACAGCCTGATTTGGTAGTTCACCCTGCACCTGGTAATGAGGAGGGGACTTTGGTTAATGCTCTATTATACCACTGTGATAACTTATCAGGAATTAATGGAGTAATTAGACCAGGCATCGTACATAGACTCGATAAGGATACCTCAGGTGCAATGGTAGTTGCAAAAAATGATGAAGCACATCTTAATTTAACAGAGCAGTTTAAAGAGCGGGATACCAAGAAGATCTACTTAACTTTAGTAGAAGGGAAAGTTAAGTATAAAAAAGGGAAGATAGATGCTGCTATTGGACGTGATTCTAAAGATAGAAAGAAGATGGCTGTTACTAGTAAAAATAGTAAGAAAGCAGTCTCTGGATTCAAAGTTCTTAAACGTTACCAGAAACACTCACTAGTAGAGGTCAATTTAGAGACTGGAAGAACCCATCAGATTCGTCTTCATATGGAATATATGGGTCATCCAGTAGTTGGTGATGAGTTATATGGGTATAATCAAAAGACTTTGGATGTAAAACGGCAGATGTTACACTCCCATCTCTTAGGTTTTTATCACCCTAGAACAGGAGAATGGGTTGAATTTGAAGCACCTTTACTAGAGGATATGAGGCAAGTCTTGGATACTCTTGAATAGAAATTAAGAAGATTGGGTAATCTTGTTGACATAAGCAAATTTATTTGATATACTTTCCTAGACAAGAAGAAATGACGAAGTTTTTAAAACCTTTTTAAATTAGTCCAGTGAGGCTAGTAAGAGGAGCGGAAATTTAGTTATAGACTTTTATTTATAACTAAAATTTATTCAGATTATCCAGCCTTCTTACTAGTGTAAGAAGGCTTTTTCTATAGGCTCATAGATTATTCTGCTTAGGAGGAATAAAGATGGAGTTAAAAGTAAAGAAGGAATTGATAGATAGTGATGGGATTAGACGTGCTTTGACCCGCATTTCCCATGAGATAATTGAGAAGAATGAAGGCTTAGAGGATGTTATAATTATTGGGATTAGAACTCGTGGAGTCCCACTAGCTAAAAGAATTGCCAGTAAGTTAGAGGAGATAGAAGGAAAGCAGGTTCCTAGAGGGATCTTAGATATTACCTTATATCGTGATGATTTGACAACAATTGCTAATCAGCCTATCGTTCATCAGACTGAAATACCTGTAGATATTACTGCTAAGAAGGTTATTTTGGTAGATGATGTGCTCTATACTGGTAGAACTGTCCGCTCTGCTTTAGATGCTTTAATGGATTTAGGTAGACCTAAGAGTATACAGCTTGCTATCTTAGTAGACAGAGGTCATCGTGAGTTGCCAATTAGAGCTGACTTTGTTGGAAAGAATCTACCTACCTCTAAATCTGAGGTAATTGGTGTTAATCTCAAAGAGGTGGATGGTGAGGATGGAGTTGTTTTAAAAGAATATACTAAATAATAGTCCTTTTAAAGTAGTCCTGTGAGGCTATAAGGGGAATCATTGAGTGTTTTAATCTGAATATAATTATATTTAGATTCTCCTTAATCCCCAGTCTCACAGGCTTGGGGATTTTTTTATGATAGAAAACTTAGGAGGAGATAAATATGGTTAAAGAAAGATTATCAAAAGATAATATAGCTTTATCTAAAGGTTTAATATTGGCAGTACAACATCTATTTGCAATGTTTGGATCTACAGTATTGGTTCCAACATTGACTGGTTTAAATCCAGCTGTAGCTCTTTTTACATCTGGAGTAGGAACTTTGATTTTTCATGTGATAACTAAAGGACAAGTACCAGCTTACTTAGGTTCTTCATTTGCTTTTATCGGTCCAATCATTGCAGCTAAAGAGGGTTATGGGTTGCCAGCAGCTTTACTTGGATGTTTTGTAGCAGGTATGATTTATATTGTAATGTCAGCTGTGATTCGTAAGATTGGAACAGGCTTTATCGATAATTATTTACCACCGGTAGTAGTAGGTCCTGTAATCATGACCATCGGATTGGGCTTAGCTCCAGTGGCTAAGGATATGGCGATGACCCATCTACCAACAGCAATCTTTACTTTAGCAGTCACTATTGGGGTAAGTGTCTTAGGAAGAGGAATATTTAAGGTAATTCCAATCTTACTTGGGATTATTAGCGGATATGCCTTTGCATCTTTTAATGGTTTAGTAGATTTTTCAGCAGTACATGCAGCTAACTGGTTTGCTTTACCAGAGTTTAATTCAATCTTTGCTTTAGATTCTTGGGGGGCAGGTATCTCAGCAATTGCCTTAATTGCTCCAGTAGCAATTGTAACTATGGTAGAACATTTAGGTGATGTCCTAGCATTATCAAAGACTGTGGATAAGAACTTTATTGAAGAACCAGGCTTGCATAGAACTTTATTAGGTGATGGAGTTGCTACAGCCTTTGCATCCTTAGCAGGAGGTCCACCTAATACAACTTATGGAGAGAATATAGGTGTCTTGGCTTTAACAGGTGTCTATAATCCAGTGATTGTGGAGATGGCTGCAGTTATAGTCTTTGCCATGAGCTTTATTCAAAAGATTGGTGCCTTGATTCAGACTATTCCTCAATCGGTAATGGGTGGAATTGTAATTCTACTCTTTGGAATGATAGCATCAATTGGACTTAGAACCTTAGTTGATAATAAAGTTGATTTGAGTATAAATAGAAATCTAGTTATTGTCTCAACGATTCTGGTTATTGGAATCAGTGGTATACCTTTGACAATAGATTTCATTGCTATAGCTAAATTACTACATTTAGATAATGTGGCTATAATTCAAACTATAGTCAATCAAATTAAGGTCTTAGAGTTTCAGGGTATGGGCTTAGCGGCAATGGTCGGTATAGTGCTCAATATTTTATTACCTAGAACTAAAAAGAGCTAAAAGTTAAAATTAATTTAATTGAGAAAAAATCTCCGAATTTAATTGGAGATTTTTTTTATTTTTTTAAGATGATAAAGAGGAGTTTTGTTCTTTTTGCCTAATATTGTAAAAAGTAATACATTAAAATGTAAAGGTGGTTGAAATGGAAATTATGGAAGCAGAGGCAAAAGGGCAGAGATTTAATTATTTTAGAGTAATATTGACTTTAGGCATGGGGATTGGCTTGTTGTGGTTACTATGGGTAGAGAGCCCTTTTAGATTCTTTAAGGTAGATAAAGAGAGATTAAAGTTTACATATCTTCTCTGCTATCTTTTGAAAGGTATAGTATATTTATATCTTTTTAAAGTTATCATTAAATATGATTTCTTGCCAAATAACTCAAGCCAAAAGGGGTCTTGGGTCAATCAGCTAGAAGTGGATTCATATAAAGAGGAGATCAAGAACTTAAAGATGGAGAGGCATGACTTTAAGAATCAGTTACAGACTATCTATACAATGCTAGAGCTTAATAAGGTTAATGGGGCTAAAATCTATCTAAAGGAGCTAAGTAGTGATTTAGATGAGCTTAAAGAGGATTTGGGAGATGACTATTTAATACCTGTGGTATTATTACCTAAAAGAGAAGAAGCAAGAAGAGCAGGAATAGATTTTAAGCTTAAATTAAATGCTGAGCTAAACCAGATTGCCCTACCACCAAATAAGCTCTTTAGAATATTATTTAATCTAGTAGATAATGCCCTAGATATCTTGGGTAAGTCCTCACAAGATAAGAAGCTTATTGAAGTTAAATTATTGGATGACCAGAATAAGATAGATTTAATTGTTGGAAATAATGGACCAACTATTCCCCACAGCTTGTTAGCCAATATCTTTGAAGCTGGTTATTCTACTAAGGGGAAAGATAGAGGCTTTGGCCTATATATAGTTAAAAGCCTATTAGAAGAGTATGGAGGTAAGGTTGATGTTAAAAGTAAGAAGGGGATTATGACTCAGTTTATCTGTACTTTACCTAAGGTTTAGACTGGATAAAGTGATTTTAATTCACTGTTATTTATAAATTTTTGCTTTTATCTAAAATATTTTAAGATTTAATCATAAATTGTTGAAATTTTTTAATTCTATGCAGGTGATGTTCGAATTATGTCGAATATTGTATATTGAGTTACTATTATTAATAAACAAGATGGTGATTTTATGCAGTCTGACTTGAAAAATTATAAGGTGCTAAGCTATTGGAGTGATGTTTTACTTTTACTTCTGCTACCTTTTTTAGTTTTAAAAGGGTTATCTATTTTTAAATTGAATATAAATATTTCTCAAGATCTCCTGATACATTTATTAGAGTATAACTCTTTAGAGGGGATATTAGAGCTATTAATTTCATTAATTTGTATCAATATCTTCTTACTGGTAGTCTATTCTTATCGCCATAATAATAATGTAAAGAGCTTATTTATCTCTATTACCTTTTTATCTGCAGGAATAATGAATTTAATGCATTCCATCTTGGTCTTTAATAATTCTTATCTAAAGTATAATAGTAGTTCAGAAGTCTTTGCAGTCAGTACAAGGTTGATAGTAGTCTTTGCTATCTTATTAAATTACTTGATTAGAGATAAGAAAGGGAGAAATATCTATTATCTCTATTCTACTATCTTATTTAGCCTTTTATCATCTTTGCTTATCACTTATTTAACCTTTAAGTTATGGTTGACCTTTGGTAATGTTATGCTTTTAGTTAAATTATTACTACTTGTAACTATATCTATAAATCTCTATATCTATATTAGGGGATATGTTTTTTACAAAGAAGCTCTTAGTCCTTATATACTCAAGGGGTTTATATTCTTATTATTTTGTGAGAGCTTTGCAATCTTTAGAGTTGAAGTATTTAGCTTATCTTATTGGCTCTTACATGTCTATAAGTTTATTGCTTTTGCCTACTTTTTTAAGAGTATCTTTATTAGAGAGGTTAGTGATGGGATCTTGGCTAAACAAGAGCTAGAATTACAGCATGCCAAGTTAGAATTAAAAGAGGATATGATTAAAGAACTTAGAATACAGCGCCATGACTTTAAAAATGAATTACAGACCATCTATACCATGTTACAGCTAGATAAGGTTAAAGAAGCTAAGGATTATATCAAGGATACCCATTTAGATTTAGATAAGGTGGATTTAGAGCTAAAGGATGATAATATCATACAGAGTGTCTTCATGCCCAAAAGAAAGGAAGCTGAAGATAAAGGGGTTGATCTTAAACTGCTACTTGCTAGTGATTTATCAGATGTAGCTATGCCTTTAAATAAGGTCTTAAAGATATTATTTAATCTAATAGATAATGCCTTCGATGTCTTAGTTAAATTGCCTAAGAGGGAACGTAAGCTAAAAGTTTCATTGCTTGATAAAGGAAATGCTGTTGATATTATTATTCATAATAGTGGTCCAGTTATCTCCCAAAGTATCTTAAAGAGCATCTTTGAGCCAGGTTATTCTACTAAAGGAGAGAATAGAGGTTTTGGTCTGTATATAGTCAAGAGCTTATTAGAAGAGCATGGAGGCAGGATTAATGTCGAAAGCAAAGAAGGAATTGGAACAAAATTTATCTGTCACTTGCCCAAAATATAAGAAAATGTAGAAAAAAGTTGACAGTAAATCGCTGGTGTGATAATATTTCAGTAATGACAAAATAATAGTTTCTTTTAAATTAGTCCTGTGAGACTAGTAAAGGAAGTAGTTTTAACTGTTAATTTAATGTTACAAAGGTATTATTATATCTTAGAGTACATACATTGAATTAAGAGTTAAGATTATTAAAAGGTCTTCTTACTAGTTTAGCCTGGTGGGAAGATTTTTTTATGCCAAGAGTAATTGATAACTTTAGATTTTATAAATTGAATATTTACCTTTAAGTTAATCCAGAGAGATTAGTAAGGGAAGAAATTAGTTTCAGTTTCAGGTTAAGTTTGAGTAAAAGATTAAGAACAGGAATAAATTTGATTTTACTTAGGCTTAACCTTAGACTCAAACTTAAATAGCTATAATTATCCCTTGCCAATTTTCTGGTAAGGGATTTTTTATTTCAGTGGAGGTGTAAATATGGGATTAAAGAGTAAAGACTTATTAGGGCTAGAGAATATAACTAAATCAGAGATAGAATTAATTTTAGAGACAGCAAAGACGATGAAGGATATTTTAAAGAGACCAATTAAGAAGGTACCTACCTTAAGAGGAAAGTTGGTTGTAAATCTCTTTTATGAGCCAAGCACTAGGACAAGCTCATCCTTTGGACTAGCAGCTAAGAGTTTGAGTGCTGATACAATGAATCTATCAGTTAAAAGTAGCAGTGTGACTAAGGGAGAAAGTTTAGTCGATACAGCTAAGACATTAAAGGCTTTAGGAGCAGATGCAGTAGTAATTCGCCATGGGATACCAGGAGCAGCAAAATTGTTAGCTCAAACCATAGATATGCCAGTCTTAAATGCCGGTGATGGTGCCCATGAGCATCCAACTCAAGCTTTATTAGATATGTATACTATCAAAGAGAAAAGGGGCAAGATAGAAGGGCAGAAGGTTGCTATTGTAGGTGATATCAAGCATAGTCGAGTGGCACGCTCAAATATTTGGGGGTTGACCAAATTAGGTGCTGAGGTAAGATTGATTGGACCAAGTACCTTGATTCCAGTGGGAATAGAGCAGATGGGTGTAAAAGTTTATAATGACTTAGAAGCGGGGATTGAAGGTGTAGATGTAATCAATCTGCTTAGAATACAAAGAGAACGTCAGGATAAAGGATTCTTTCCTACTATTAGAGAGTATACTAAGCGTTATGGATTGAGAAGAGAACACCTTAAACTGGCCAAAGATGATGTAACAGTGATGCATCCAGGACCGATTAATCGTGGAATTGAAATCTCTTCAGATTTAGCCTATGGTAAGGAAGCAGTAATCGAAGAACAGGTAACCAATGGTGTTGCTATCAGAATGTCTTTACTATATCTCTTATTAGGAGGAAGTAGAAATGAGTAAACTATTATTAAAGGGTGGCAAGATAATAGATCCAATTCAAGGAAGTAAAGCTAAAGCAGGAGAGATTTTAATTGTTGATGGTAAGATAGCTAAGCTAGGGGAAAATTTAGCAGCAGAGGATGCTCAGGTGATTGATATAGAGGGTAAGGTAGTATCACCAGGGCTAATCGATATTCATGTCCATTTAAGAGAGCCAGGTTTTGAACATAAAGAGACCATTGAGACAGGAACCAAATCAGCTGCTAAGGGTGGATTTACTTCAGTAGCTTGTATGCCAAATACAGACCCAGTAATTGATAATCAGACCTTAGTAGAAGGACTATTATCAATAGCCAAACGGGATGGAGTAGTAAATGTCTATCCAATTGGGGCAATCACTAAAGGAAGTCAAGGTAAAGAATTAGCTGAGATTGCTAATATGAAAGAGGCAGGAATAGTAGCAATCTCTGATGATGGACATCCAGTGATGAATGCTGAAATGATGAGATTAGCTTTAGATTATAGTAAGGACTTTGATTTGACAATAGTCTCCCATTGTGAGGATAAGAATCTAGCAGGAGATGGGGTAGTGAATCAAGGATACTATTCAACGATAACTGGTTTAAACCCGATATCAAGCTCTTCAGAGAGTGTAATGGTGGGACGGGAGATACTCTTAGCAGAAGAAGCAGGAGCAAAGGTGCATATCGCCCACATCAGTACTAAGGAGAGTGTAGATTTAGTCAGACAAGCTAAGAAGCGAGGAGTAAAAGTAACTTGTGAAGTAACGCCACACCACTTTACCTTAACTGATGAGCTAATCACTAGCTTTGATACCAATACCAAGATGAATCCACCATTAAGAAGTGCTGAAGATGTAGCAGCTATTAAAGAGGGATTAAAGGATGGAACAATTGATGTAATCGCAACAGACCATGCCCCTCATGCTGAGGAAGAGAAGGATGTAGAGTATAATTATGCTCCTTTTGGAATAGTTGGCTTGGAAACGGCTGTGGGCTTAGTAATAACTGAGCTTGTAGAGCCAGGAATCTTGACTTTAGAGGAGGTAATTGCTAAATTAACTATCAATCCTGCTCAGGTAATTGGAATTGACAAGGGAACTTTAGAGGTTGGCAAAGATGCTGACATTACTATTATAGATGTAGATGATAAATGGGAAGTAAAGACTGAAGAGTTAGTCTCTAAAAGTAAAAATACTCCTTTTGGAGGATATGAGCTACAGGGAAGAGCAGTGATGACCATTGTAGGTGGAAAAATTGTTTATAGCAGTGATGAGTAGCAGTGACGAGTAAAGAATAAAGAGTAGGGTCGAGTCGTAACGCGACCTGATTTATAGATAAATTGAAGGTTTATAATATATAAGATAAATTGAGGAGGAATTAGATGAATTTTGCCGATAGATTAATGGACAAAATAGATGAAAAGCAGAGCCATGTTTGTGTAGGTCTAGACCCAAGGTTGAACCAGATTCCTACAGAGATTACAGATAAGGCAGTTGTTGAATATGGAACTACATTAGAAGCAGTTTACCATTCGATCTTGGAGTTTAACAAAGGGATTATCGATGCAATTGCTGATTATGCTCCAGCAGTTAAGCCACAGATGGCTTTTTATGAACAGTATGGTCATTGGGGTGTTAAAGCTTTTGAAGATACAGTAGCCTATGCTAAAAAAGCTGGTCTGCTAGTTATCAATGATGCTAAAAGAAATGATATTGGTTCAACAGCACAGGCCTATGCCGATGGGCATTTAGGAAGTCCTAAGTTTTGGGGTGAGCAAAAACTAGAGAGTAATTCTGATTCCTTAACAGTAACACCTTATTTGGGTTCTGATGGAATTAATCCTTTTGTAGAGACTTGTCGTGATTATGATAAAGGAATCTTTGTACTGGTTAAGACTTCAAATCCTTCCTCCCATGAGCTACAGGATTTAGAGAGTGGAGGAGTTAAGATTTATGAGCAGATGGCTCAGTTGGTCAGTAAGTGGGGAGAAGAGGTAGTTGGAACAAGAGGCTATAGCGCTGTTGGTGCCGTAGTAGGTGCTACCTATCCAGAAGAGGCAGCAAAATTAAGAGATATAATGAAAAAGAGCTACTTTTTAGTTCCTGGCTATGGAGCTCAAGGGGGAACTGCTGAAGATGTCTTGGCTTCTTTCAATGACGATGGCTATGGAGCAATCATTAACTCTTCACGTGGAATTATCTTTGCTTATCAAAAAGAGGAATATAGTAATGATTATCAAGAGGCTGCAAAAGAAGCTGTTGTTGAGATGAAAGATAATATTAACAAAGCTTTAACAGATGCCGATAAAATATCTTGGTAATAACGGTTTACAACTATGAATAATTCATGTATAATAATACAAACATCTTAATAAATATACAGATAGGTTATAAAAGGAGGTCTGGGAATGAAAGCAAAATTAGTTTTAGAAGACGGAACGGTTTTTAATGGAATCAGTTTTGGAGCAGAGATAGAGGCTAGTGGTGAGATTGTATTTAATACAAGTATGACAGGCTATCAAGAGATTTTAACTGACCCATCTTATAAGGGTGAGATAGTAACGATGACCTATCCCCTAATTGGAAATTATGGGATTAATGATGAAGATATAGAGTCTTATATGGCTCATGTTAACGGATTTATAGTTAAGGAGTTCTGTACAGAGCCAAGTAACTGGCGAAAGCAGAATAAAATAGAAGAATATCTAAAAGAGAATAACATTGTTGGAATCTCAGGGATTGATACGAGAGCTTTAACAAAGCTGCTAAGAATTGAAGGGACAATGAAAGGGATTATCACTACTGAGGATATCCCAGAGGAGGAATTAATCCAAAGAGCCAAAGGAGCACCAGGGCTATCTGGTAGAGACTTAGTTAGTGAAGTAACTACTAAAGAGGTTTATACTAAAGGAGAAGGAAATCAATACAAGGTAGCTTTAATAGATTGTGGAGGTAAGAAGAATATAGTTCGTTCTTTGGTAGGGCGTGACTGTGAAGTAACTGTAGTGCCAGCTACTACTCCAGCAGAAGAGATCTTAAGCTACAATCCAGATGGAATTATGCTATCAAATGGACCTGGAGATCCTCAAGATGCTTCTTATGTAGTTAAGACAGTTAAAGAGTTACTTGGCAAGAAACCTATCTTTGGAATCTGCTTAGGTCATCAAATCTTAGGTTTGGCTTGTGGAGCAGACACTTATAAATTGAAATTTGGACATCGTGGAGCAAATCATCCAGTTAAGGATTTAGCAACAAATCGAGTTTATATCACCTCTCAAAATCATGGTTTTGCTATCAAGGAGGAGTCTGTTAAAGATCTTGATATCGAGGTTACCCATATCAATGTAAATGATGGAACTGTAGAAGGAATTAGACATAAAGAGCTACCAGCTTTTTCAGTACAGTATCATCCTGAAGCATCACCAGGACCAGAGGATTCACATTATTTATTTGATAACTTTATTGAGTTAATGAATAAATAGTAAGCAGTGACGGGTAACGAGTGAAGAGTAATAAGTAATGAACAAAAAGGGGGAATTAATTATGCCAAAACGACAAGATTTACATAAAGTAATGGTTATCGGCTCAGGACCAATCATTATTGGGCAGGCAGCAGAGTTTGATTATTCGGGAAGTCAGGCTTGCCGTTCATTAAAGGAAGAGGGTTTAGAGGTAGTATTAGTTAATAGTAACCCTGCTACAATTATGACAGATCAGAATATGGCTGATAGAGTCTATATCGAGCCTTTAACGGTAGAGCATATTTCAGAAATTTTGAGGAAGGAACGTCCAGATGGTCTCTTACCTACTTTAGGTGGGCAGATAGGACTTAACTTAGCTATAGATTTAGCTAAGACAGGTATCTTAGATGAGTTAGAAATTGAGTTGTTAGGTACTCCTTTAAAGACAATTCAAAAAGCAGAGGATAGAGATATCTTTAAAGCCTTGATGGATGAGATTGGTGAGCCAGTCTTAAAGAGTCGTACAGCAGAGACGATGGCTGATGTTTTAGAGATTGCAGAAGAGATTGGTTACCCAGTAATTGTACGTCCAGCCTTTACTATGGGTGGTACTGGTGGAGGTGTAGCTGATAATCAAGAGAAGTTAAAGGAGATTGCTACTCGGGGATTTAAGCATAGTCTGATTGGACAGGTGCTAATCGAAAGAAGTGTTAAAGGTTGGAAAGAGATAGAGTATGAAGTAATGCGTGATAGTAATGATAATTGTATTACTGTCTGTAATATGGAGAACTTTGACCCAGTAGGAATCCATACAGGAGATAGTATCGTTGTAGCACCAAGTCAGACTATCTCTGATAAAGAGTATCAGATGTTACGTTCTTCATCACTTAAGATTATCAGAGCTTTAGGAATTGAAGGTGGATGTAATGTTCAGTTTGCGCTAAATCCTGATAGCTTTGAATATATCATTATCGAAGTTAACCCTCGTGTAAGCCGCTCTAGTGCCTTAGCTTCTAAAGCTACAGGTTATCCGATTGCCAAGGTTTCAGCTAAAATTGCCTTAGGGTATACCTTAGATGAGATTGATAATGCTATCACTCAAAAGACAAAAGCCTGCTTTGAACCAGCCTTAGACTATGTAGTCTTAAAGATTCCAAGATGGCCTTTTGATAAGTTCCATTATGCTGATAGAGAGCTAGGAACACAGATGAAAGCAACTGGTGAGGTAATGGCTATCGAGCGTACCTTAGAAGGTGCTATGTTAAAGGCTGTTCGTTCATTGGAGGTAGGAGCTTCTGGATTGAAGCATGATGAGGTTGAAAGCTGGAGCGATGAGAAGTTAGCAGAGAATTTACAGATAGCTGATGATAGAAGAATCTTTGTAATCGCGGAGGTTTTAGGACGAGATTGGAGTATTGATAAGATCCATGAGTTGACAGGAATCACTAAGTTCTTCTTAGTTAAGATGAAGCATGTCATCCAATTAGAGAAGAAGCTAGAAAAGGAAGGTTTAACACCAGAGTTAGTGAAAGAAGTCAAAGGCTTTGGTTTTGCTGATAAAGAGATTGGACTTCTAACAGGAACTGATGAGATGACAGTTAGAGAGTTCCGTAAAGAGCATGGTATTGATGTTGTCTATAAGATGGTTGATACCTGTGCAGCAGAGTTTGAGGCTGAAACTCCTTATTACTACTCTACTTATGAGAAGACCAATGAATCAGAGGTTACTGATAAGAAGGGTGTCTTGGTTATCGGGTCAGGACCAATTAGAATCGGGCAAGGTGTAGAGTTTGATTACTGTAGTGTTCATTCAGCTTGGGCTTTACATGAAGAGGGATATGAATCAATTATCGTTAATAATAATCCAGAGACAGTAAGTACAGACTTTGATACTTCCGATAGATTATACTTTGAACCGATCACTAAAGAAGAGGTTATGAATATTATCGAGCATGAAAAACCTGAAGGTGTTGTAGTTCAGTTTGGTGGTCAGACAGCAATTAATCTTGCTAAACCATTAGCTGATGAAGGAGTTAATATCATAGGAACATCCTTTGAATCAATTGACCTTGCCGAAGATAGAGATAAATTCATTCATTTACTTAGAAAGTTAGATATTCCTACACCAGAAGGTGATGTAGTCTTTTCTCAAGAAGAGGCTAAAAAGGTAGCTAATAAGATTGGTTATCCAGTCTTGGTAAGACCATCTTATGTACTAGGTGGTAGAGCTATGGAGGTTGTTTATAATAATGAAGAGTTAAATGACTATATGGAGAATGCTGTTAAGGTAACTCCTGAACATCCAATCTTAATCGATAGATACATTGTCGGTAAGGAGCTAGAGGTAGATGCTATCTCTGATGGAGAAGAGGTAATTATTCCAGGAATCATGGAGCATATCGAAAGAGCAGGGGTTCACTCTGGAGATAGTATTGCAGTCTACCCTACTCAAACTGTCAGTGAAGAGTTAAAGAATACAATTGCTGATTATACTAAGAGACTAGCAGTAGCCTTAGATATTAAAGGCTTGGTCAATGTTCAATATGTAGTAGATGGAGAGACCCCTTATGTAATCGAGGTAAACCCAAGATCAAGTAGAACGATTCCTTATCTAAGTAAAGTAACAGGGATACCGATGGTTAACTTAGCAACGAAAGCGATGTTAGGTCAGAGCTTAAAGGATAGTGGATATCCTCTTGGCTTAGTACCAGAAAAAGAGCATGTTGCAGTTAAGGTTCCAGTCTTCTCTTTCTCTAAATTAACAGAGGTAGATACTAACTTAGGACCAGAGATGAA
>Ga0163219_100265_pt1 | contig 14492 bp, 13 predicted proteins | sample MSEWel2016_04_06_FD_113150 | JGI IMG/M metagenome (GOLD analysis project Ga0163219, IMG submission 113150) | Subsurface microbial communities from deep shales in West Virginia, USA - MSEEL Well Study Marcellus 3H_2016_04_06 ...
AAAATCTTAGGTTACCTAACCCCTGATGAAATGTTTGAAGATAAATTAAAAGAAATTCTTTATGACTAAATAACCATTTTATTACAGTTTGGAAATGTTCAATTTATTATTGCAATTTAAGTTATTTATAGTATTGTCTTCAGACTCCCAGTAATTAAAATAATAATTATCATATCTACCATTGGGTTCAGCATAAATTTGAACCTTTGTACCTGCCGGAATATTATCACCACTATAGTAAGTAATTCCTTCATTTTCTACATCACGTATAGTAATCTCACCAACTTCATTACCTAGAACAGAATGATTAGTACTCTCACAATTAACGATAAGTTGATATTCTCCTGAATTGGATTCTTCATCTCCTGAACTATTATCAGAGTCATCATCTGAAGCATTCTCATCTTTTTCGAATATAGCCTTTACCTTAATAATCGGAGCCTGTACAGTAAGAGTTATAGTTTTATTTGTATCTGAAGAATCAGCAGTTTGCCACCCAGCAAACTTATAATTTTTAGCTGGAGTAGCAGTTAAAGTTACCTTTTCACCTATTTTATAAGCATCTTTATCTGGTGATTTAGTTACTGTTCCAGCCCCCTCCTTTTCTATTTGAATTATTGACTTAGTAAATTCATCACTATCTTCTGAACAACCTGTTAATAAAAATACTAAAGTTGTAATCAATATTAATGGAAATAACCTTTTACTTACATAAGTAATCATATCTCAATTCCTCCTTCTAATATCTACTGTAAAATCAAGTGAAGATTTATTACAATAAAAATCTCTCTTCTTAAATTATTTAATATGTAATTGAATATAAGAGCTATATACTATTAGATTTAAAAGAAATTTACAATTAATTGTAAATTTCTTTTAAATCTCTATTTATCTACTTCTTCCACTGCTACAGGAAGAACCAACTCAGCATCCTCTTTACTTTGAAAAACCTCTAATCCATTTATCCTCTTAAGATCATCTATAGAAACATCATATTTTTTTGCTATATTATTAATAGAATCACTAGCCTTAAGTCGGTAATAACGATTCTTAGGAACAGGAATTAATAATCCTTGACCAACTTCTAGCTTCTCTGGAGAATCTATATTATTATAAACCATAATTTTAGCAAAAGATACCTTAAATAACTTTGCTATACTCCAGAAAGTATCTGCTTTCTTTACCTCATATCTAAATGGTTTAATATCTTCTCCCCATAATTCATTTGAATTATCCTTTTCAGTATCAATAATCTTAGGGGTAATGAAGATAACTAACTCCCTTTTTTCATTATCTACTCTTCGTTTACTAAATATCTTTCCTAAAATAGGCATATCACCTAATAGTGGTACTTTAGATAACTTTTCAATCTGTTTATCGGAGATCAGTCCCCCAATTGCAATGGTTTTACCATCTTCAACCATTATATTTGTGGTAACATTCTTAGTATTAATTACTGGCATATTCTCAACATAACTATTTACTTCACTCACTTCTTGATTAATTGATAGGGTAACAGCACCATCATTAACCCTTGGAGTTAATTTTAAAATAGTACCTACAGTTCTAAACTCAACCTCTCTTGTTACTTCATCATCATCCTTTGTCTCTCTAATAACAGGAATCTCTTGCCCTATGTTAATTATAGCTTCTTTTCCATCAACAGTGGCTAGATGTGGATTAGCCAAAGTAACACTATCACCATTTTCATTTAAAGCAGCTAACACGCTTTGATACTCTATCCCTATATTTCCAATTTCAAATTGATTTGGTTTTTTAACTTGTTCATTATCATTATTATCCCAAATAATCGATGATCCATTTGAAGTAGTTCCTGTAGCAAAACTCCAATCTATCCCCATATTGTCTAACTTATCACGGGAAATATCCTCAATTCGAGCTTCTATTACTACTTGTTTATTTGGCTTATCTAACTCTTTAATTACCTTTTTTATTTGATCCATTTCATCTTCATAGGCCGTGACTATAATACTTTTGGTTCTATTATCAATCTTTAACGAATCCTCCCTAAGAAGTATGCTTAAACTATTCTTTACTTCTTCAGGATTAGCGTTCTCCAATTTAAATACTTCAGTAACTTTCTTATCAAAGCTTTCCCTTAAACTCTCAGGGTTACCAATCAATATTGTATTACCTACAACTCGATAACCTAGTCCATTGGTCATAGTTAATAACTCTATCGACTTTATAAAGGATATATCCTTAAGATTGACAGTAACTCTTCCTTTTACCGTACTATCTGTAATTACATTCATCCCAGCTACATCTGCTAAAGCTCTAAAGGCATCCCTTAAATCAACTCCTTTAAAGCTTAAATTAATCTTATCCTCTGCCGCTAACGAAGAATAACTTAGAACAATCAAAGTAACTAATACTACAAAACCAATTATACTTATAGTTCTTCTCTTACTTTTAATTCTCTTCACCTCCAAGAGTATAAATATAATTCCTTCCTTGACTCTTCATAACTACCTTATCATCTTTGATCTCTTTGAGAGTTAAACCTGCAAACTCTTCACCAACTTTTATAATCTGAACCAAAGAATTCTTTTTTCCAAATTTGATAATAGCAACTTTGCTAAATTGATTGTTTAATATACCTAAAAGCTCAATAGTTCTTATCTCTATTTTATTTTCTATTTTATCATCTTCTACCTTCTCTTTTTCAATCTTCTTCAATAAGATCTTAAAAGGATTTTTAGCTACTATTTTTTCATTATCTATAGTTTCTTCTTTGTTAGTTTCTTTAGCTTCTTCTTCTAGAGCTATATCCTCTTTAGTCGATAGATCAGCTACTTTAACCATATTATTTAAATCTTGTTCAAAGTTAATTAGTTCTTCACCAATTTTATAAAAACAGAGTATTCTATAAGTCAATATACTCATACTTGATAAAAATAAAATTAATACTAGAAGTAAAATTAATCTTTTATCTTCTAAAATATTTACTGCTTTAAAATCCTGTATAGCTAGCTTCACTACTCTACCCCCTTCCTATCTAGGGCATAACTCACTATGATTATATTAGCCTGTAAATAATCCCCTTCCCTTATCATCTCAATACTCAAATCCCTTATCCTAGTCAAATAATTTAATTGTTTTATTTGACCTATATAAGCAACAATCTCACTATAACTTCCTTGCAACCTTACAATTGCCGGGAATTTGATATAAAGCTCTTCCTGCTCAGTCTTTTGTGGTCGAATACCTAACACTTTAACCCCTGTATCTAAAGCTATTTGATTTAAATCTATTAGAAATTTGTTGTTTTCATCTTGATCTAAAAATTGATTCTCTCTTTCATTTAATTCTTTTAAGAGTCTGTTATATTCATTCTCTACAATATTTTTCTTAGCTAACTTGGCATTCATAGCTTTTAATGATATTATGGATTTTTTTAACCTTGCTTTATTACTGTTCAACTTCTCCTGATATGACTGATATAGTCCATATAATGAATAAAGACCGAATAACACTCCTACTATTAAAAGAAGAGTCAACAACTTCTTCTCCCGGGGTTGTAATTTATCTAACAATGACCTCACCCCTTATCCTTTGATTGATTGTCATCTAAACTCTTATCTATTGTACCATCAATCTCATAATAAAACCCTTCTGCCTCTTCATAATCTGGAGAATAATGTATACTTCTTTGATCAAATATCCTCAAATCAATATTTGTAAATGTTTTTGATTTTTGGGAATTTTTTATTATATCTTTTAATTTACTTCCAGATAAAATATAGCCTTCAATCTTAAATACTCTATCTTCTGTGATATCTAATCTAGTTAACCAAGTATTATTAGGAATTACATTACTTAATTCCTTTAATACTATCACCCATTCCAGATCTTGATTAAATGCTTGATCTAACTTAGTTAATCTCTCTTCTATTTGAGCATTCTTAGCTTCTATTTTATTTAAATTCTTTAGTTGATCATTGATATCTATTATCTTTCCTTCCACAACAGCCATCTTCTTTTCAAGAGTCTTTTTTTCTACTACAATCCCTAAAGCAAAAGATGATCCAAATACTATTACAGTCAAACTAGTAATTATGATAATTAATACCATCATTCTCTCACTAAAAGTCTTTGGTTTTGGATAATCTGGAGGCAATAAATTTATCACTTTTCATCCTCCTCCCTGAGAGCTAGTCCAATACTCACACCCAATAATTGCTCTACTTCTGATAGATATTTATCACTGACCATCTCTGAGCTGAGATAACCTGATAAATTCAGCTTGTCCACACTGATTTCAAACTCCTTGCTTAAATGATCAGCAAAACCAATTAAATTGGCTCCACCACCTGTAATAATTAACTTATCAATATCAAAGCCTCTATATTGTACCTGAAAATAATCCAAAGACCTATAAATAGCTGTGGTCAAATTTCTGACAATTAAATTAATATCCTCCTGCTCAAATAAATTAGTACTTATTTTATAAGTTTCAGCCTCTTCAAAAGAAGATTCCTGCATTTCAGCAATATCATCAGTTATATTCTCTCCACCCAATCCTATATTTCTAGTAAATAACAACTTGCCCTTATCCAAAATTGAGATATCAGTAGTATTTGTCCCAATATCTATCACCCCAATAGTTCCAGCTAACCCCAATCTGCCAATAGTTCTAGCTATAGCTACAGGTTCTATCTCGATTGCTACTGGCTCTAGCTCCAATAATTCAAACAGATTTAGATACTTATTAATTAATTTTTTATTTACTGCAATTAATAGAACCTGATATTTACCATCTTTAGCTTGACTTAAAACCTCATACTCTAAAACTACATCTTCAACTCTAATCGGTAGTTTTTCACTTGCCTCCCACTTAATTGCTGCAGCCAATTCCTCTATAGGCATCACAGGAACATCAATCATCCTGCTAATCACCTGCTCCCCACTGATTGCTGCAACAACCTTTTTAGCTTGAAATTCTTTCTCTTTTAAAAGCTGTCTTAATAACCCTTCTAACTTAATTATGTCATTTAAATCTCCATTTTTGACAGCACCTTCTGGAACAGGGCTAATAGCCAAATTATTTAAGACTATCCCCTGCTTATTAGTGCTGACCTCAGTCAATTTAAGCGATTCATCACCAATATCTAAGCCAATTATATTGTTGTTATTAAATAATCCGATTTTTTCCTTTAGAGTAGTTAATATTCCCACTATTTCACCTCGCTTTTATCATTTATTAAATGTTCTACTAAACTTTTCAACTTCATTTCCATCTTTGTCTTTAAGTAAATACTGTCCATCTTTTGTATAAGTAAGTTCACTACAATTAACATTGTCACAATATAATACCAATTGATTTAAATTCTCTCCTTTTTCAACCTTAGTTACCCATCCTTCATCTAAAATAAAATTATCTGTACTTGGTAATTGATCTAAATCTAATGGTTCATCGAAGGTTAAAGTAATTTTATCTATATTCCTGTTTACTTGCTTAACACCTGGTTCAGCTTCACCTATCTTTATTTCATAAAAATCAGCACTATAACTTCCTCCCCAGCTACGTAAAGCAATATATCTTCCAGGTAACTTGCCATCATAGGGATCACCATCACCAAAATGTCCTCCAGAATATTCCCAATCAAAGAAATACTCCCAGTCTAATTGTTTTCCAGTAAATTTAGTACCATTCAAATAAACTTTATCAAAATCTCCAAACCACATCTCTTTAGACTCATTTCCAGCTTGATCGATTATCTTTACTCGTATAATCAAAGTCTTATTAGTATAAGAATTACCATCATCAATATTTAGTTGAGTTTGAACCTTGATCTTGGTAGTATATCTTTTATTCCAATCTGATAAATTAAAACCAGTTTCATCATTTCTAATATCAGCTGGAGTATAAACTGCCATATATCCATTGGGAGCATTTCTATCTACGTCTGCACCAACATATTCTATTCCTGTATCGTGGTGATATCCATTATGGATTTTTCTTAGCATAAAACCTTTAGCACCAGGATCAAATTGGAACAAATAACCATAATCTTCTTTATCATCTTCATCCCATCCTCCCCTTAATAAAACCCCAAAACCATTTCCTTGATTTATCTTTGCATCTACACTGATCGAAAAACTATCAATATCACCCTTTTTATCTTTAAAATAAGTATCATCTAGTTTAGTAAATAGTAATCCCCCTCCAGTTGTACTTGTTCCAGTTATATTAAAAGAAAGTTCTCCACCATTAACAGAAGGATCATCAAAGGTAGAGTCTCCAGCAGATATTACTGTATCATCATTAACACTACTTACCCAATCATACCAAAATTTATTAAATAGATACTTATAAACATCATCTACAAAACTATTAGGGGAAACATATGCAATTGCAATTCCTTCTTTATCACCTAAAATACTATCTGTTAAATTACTAGGAGCAACTGCTGAACTAAATTTTGATTTTAATTTATCTATCCCTAATTGAAAGTTTACATATTTATCTTCAGCATCTTCTTTACTAAATAATAAATTATATTTATACTTGTTATTACTACTAACTACTGTTCTAGGAATACTCACTCCTACTGAATTTTGAGGATAATGAATAACTTGACTCTGATCTGAGCTAAGAAGAAGATAACTATAATTTGCATGATCTAACTTAGAAATATCATTTAAAACTTTAACTTTAGTAGCATAACGTAATTGTTCGGTAATATAATGGCTAAGAAAATTAATATCTTGCTGAAAGGTTATTTTTTGCTGACTATCATTAAAAATTTGATAACTATTACTAAGTAACATATATGCCCCACTTATAACTGCACTAGAAATAACAATTGCAATCATAATTTCCACTAAAGTAAAAGCTCTATTATCTCTTATTAGCATCAACAATATTCTTCCCCCCTACTTTCTATAAGTTATATCTTGAAATGAAATTCCTGTTGAAATCTCTTCAGAATCTTTAGGCGTTACATCTTTCCATTGCCAGACTCCATCTTCAAAATGATAAGCCAATATAATTCCATTATCATCTTTAGTTGTTCCTACTATAAGTACCCTATCACCATCACTATTCAAACTGATAGCATTAAACTCCTTAATATTAGTAAACCCATCATCTTGAGGAGTATAACTTCCTTTTTGTTTAATAAACTCATCTTCTTGTTTTTTATAAACTAGCATTACTGAATTTGAATTTCCTTCATCATTGCCCACTATAAAATATAAATTATTCTTAACTTCTTCTATGTCTTTTAATATTGAGCCTTCATCAACTTCATCGACTGGATTTCCTAGACTAAATTTATCTTCATCATCATTTAAAACATATTTATACTCTGGTATCTGACCTTCTCCTACTGCTATAAATTTATTTTCATCTTGATTCCAGATTAAATTGTAAAGGGGCTTAGTCAGTGCGAAAGTTTGGAAATTCCAAATAATAGAATCCCATTTTGAATTCTTATAGGCTATTCCTTTTTCCCCCACTATCACAAAGCCTTTATAATCATCACTATCTTTATAAATGATATTCTTAAAATTTTCTGTAACTAAAGTACCTTTATCATCAAATACTTTAGCTCTAGTCCAATCACTATATCTCTTTGAGATATCATTATATCTTGATTCTAAAATCACTCCATTATCTCCAACTGCTACAAATCTATCTCTCCCCCAAGCTACTCCATTTAAATTAATAGCCTCTACACCACTTGAATCAGCAATTTGATCTTTATCCCAATTAACACCATCTGCAGAAGAGTAAATAACGCCTCCTTCTCCTACTGTTACAAACTTCTGATAATCTGTCTCGCCACCCCAAGTTACGGCTTTTAAATTAACAATCGATTCTAACGAATGATTATACCACTTATCCCCAGCATATGATGTTAATATCGTTCCCTGATCTCCTACTGCTACCAGATTAACCGATTTAATATGATAATCAAGTAAGATAGCAGACTCCTTCCCTTCCATTTTGGCTTCTAATTTATACCATCCTGCAGATACACCATTATCAATATCAAGATATGCTATTTTATCTTGGTTATTACTATCCATTAATATAGAAGTATTTAAGATACTATCATTACTATTTTCGTCTTCTTTTAACTTCACAGTTATCTTTGTTTTATCAATTATATTCTGAGTTTTAATCTTAACGTCAATATTATCTGGTGCATTACCATATATATAAGACTCAGGGGTTGGGATTACAGAAATAAAAGCTGGTACTGAAGGTAAAAAGGTTGTTAATCCATGAGAGCTAACTGTTCCACCTTTGACCTCAATTGGCTTTTGACTTCCAAATTTAAACTCTAAGTTATGAGCTATATCAGCTTCATTATTATAAATTCTTTCTTCTAGCTTTTTTTGTCCCTCATTCATCTCCTGCATTGTAGCCTGATTCTTAAAGAGAAAGGATATACTATCAGTAAAGAAGTTCATAAATCCAATCACTATAATAGATAAAACTGTCATTGCCACTAAGACTTCTAACAACGAAAAACCAGCTTGACCGTTTAATAATCTAATCACTTACTCACCTCTCAATTATCACCCATCATTGTTGAACCCCAATAAGCTTTACTATAATAAAAATTCCTATCAAAATCATCATAAAAAGAATTAATAGATTTTGCCATTAATTTTATTTTATAATTACTAATATTGATATCATTAGCAATAATTGCACCAGTGAAGATATTTTTCTGCTCCTCCTTGTGTCCCCAATTATATTTTACCTCATTCTTCTTAGCAGTTAAAGTAACCTTACTATTAGGAGCATAAATAACCCTGGCAACAATTTTAGATTTATCAGTATTAAAGTTGCCATTAATAATCACATTTTTCTTACTAATAATATGACCAATAATATTGGCTGTACCTTTTAAATTAAGTGGAGCTGTTTCACTATAAAAACTTCCATAGATTATACTACCTTTGGGATTATTTGTACTATTATTGGCTTTAAACTCAGTAGATCCCTTGCAATAAATAATAAGATTCTTCCACTTGTTAAATTTATTTATTATAGCATCAGATTTAAGATTAATTTCCTCATCAATATATATTTCAGTTAATACTTGATTACCAATTTCTATATTACTTCCATTCTTCATTTCAAGTCTACCAATTCTAACTTTATCTGCTTTAATCTTTAAGGTTCCATTATTATTAATAGTAATATTTTTATAATAACCATTTTCATTTATAGTTTTAGTATCTTTATTTCCTATATTTAATTCTCTGTTCTTATTCTCATCTCTTATGTTAGGGAAATCTGGGAAATCAGGCATAGTATAACTTCTTATTCTTTCTAACTTAGTCGGTTTTACTCTAAACTTATTTTTAATAGCTTCTATATTATCAGCTGTTGTATTAACTCCTACTTTAATCTCACCATTTATTGTAGTGCCATTATACAAATTAAGATTAGGTGCTTTCGCATCCTGCTCATTTCCACCAATAAGAACTATATCACCCTCTACATTGGAATTACTCAATACGACCTTATCTATTCCCACTAAATTAACAGTATCATTATTACCTGCACCTTCTCCTAAATACATCTTGACCTTGATAGTTTTTTCAAACTTTCCTACCTTTCCAGTAGAGGTAATCAACAGACCTTCTTCATCATCATTACTAATTAATTTAACACTGACTTTATATTGCCCTGCTGATTTATTTTCAGAGTCAAAATCTGTCCAGTCAGTACTTTTACTGTCTTCTCCAAAACGCTCTTTAATTTCTTTAGAAGGATTATCCTTAATCCAGTCAACCATTGATGCTGCAGCTGAACGAGCTATATAATAGGCTGCCTTTTGATCTTTATACAGATGAGTTGTTTTAATATGAGATATTATTATTGATGACATAACCATAGTAAACATTCCTACTATCCCCATAATTATAACTACTATCGCCAGACTTGAACCTTCTTCAAGATTTAATGATTTTTTCAACATAAAGAAGCTCACCTCCTTCTTCAACTGCTTAACCTTGTAATATTTACATAATAAAATTCAAATACCAATTAATAATCTCATCTCCCCATAATACCATCACTAAAGCTCCCATTGAAATAAAAGGACCAAAAGGAATTCTATCCTTTCTACCCTTAACCCCAGTTAACATTAAGCCTCCACCAACAACAGAACCTATAAATGCTCCAAGAAAGATAGCAGCTACACCATACTTAGCACCTAAAAAAGCACCTACCATCGCTATTAATTTAACATCTCCCATACCCATTCCACCTTTGCTGATAATCGCTATTAAAAGTAAGATAGCTGCTGGGATTAAGATACCTAATAATACAGAGTAGATAGATTGATTTAGAAAAAAGATACTCAAAATAAAACCTATTATAATTCCAAAATAATTAATCTGATTAGGGATAATCAGATACTTGAAATCAATCACACTAACTGTTATTAATAGAGAAGATAGTATTAAATAACTCAAAAATTGTATATTTAAATTATATTTCCAGTATAACAGCAAAAAAATAATTCCTGTTAGCAATTCCACTAATGGATACTGCCAAGAAATCTTCTCTTTACAATAACGACACTTAGCTCCACTGAACAGAAAACTGACAACAGGAACTAAATCTCGAATCTTTAAATTAGTCTGACAATTCGGGCAATGGGAAGCCGGAAAAACAATCGACTCTCCTTCAGGCACACGATAAATTACTACATTCAGGAAACTGCCTATAATTAAACCCAAGATAAATATTATTACTGATGTTAACATAGATTTCACCTTTTCTATAATTTTAATTTAATACAATTATCAGTTATCTTGAAGAAAATTACAACAAGAAATGCTAAGCCCCATTAGCACCCAAAAAACTGGTGCCACCGATACTACACTTATATTGAAAGTAGCTTGAATAAGATACCCAAGCACAGCTATCAATAAAGCCAAGTGATATTTATCTTTAACTGACACAGACTTAAGATTAAACTTTATAACTCTAAATAAAAACCATAAATATGCTATTAGAGCAGGAATTCCAACGGTTATCCCTAATTGTAAGTACTCACAATGAGCTTTATCTAAAATTATATTCTTATTCCCAGTAAAATTTTGATATATTTCTTGAGGATACACTTTATGAAAAGTATCAAGACCTTGCCCAAACCAAGGATGTTTGAATAACAATGGCACTGAAGTCTTGTATATTAGCATTCTATAAGAGCCAGCACTGTTGACCTCTTGTTCATTACCCCATAACAATGCTTTACCATCAAGAAAAATACTAATAAATCTATTTAATAGATAACCTTGATTGATGTAATTAAAGAATAAAGTAATAATTATGAAGACCAACATTATCAATACAAATCTTTTCTTCTTATTGGCTAAATCATTTTTAATAAAATAATAACCAATTGGTATTAAGCATAGCATTGCTAGATAAGTACTTCTAGTTCCTGTAGCTAGCATAAAAGTATAAAAAATAGTTGTAATAGTTCCTAAAAGAAATAATTTTTTATTATTTCTTTCTACATAATAATATAATATAAAGGATAAAGGCAATAACATACTTACATAGCTACCAGCAAAATCGGGATTTCCTAATGTAGAGAAAGCCCTATGATTCCAATGTTCTCTATATGGATCTCTTGGAATAAAATCAAAACCAAAATATTGTAATAGCCCATAAATAGAAATTATAACTCCAGAAATAATCAAATACTTCACTATTTGTTTTAAATAAACTTTATCTTTCACTAAATTCATAGCTACTAAAAACAAGACTAAATAACTTGCTACAACTAGTAGTCCTTCACACCTCATATTTTTACCATAGATAGCTACTACCTTATATGGTGATAAGATAGTCGAAACTACTATAAAACCAAAAAATAGGGCTAAAGGTGTATAGAATGACTTCCAACTTAATCTAACCTCTTCTTTTTTAATCATAAAATATAAGACAACTAACATACATAGAGTTATTAAGATTAAGGCATCAACCTTAGGTTTATAGATAGTATCTTTAATAGAATTAGAAATTATATTCCCATATTTATCTCTAATCAACAATTGTCCTTGATTATTTTGCGAATAAGGAAGATAAATCAAAGGAACCACTGCAACTGCACAAGTCAATAGTAAAATATTTATTCTCACTAATAATTTTTCACAACTTTTCAAAAGCACATCTCCACTCCTTAAACCAAAATAATTCTAACCTCTTATTTAAATTTACAGATAGTCTAACCCCTCCAAAGAGGAGAGGCTAGATATAAATTAATTATGGAGTAGTAACTAACCCATTTTCAGGTGTAAGAGTAACTGTTGTTCCACTAGCAGTATCAAAATCTAATGTATATGTTTGAGGATCAGTACCAGTTACAGAATATCCATAATCTGTACTACTCTTTGTTGCTGCCAATTTACCAGATAAGTCACTACCTATATAATCACTACTTGTAAGCTGAGCTAAAGTAGGATATGCCTGATGTTCAGCATAATACATCTCTAAAGCAGATTGGACAGCTTTAAAATCAGCTTGCACCTGAGCAACCTTAGCCTTTCCAGTAACTCCACTCATCTTTGGTACAGCAATTGCAGCCAAAACACCAATTACCGCAATTACAATCATCAATTCAATTAAAGTAAAACCTTCCTCAGCTTTCATTCTTCTTCTCAATTTGTTCATCATTCTTTCCACTTCCTCTCATTTTTTAATCTTGCAAACTAAGTATAAATAATAATACCGCTAAATACTCAAGACTTCCCTCCTATCACCTCCTTTCAAGTAATAATTAGTGCAGAAACAAAAACTTGTTACTTACATTATACCATCTATTAAATTCCATTTATCATATCAAACATCGGTAACATAACAGACATCATTATTCCACCTACAACCAACCCTAGAATTACTATCAATAAAGGCTCAATCAGCGAGACCAGCCCTTCTGTTTTAGCTTTAACCTCTTGCTCATAAAAACCGGCTACCCGCAGTAGCATCTCATCTAAACGACCAGTCTCTTCACCCACATTGATCATCTGTAAGAGCATAGGTGGAAATATCTCTTGTTGCCTTAAAGGCAAGACCATACTCTCTCCTTCAGTAATTGCTTGTTTAGCTTGGCTAATATTATCTGCTACTACCTTATTACTCATCACAGCTTCTACAATCTCTAGACTTTCAATGATAGATACCCCACTACTGATCAGTACACTGAGAGTTTTAGTAAAACGAGCAGCTGCCAACTTAGTAATCAAATCTCCTACTATTGGAAGTTTTAAGAGTATTCTGTCAATATGCCGCCTACCTTGGCCAGTTTTACGGTAATAATATACTCCTAAAATTAACATTGCAAGCATGACTAATATAAGCCACCAATATGAACTAACAAAAGCACTTAAAGCAAGGACAAATTTAGTAATAGTAGGTAACTCTACATTCATATCATTAAACATATCTACAAAGGTCGGCAAGACACCTACAATCAAAAAGATAACTGAGCAGAGAGATACGAAACTAATTACTACTGGATAAGCCAAAGCAGAGAAGATTTTCTGCCTAAGTTCATTCTCACTCTCTAAATGGTCTGCCATCTCTTCTAAAGTCTCATCAAGCAATCCACCCGCTTCTCCAGCAGCTACCATACTGATAAACAAGTCAGGGAATATCTTCTTCTTCTCTTCTAAGGCTGCTGATAAAGGCATTCCACCTTCAACATTATCTTTAATAGAAGTGATAGCCTCTCGTAGTTTTAAATTATCAGTTTGAGTCGATAAAATCTCTAGAGCTCTGACCAATGATATTCCAGCATTGATCATAGTTGCAAACTGGCGAGAAAATACAACTAAATCTTTCAATCCAACCCTTGAGAAAAGTTTAAAATTAATATTTCGATCTTTATACTCTTCAATACTGACAATATAATAGCCTTTATCTCTCAATCTTTTAACTGCCATCTGCTCATTATCAGCTTCTAGCGAACCATCTAATCGATTGCCTTCAGCGCTTCTGGCTTGATAAATAAATTCTGCCATCATTATCCCCTTTCCCAAAATTAGAGCAATATCCTATATGGTTATTCCTATTAAATACAATATATATATAATTTAACATCCAAGGTTGTAACTCCTGCAAAATTTAAATTAAATTTTTAATATAATTGATGTTATTTGCTCTATTCATGGTATCATCCCAAGTTATCTTGTTCTCTTGATAAAGTTTCTTCAATGAATAATCCATAGTATGCATTCCTGAACTTCTATTAGTCTGCATTATTGACTCGATTTGATGGACTTTACCTTCTCTGATTAAGTTTTTAACTGCATTATTTACAATTAATAGCTCAGTAGCTAAAGCTCTATCTAAACCATCAAAAGTAGGTATCAACTGTTGAGATAATACCCCTTGTAACGTCAAACCTAACTGAGTTCTAATCTGTTGTTGCTGATGAGGTGGAAAGACATTAATAACCCGCTCAATACTTTCAGCTGCACCATTG
>Ga0163219_100266_pt1 | contig 14418 bp, 31 predicted proteins | sample MSEWel2016_04_06_FD_113150 | JGI IMG/M metagenome (GOLD analysis project Ga0163219, IMG submission 113150) | Subsurface microbial communities from deep shales in West Virginia, USA - MSEEL Well Study Marcellus 3H_2016_04_06 ...
GAGTGAAATTCTTCTCCGCAATTAGGACATTCAAAATATATTTCTGAAATTTGATCATTAATTTTTCTCTTTTTAGGATTTTTAAATTTAAATTTTTTGCTACATGAATCACATTTCACAAACATGTTATCCTCCAGTTAATAATTGATTTCTTGTTCTATTAGTTCATAGTCATCTTGTACAGAAAAGATTTCATGTGGAAAATCAACAGTTGTTTGACCCCAATATTGAATTATTGAAATTTCTGTAAATGTTTTGTATTTCAATTTAACTTTATAATCACATTCTTGAAATAAAAAGTCACTAATATCATAATGTGCAACATTAGGTAGAATTTCAAATCCCAAATCCTTACCTAGATGTTCAGTAGGAATAAAATTTACAGGACCAGAAATATTATTTGTACCTACTAAACTTTTCCATTGATCATCTTCACCTTTCAAAAATACTTTCACATCTCGAGCATGTCCTGGACCATAGTTAGTAATTCTTATAAATGGACCACTTTTTCCCTCCGAGGGTAAGATACTAGGTTTTAAAAATGGAAATGGTGAAGCTAATGTTTTTTGTAATTTTTGGTTTTCAATTTCTAATTCATCTGATTTTTTCTTTGCTCTCCATGAAATGAAAACACTTATTCCAGCAAAAAGAGCACTCAACCCTGAAATGATATAATTCCAATTAATTTGCATTGTTTATTCCTCCAATATTTATTAATTTCGTGAAATGAAAAATAAATCCTTTTTTGAAAAATTAATAAAGCCCCGGAGGTGCAAGGCCAGGGCTCCAATAAAGGAGGAAAATAAACATAACAAAGTTTATATTTATTTCCACAATACTAGAATATCACAACTTTTAATAAAATGTTGCCCGAAAGTTGCCCGTTTCTTGCCCGATTGTTGCCCATTTTCCTCATAGCCCTACTTTTTGTAGCTTTTTTAGCACTTTTTTCTTCATTCGCTGAATTGTAGTGCTTGAATAATCTCTGATAGTTGAATCATTTCTGATACTAAATGTCTTTAATTCTAGCTCCCGCATTTTATCGCTGACTTCATTATCGGTCATATCCTCAAAATACTTATATCTTACCAATCTTTTTTCTTTGTAAGTTAAACACTCTAATGCAGCATCTATTCTTTCTTTTTCCATGATTAACTCTATTAACTCAGGATGTTTATCTAATTTATTCTGAACAAATTCTTCAACATCAGAATACACACTATTAGTTTTGCCGCCGGGTATTTTAGAGTAGTCAATTGCCTGAGCTGCATAATCTTCCTGGTATGCTATTTGGTTTGTTGTTATTTTTATTTTTGATTTTAAAAATGGATAATTTTTTAGCTGCTCTTCTATCCTGTCTTTAACTTTAGTTTCCATTACAATTTCACTCCCCTCGGCTTTTCCATCATCTCCTTAAAATAATTAAAAAGAAGATCATCTTCTTCAAAATTTACTGGCTCTACCCTCTTAGTTTTCCTAATATCTAAACTAAAACAATCAATGAGGAAATTATATATTTGAGGTTGCTTTTTCTCAAGTTGTTCTCCCACTGTCATATTGATCAACTCCTGAGTTAATTAATTTCATTCTTTAATTACAAGTTTTGTTTCTACTTCATATTCAGCAACTATTTTAATCACTCTGTAGTTTTCAGGTTTTTCCTGCATTTCTATGTAATCTAGTGCATTTTCTAGATTATCAAATTCAGCATCTTCTACCTCATACCAACCAGTAAACAAACCATTAGTTTCAACAATATACATTTCTACTTCACCTCTTCAATTTTTATTTCAGCTCTAGGATTATCATCAAAAAATATTCCAGAATCACCATATCTTTTTATTTGTTTGTCGTTTTCAAATGCATTACCATACTGCAATCCGTCTTCTACTGCTTTAACTAAATTACTCAGATCACCGTGCCGTTTATCATTAAAATAAAAACTGCAGCTCAGTTTAAGCGGACCTTGAAGTTTTAATCCTCTGGCCTTTGCTTTCCATTCCCATGCCACTTTCTCTTGATAATCTAAACTCTTCTTTGCCCTTTTTGTCCACTTGCTTTTTTGAGTCATTCTTTGAGCTGGAACTGGTCTTCCTGGTATCACTAATTTCACTTTCCTCATCTCCTGGTGTATATAATATTTTAAATTCACCCGGTCTATCTGAATCTATAGTCACCGGTGAATGCATTACTATTCCGTCGATAACTAAAACTCCGAAACTTTTTCTAATTACATTTACCATCAAAATCCCCTCCTTTGCACCTTAACCACCTTGATATAAATACTCTAAAATCAGTAATTTGACGCTTTCTGTTGACTTTGATTTTCCTCTTGACCATTTGCTCCTTTTTGGTTGCTGCTACCCCAGTCTAAGAATTTGACGTTGTCTGCGTTAACTTCCGGATTAATGTATGTCCTGTTATTATTCTCTGATTTTTTTATTTCCAGACTACCATCTACTCCAACCAATCTTCCCTTACCAAGATGGCGGGCACAATTTTCTGCCAGACCACGCCAGGTAACAATGCTGATAAAATCAACATCCCTATCACCGTTTCTGTTGGTATAATTCCTCTCAACAGCCAGAGTAAAGTTGCAAACTGGAATTCCTGAACTTGTATAACGGAGTTCTGGATCATCAGTTAATCTCCCAATTAAAACAATTCTATTGAGCATTGAATTCTGGCACCTGCCTTTCAAAATATTTTTCTACTTCTTTTTTTATTTCTTGACGAATAAAGTGCCTCATTGCAGGTTCGACACTTTTTATTTTTTTCTTATCGCCTTTAAAATAATTAATCTCTTGATCCAATATGCCGGGTTCTACATCAAGCTCTAAATAATCAGCACTTGAACTAGGATTTTTATTCAAAAGAGTTTCTCCCTTGATATCATTTTGAATTAAATCATTTGCTTTTTGAAAATATCTCATAGCAGCTCTAAAGTTTCCAGCAGCTACATATGCAAAATTTTCTTTGTTTTTTATCTCCCAGAATTTATAAATTTTCATCTTCTAGCAGCTTCCTTTCTGACTCTCTAATAATTTTTTTGATTTCTTCTTCAGACAACTGAGGACAATCTTTTTTTATTTTCTCCAGCAGGTCCATTGTGTACCTCCAATCGAATATAATTATTGCTTTCACTCAAAGAAAAACTTTTATCGGTATAACCGGCAGTTTCCAGCCCGCATTTAATTATAAAACTAGCTTTTCTAATATCTTTTTCCTCATTTTCGGCTTTAAAATTCATGAGTAAATATGCAAGGTCCTTTTTTGTCTCATCTGTAATATCACCGGTAACAATTATTTTTTCTGCAATATCCATCTAGATCACTCCTTAAATCTATCAAAGTCAATGAAGAAATCTTTCCACTTGTAATCAAGCTTTGGGCTATCTTTATTTTTGGCAGCATTCTTTAAATCATTAATGCTTCCAATGCCTTTCTGACTCCAATCTTTTAAAACAGCCTGACAATAGGCCATGGGTTTATCTTTTTCAACTGAAATTTTACAGGCATTGAGAACAACCCCTTTTGACATTTGCTGAAGATATGTTTCAAAGTTATCCACATTTTCTTCGAAAAATTTTTCGTAATTCAATTCTTCTTTCTCTTTTAATTCTTTTGATTTACTTTCTTTTACTTTACTTTTATTTACTTTACTTTCCTTTACTTTACTTTGTGTACTTTTACTATCATTTACTGAGTTTTTGTTATCATTAATTGGTTTATTGTTCTCATTAACCATATTAGAGTTAATTTCATCCTCTGTTAGCAATAAATATTCTTCTTTCATCTCAACTTTTTTGCGTCTGTAGGTAGCTTCTTTATATCTTATTTGTATCCCGTGACTTGTCAAAATACTATACTTTTCAAACATTTTTTGATTGAATATACCCCAGTTTACACAATCATTAATTACTTCATTGAGTAGGTTTATGTCAACATTAATTTCACTACTGAATAGTAATTGTATCTCTTCTGTCCAGTCAATGTAGTATTTTTGACTGTAAATTTTCTGCCATAACTTGATTAAAAGACCGAATCCTTCTAGTCCATATTTTGCCTCTACTAACTTAATTTTATCTTCCATATGAGTATCAACTGTAAAATAATCAATACCCTTTTTTTGTGGTCTAGCCATTTAATCACCGCCCCCAGCGATTTTCACTAATTTACCTGTTAATTCCTGAATTGTTTTTTTAAATAATTTTTTATCACTATTAGTATTTGATAGATGTAATAACCAGATTTCTTTTGTATTTCTTAGATCATTAGATTTAAGAAAATCTTTAACATTTTCTAAACTAAAATGGCTTCTTTTAAGTCTTTTTTCAAGCACTGGATGAACCTTTCCAGTTTTAACATTTTTCTTTAATATTTCTTCAGAATAGTTACATTCAACCATAATATAATCAGGTTTATTAAAAATATATTTTGAATAGAATGAATCAGTTATATAAATAAGTTTGTCACCAGTATTTCTAGACCATAAAATGAATCCTATGGGGTCATTTGCATCATGCTGAACTTCAAAAGCTTTAACTACCCAGCTGCCAACTTGAAGCGGTTTTTTAGCCGATATTGCATGAATGCGGTGGTGATTTGAGTCAATACTATCTAGCACATCAATAGTACCTGGACTTAAATAGCAATCAACTCCTGCAGCTATAACCGCACTAATAGCTTTACTGTGATCACCATGCTCATGGCTAATTAAGCAGCCAACAATATCAGTTAAATTAAAATCTAAACCTTCTTTGATTTTTTGAATAGGGATACCAGCCTCAATTAAGAGACTGGTCTTCCCATCATTTACTCTGTAACAATTTCCAGAACTGCCACTTGCCAAAGCTTTTATTTCTAACATTATTATTCATCCTCAATTTCAAATTCTAGTTTTCCTTGAGAACTTTTTTCTTCTTTCGCTTTTTTATTTTCTTTAATTTTTTCAGGTTCTTTAGCTTCTTTTTCTTCATCACTGTTATCATCAGGATTAAGCTCTGATGGGTCAATATCTAATTTTTCTGTATTAGCATTTTCTGATATTTCCTGCTCAACATTTATATCATGGGCACTCTCTTTTTGATCAGGTGTTACATCTATAATCTCGTCTTCAGTGTACATACCCATTGCAATTTCTGGGGCATAAGTTCTAATAAACCAGGCTGCAGCTCTATACATCAACATCTGCTCAGGCATGGTCTGCCACTTACTGATTTCATTCCCGTACTTATCTGTCTTAGAATACCATCCTTCATCTTTTGCTAGCTTTATTGTTACTGTTGCACCCTCTAACTTATCTCCAGTTTCTTTTTCAAGAGCCCAGGCCTGACACCCCCAGGAATCTTCGCCTTTTTCTCCTACCCAATTATAGCGAATTGCTGAAAACCTACCACTGGTATTAAATGTACTAATTAAAAACTGAGCAGACCAGCCTGGTTTGCCATGAACAATGTATAAGTTCTGCATAACCATCAATGGATCAGCCTGCATTCTTTGAGCCATATTAATAGCAATTACACAGTTTGGGATATTACCCTGATAATTTTTAGGTACAAGAGATGATTTAGATAATAAATTAGCTGTTTTTAAGGCTAAATTAAAATTGTCTAAACTATCAAAACCTGGTGTCACCTGAATATTATTATTTTCCTTTTCTGCAACTTCATTTTTATTTTTACTCATTATTATTTTCCTCCTCATTGATTTTTAAACTTTCTCTAACTGGAAACTGATTTATTCTTTCAAAAAACTCTTCTTTATCAACCCAGCTGCTTAACCAAAAACCATCATTATGATATTGCCGGATATTAACTTTTTTATCACCAAAAACAACTATTAAACCATAACCAAACTCAAACCAATTATCGTTACTATATTCTTCTAAAAACTTCTTGAATTCATCATAAGGACTAATAATTTCGGGCATTAATAGTTCTCCTTTCACTAATAACAGATTTAAAATCTCCACAACTTAAAAACTGATTAATCTCTCCAGAAATACTTAACTTGACTTTATCTTTTGTACAATTTGATTCTGCTTTATCGTGAAATCTAGTATTATGAACACATAGATCCCAGGGACAGATTATTTCAGGCATTTTTATCCGCTCCTTTTAATTTATTTATTTTCTGTTTGTAATAGTAGATAAACAAAGGTCTAAAATGATTGGCCTGAGAGAAGTCTTTACAAAACTTCATATTTCTCTCAAGCCTTTTTATTTTTTCATCTTTACACATTTAACTAGCTTCTTTCATGCCACAAATCTCTTCAGCTTTTTCTTTACCAAAGACTTTTGAGAGTTTCTCAAAATCTTTTTCATTATCAGTTAGAATAACTAGATCTTCTACATCCTCTTTAGCAGTTAACTTAATTAACTGGCTTTCAGAATTTATTTTTTGCGTGACTGATTCCATATTATCTACAAAAATTGGTGCTTTAAATTCATAGTGTCCTGCTAGGGTGTTTATAATATCTATTCCAACAATTATTTTATGACCATTATTCAAGTTTGTATTGTATGGAACACCTTTGTATATCGTGCGACAAGTAGGCTCTATTGTGCCGTTTATATTCTTCTCAAAGAGTTTAAACTTAGCCAGCTTAAATTTATCATTTACCTTTTCTTCTAGCAGCTCAGCTCTGGTTTTTTCAAATTGTTCACAGAGGTATTTTTTCTTTTCTAATTCTTGATACTTTTCAGCGAGTTTTTCTTCTTCAGTTTTCAGCTCTTCAATTCTTTCTTGGCCAGAATTATGTTGATCAATTTTACTTAATTCAGACTGCAATTTTTCAATCTTATTTTCAATTTCAGCGATTTTGGTATTAACTTTATTAACAGCATCCTGATTATCATCTCTAATTTTTTGGATAGTTTCTTTAATATTTTCCTTTTCTTTAAGCTTTTTTTGGTACTGAAAATTATCTTGATAAGCTTCAGCTTTTTTCTTTAGTTCAAATAACTCATTATAAATATCATCCTTAACTTTTTCTAAACCACTCAGCTCTTCTTTTAGGTTATTTACTTCAGTAATTAATAAATTAGTCTTTTCTTTTAACTCCATGTACCTGGATTTATTGCTATTACCCTGATTTTTTATATTTTCCAATCTCTCTGACTTATCTAATTTAGCTCTCATTTCAGCTTCTTCAATTTGATCTTCAGGTAATATCTGGCCACAAGTTGGACATTTATCTTTAACTTCTATTTCTTCAGCATTAATTTTTCTGAAAGCTGCAGCCAATTCATTAATTTGTTCTTTAAACTCTTGCATTTTGTTTCTATTTTCCTTAAGATCTAGCTTTTTATTTCTGATTTTTCTCTTCAAAGTTGAAATATTATCCTTGATTTCTTCACCATCATTTTTTAATTCAGTGATTTTTTCATCATAATCAGACCGGTGTTTAATTTTAATCTGTTGCAATTCAGCTTCTAATTCAGCTAATTTCTTTTCTTTATTAGAAATTTCATTACCATTTTCAGTTGCAGAAAGCTCTTTTTCTAGTCGTTTTTTATTCTGTTTCAAATTTTCTGTTTCCGATTTAACTTCATCTTTCGATATCTCTGAAACATCAGGTAAATTATTATTAACTTCATCTATCCTTATAGGGATTTTCTTTATTTCATCATTTAGTTTATTAAGTTTGTCTTTAAGCGAATCTTTATATTTTTCAATAGTAGTATCCTCTAGAATTCCAGCTAGATTGGTTAGTTTATTCTCCACCTCAAATACTTCTTCAGAACTAATTCCTCCAATATAATCAGTTAATATTTTGCGTCTTTCTTTCCAGTGCAGCTGCTCATTATAATATTTAGGATCAGTAAGCAGCCTAAATATTTTCTCTGGAGCTATCTTTTTAACTTCTTCTTCAAATTCAGTTTTACTAACTCCAACTCCACTTACATAACAATCAGTAGTATGGCCGGTAAAGACTTCGTCTATACTTCCTTTTTTCTTTTCCCATTTTTCATAATATTTCTTCTCAAAAGTCTTTTGACTGCTGTTGACTTCAATAGTTGCTTTAACTGCAGTAATTAAACCATGTATTGGTTCATTGTTCTCATCGAGAGGCTTAATATCAAATTTCTGTGGGCTTTGATCCATTGTGTCTTTATCAAAGAACAACCAGGACCAGGCATCAGCTATAGTAGTTTTTTTAGTTTCATTCTGGCCATATATATCAATATTTTTACCTTTAGGCTCAATTTTTAATTTTCTAGCTCCTTTGAAATTCTTTAATTCTAGCAATAATAATTTAATTTCTTTCATCACTTGCCCACCTTTCTATGTCCTGAGAGTAGAAATCTTTACAACTATTTGTTATACTATATTTGTTGATGTTTTTTTTACCTCGTTCAGCTGTTAGAGCAGCTGGACGTTTTTTTATTTCTTTAAACATTTTCAATACATCTTTAACCATTAATGGAATGAACCTAAACAACATAAGCCCCCACAAAATACCTAATATAAAAACCTGCCATTCTTTTGCTGTTCCCATTTTTAACCTCCTTTAAATTCTGTTAAACCCTGATATAGGTTTATCATAGAGTTCAAAATACAATTCTGCTTCTTTTTCTTTCCGACATTTTAATGGATCCTTGCCACAACTTTCTGGATTTTTAATACAGTCATCACAATAATGAAACTTTTTTTCTTGATCAGATATTGACTGCTTCATTTTCAATTCCCCCACTTAAATAACCACGACTTAAATATTTTTGATAGCAGCGTCTATTTCTTTCTTCTAAATCAGCTCCTAAATCTGAAGCTGCAATATCCAACATGTCACATACATGATTTGCATCTTCAATTTCATCTAACATACGCTGAAACTTTACTTTTTGTTCATCAGTCATTTCATCTTCTGATTTAATATTGTAAGCAAATTTTAAAACATCTCTAATGCTTTGAATCGCTTCTTCAAATTCCTCAATTGCTTTAATGCTGGTCTTATAAAACTCGATCTGGGCTTTATCAAAAACAATATTTGATGATGTAGTCCCATACACTTTAATTCTTAATACAGGATTTTGTAAATATGCTACCAGTTTTCGTTTAATATCATCTGGAATAGTTAAATGACCATTAATATATTTTGATAAAGTAGTACGATCAATGTTTAACATTCTAGCAACCTGGTTTTGTTTCAGTCCTTTAGCTTTCATACCGTCTCTTATAGCTTCTCCTAAAGTTCTGGATTGAATCATTTTATTTTCCTCCTTTTTGATTTTATGGCACTTATTTAAATTGTTTGTGCACCAAACGTGCCATATAATTAGATTAAGAAATAACACCTCACTTTAAATATCCCTTCCTGACTAATACCTCACCTGAGATTTTTTTAGTTTATCCTTAGTTTTATGAACCACCTCTTCTCCAAACCACCAAGCTAAAAAGGTCTCTCTAGGTATTCTCCAACCTAAACTAGGTAACTTTTTAGCCCCTGGTATATCATAATTATTTAAAAACTCATAAACCTGAGATTTAGAACAGCTCATTATTTCCTCTAGATGATACGGCTTCATTCCTGTAGGATATTTTGCTATAGCAGCATCTATTTTCTTTTCCAGAATTTCTTTTGCCTCAACTGTAATAGTCCTGTTTTCTCTTTCAAAATTAAAATTTAATGGCATTATATTTCCCTCCTATAATTTTGGCCCTTCAATTGTTAAATTCCATTGTTTGTCTGCATCTAAACTAATGCTTCCATCCTCTAAAGTCGCTTGGTTTACTTCATCAATAGCACAAATCTTTTTACACGCACTATCAGGTTTTGAATATTTGACTTCTCCAGCTACTAAATCAACAAAATATATTACTTTACTCTTTCTATTAAACTCTTTGAACATATCAATTAAAATGTTTTGCATTAAATTTCCTCCTTTGAAGGTTTTATCTCCTTTCTGTATAATTATGGTTATAGAAAGGAGGTGACTTAATTGGGTAAAAATCAACACGTTACTCCGAAAAATGGAAAATGGCAAGTTAAAGGTGCTGGAAATTCTAAAGCTACAAAAACATTCAATACTCAAAAGGAAGCAATAGAAGCAGCAAAAGATATTGCCAAAAACCAAAAGAGTGAAGTTGTTATTCATCGTCCTAATGGAGAAATAAGAGATAAGGATAGTTATGGTAATGATCCTAATCCACCTAAAGATAACAAACATTAAGTTAATCAGTTAGATTTAGGTTTTATGTGAGCGGTATATCCATCAGCAAGATTTAAAAATTCACTATCCATCTTTGCTATTGATTTACCGCTCTCATTCTTAATTTCTAATTTTTCAATACTTTCATGGATGATATCTAATTTTAAGTTCTTTTTATTATTGGGCATTATATTAACTCCTTACGCTGAATATTTAATAACCAATTTTTCGACAACCGATGTATAAATCTCTTTAAGCCTGGTGTCCTCCTCAATCACATCAAGTTTACTGACTTTATTAACTTTAGATTTTTTAGCTCCAGCCTGCTCCAGACGTTCTCTTAAATTATTAAGTCTCACATTTAGTCTGCAGCGGGCCCTATTTTCTAATATGTCATAACTTTGTTTTCTAACCTCTCTATAGTTCTTATTCCTGAAACCTATAGTATTAAGCTGCTGATTTACCCAGTTTCTCCAATCCTGGTCAGTATGAATAACAGCACCTTTAATAGATTTTATTTGTTCTTCCTGGTGATCAACTTTCTGTTTTAACTCTTTAACTGACTCAGCTTGTAAAATAATTAAATCTTCAACTGAAGTAGGTTTATCAACATACTGGCCAGTTTTTCGGATTTGAGGTAAAATCTCATCAAAAATCCAGGCTTCAAATCCCTCTGCAATTTCTTTTATTTTTTCATTATGGCTTTGATCCGCAGCTTTAATAATTAATCTATAAATATCACCCTCAGGTATAACTTTCATTTCTTGAATGCCACCTGATGTAGGGAGTGAATGATTCATACACCCCTTGTAATGTCTCTTAACTGCATGTACCGGAGAACTATATCCCAAAGCTGCAGCAATATCATTTCCAACTGCATATGGTTTATTATTAATTCTTACCATTCTTATTCTTCCAAACTGATTATTTTCAAATATTTGTAGATTTTTCATTAATTTCTCCTTTCCTAAAGGTATCTTCTCCTTTCTGTATAATTATGGATATAGAAAGGAGGTGTCTAACATGCCTAAAAAAATTTCATCAAAGTCAACTCTCATAGGTACATTAAATGCTTTAATTAAATTATTAAATGGTGAAATCCAACCTGAAGAAAGCGATTTAAATCAATTTACTGATGAAAATGGAGTCCCATTAAATAATCTACAAGCAGTTTTTCTAACAACATATGGTAAAATAACTGCAGATATTGAAGATATTGTAACCTATGAAAATGCTTTTGAAGCAAATGATAATAACGGCTTTTATTTTGATCTTTCTGCATTAATAGGTCAAAGAAATAAAATCATAGAAGACTATAAAGAATCAGATGAAGAAATTGAAATAATCGATAATGGAAGAGTTATCAATTTAAAAAATGTTAAAATATCAAATGTCTCAAATCCTGATTCCACAAGTTATTATGACCAGCTAATTTTATTTATTGATCAAATAATTGGTTTTTCAATTCATTCTCAAGATAATTAATAAGTTGAGAATTTAATTTGTCTTTCTGAGCTGGAGTCCTTATCTCCAGTTCAGTATTTACATTTTCAACTTTTTTGTTACCTCTTTTTCCTATTAACAATTCACTTATTTCAATAATAGATTCATTTATGGTCTCATGAACACAAACCATCGAATCACAAATCTCATTTTTAGAAGCAAATTTAGTAATCGTTTCATTTTCTTCACAAAGCATCTCAAGCTGCTCTTCTAGTAATTTTTCTACACTTTTTTTCACTTCTCTCACCTCCCACCAAAATTTTAAGAAAGGATGATAACTATGAATTCCCAAGAAATTGCTAAAGAAATTACTTTAAAGGCTATGGATAATAATTTGATAAAAGCTGCGAATACTGGTTCTAATGAAGTAACAAATAAATCATTTGCTAATGAAACATGTAAGTTTTACAAAAAGATATTTGAGACTATTGATGAAACATCAAGATAAATATATATTTATGCAGATTTATTTGTTGAATTAAATTCAACCTCTCTATAAAAAAATATATCTTCTATATCCATTTCTAAAATAAAAGCAATGACAACAGCTTCTTTTAATTTAAACTCAGTATTTCCATTTTCTTTTTCGCTATAAGTATTTCCTGATATATTAAGATGCTCAGCTATATCTGCTTGTGTCATCCCTTTTGATACCCTTGCAGCCTTCACTTTATTGCTATCTATAACTAAATTTTTAATATCCACAATAAACCTCCTTTCATATTGAATTAAATTCAACTTATTGCATTTATAATTATAATGAATCTATTTCAACTTGTCAAGTCTTTTTATCAATTTAATTGAAAGTTGTTCAACTTTATTTACTTTCAACATCCATGAGCATATAATGAATTTAAAGAAATTTATTTTGGAGTTGAGAAAATGTCTACATTTGCAGATAGATTTAAAAAAGAAAGATTAAATAAAAACTTAACACAGGCAGAATTAGCTGATAAATTTCATACTGATAAAAGTTCAATATCTAAGTATGAGAATGGTCATAGTATGCCTGAATTACCAATATTACAAGAATATGCTGAGTTTTTTGGTGTTTCTATTGATTATCTTTTAGGAAATACAAATGAACGTTCTTCAGCAGATAAAATTAAAAAAGCTCTTACAGATGATCCAGAGCTTTCAGATGCCTGGGAAAAAATATATCAGCGTGAAGATTTACAATTATTATTTAAGCAAACTAAAGATATGGATGAGTCAAGCATTAGGCAGGTTATAAGGATAATTAAAGCAATTGAAGATGAAGAACAAAATAATCAATAGTATGATATTAGAAAGGAATGACCAAAGATGTCTAAAAAAATTATTACATTGATAATAATATTTATTTTAGTATTGGCATCTTTTTATATTTATAATACATTTTTTAGTTTAAAAGGAAAAGCAATAATTGAAGCTAAAGAAGTAGTTAAATTATCTATAAAGTCTCCCTCCACTGCTGAATTTAATATCGATAGATATGAGGAAAAAGAAAATGAACTATTTATTATGGGTTCAGTTGATTCACAAAATAGTTATGGGGCTGTTGGGAGAACTTACTTTAGAGTGATTTTATATAAAGACAATTTAATCACTAAAAGATTAATAATTAATAATGAAATAGTTTATGAAGATGATCTAAATGATATATTAGATTTTTAGATAAAAATTAAATTCTTAAGGAGTGGTCTGTATGAGAGAGAAAAAACACCGTACAGCTCTCCAGCGAACATACATAAATTATCAAGAGTGGGCCAGAGAAAATAATATCTACCAAAAATTTATTCCACTAAATCCAGGAATATATGGCTTTGTTTACCTCTCTTCTTCTCACAATTACTACGTGATAATTAATCAAAACCTCACTCTAGAACTTCAAAAGGAGGTGTACTTACACGAAGTAGAGCATATAATGTATGATATGCCGGAAGCTGGTTATGTAATTGGCATGGACATGCAGTACAGTCAGATGGAAAAGACAGCTGATCAGTTTGTTAAGGAGAATATCGAAAATTTTTTTGGTTAATAACCGAACGTATATTCGACAAGATTTCTGAAAATTCGACATAATTAACTTGAAAATAAAGGAGTGGAAATTATGAGAAAAGGTTTATATGTTTTTATATTAATGTCAATTTTAGTTTTAGTTTTTTCAATTTCAACTGCAGCAGAAACAACTCAAAACGGTGCTTGGATGGTAGAAGCAACTGAAGATCCTTTAACTGACGAATTTACTTTATTTATTGGAAATAACAAAGATTATAATAATGCTATCATATTAAGAAGAAAAGAAGGAAACACAGATTTAATATTAGCAACTGATTATCTTGGAAGTGCTGGAATTGATCCAAGCTATAGTGACTATTTTAAAGATTTAATTTATCGTTTTGATAAAGGGGACCTTGTAGAAACTCAATGGTCAATTTCTTCAGATGGCAGTGCTCTCTTCTTTCAGGAAGATAAAGATAATTTAAAAAGTTTTATAGAAAAGATGATGAAACATAATGAACTTATATTTGGATACTGGCCTTACGAAGAATCCAGAAAAACTGTAGTATATAGTTTAAATGGTTTCACTGCTTCGATCACCCCTTATTTAGATGAATTAGGATGGCAAGATCTTAAATAAGAGGTTACAAATCTTATTTAATTACACCACTTTACAAAAAAATTAGATAAAAAATTGGCGACTTATTCCTTCTTTTGATATAATATTTGTTACCTACAACAAATATGAAAGGAATAAACCGCCATGAATATTATATCAA
>Ga0163219_100267_pt1 | contig 14346 bp, 13 predicted proteins | sample MSEWel2016_04_06_FD_113150 | JGI IMG/M metagenome (GOLD analysis project Ga0163219, IMG submission 113150) | Subsurface microbial communities from deep shales in West Virginia, USA - MSEEL Well Study Marcellus 3H_2016_04_06 ...
ACGAAGAAAATTAGTGTTTGAACGAGGCAAATATTCTAAAAGAACAATAGGTTCAAGATAATCTTTGAATTAGAAGTACCATATATCTTAATCCCAATACATCTGGATTGCTGAGTGAGTTCAATTTTCTTCTAGACTTTTTGGTTACTTTTGCGGCAATGGTAAAAGTAACACGGGAAAAAGCTGATAAGCATTCCCGTAACTTCTTTAATTAATAAAAATTTTGCTTATTTTTAAAAAGTAAAACTATCGCAATATCCCCATATTAAGATACTTACCTACTCAATTTCTATCAATCAAATATAAATAAATCAAACTAAAAAGTATTATATAAAGAAAAAAAGCAACCTCTTGGTTGCTTTTATAATATATCAATATTAAATTTATCTTGGCTGCACAATTAGTTTAATAGCCGTTCTTTCTTCTCCATCAATCTCAATGTCTGTAAAAGCAGGGATACAAATCAAATCAACTCCACTTGGTGCTACATAACCTCTTGCAATAGCTACTGCCTTTACTGCTTGATTTAATGCACCAGCTCCTATCGCTTGAAGCTCAGCTCCACCATTATCTCTTAATACACCAGCTAAGGCTCCAGCTACAGAATTAGGACTTGAACTAGATGATACTTTTAGTACTTCCATGTTTAAATACCTCCCCATTTGTTTTGATAAATTAATTTAATGAATTTTATTGTATATATTTACTTCAACATTTTCAAAACAATTCCTTCTTTTTTTGGAAAAAATATTATTTTTTATTTGAGAGTTTTAATTAGATTTATGTACCATGGCAACTCTTTTAACCTCTGTAGCTTTAGCAGTGTTATTATCGACTTCAACAATTAAACCAGATAATTTAGCATCACCGGTAGCTACTTTAAACCTGTTTGGCATCTGGGTTAAAAATCTCTCTAAGGGCTCATCGATATTCATACCCAAAATTGAATTTACTCCACCAGTTAAACCTAAATCAGTGATATAAGCAGTTCCTTGGGGCAATATCCGCTCATCAGCAGTTTGAACATGAGTGTGAGTTCCTACAATTGCTGATACTCTGCCATCAGCATACCAACCTAAGGCTTCTTTCTCTGCAGTAACCTCAGCATGGAAATCTACTACAATAGCATCAACTTGATCTTTTAACTCTTCAATGACCTTGTCTAAAGTACGAAAAGGGCAAAGATAATTCCCTATATATACCCTTCCCAAAAGATTAACCACACCCAAAGTAACGTCTCCTTTATTAATGATTTGAAATCCAACCCCAGGGGTTCCTTGAGGATAATTATAGGGTCTAATCACTTTGTCAGTGTCATCAATGAACTCAAAAATTTCTCTATTATCCCAAGTGTGGTTACCATTAGTTAATAAATCAATTCCATAATCAAGAAGTTCATCCATAACCCCTTTGGTTAAACCAAATCCTCCAGCAGCATTCTCTCCATTAGCTATAATAAAATCTAATTCTTCTGATTCAATAATTTGAGGAAGTAGCTCTCTTACTGCTTTTCTACCAGTTCTGCCTACTATATCCCCAATGAATAAAATTTTCATTTAAAGAGTTCCTCCTTATACTGTCCAATACCATCATATATATACACTATAGCTTAAAAATTCCTATATAAATTATTATAATTGTAAATATATAATAATTTATATAGTTAAGCTGGATTAATTTAATAAATCTGATATAATACGTTATCATTAAAAAATACTAGGTATTCTTAAATAGTTGATTATAAAATCATCTTTAATTTAAGATAAAACCTTATATACTTCTTGTTGATTTAAAATGTTATAACAAACATAACATTAACTACTAAGATTGATACCTTCTAATATAATAATATACTGTCTAACTTATTTAAATAATATTCACCAAAAGATCCTAATCTTATAAAAATAATAGATATCTATCAAATAATTTTTAATAAAAACAGTAGTTATTATCACTTTATAGCTAAAATTTATTTTATCATAGAATTTAATTTAAGCATTATTTCTGTTTTTATTAAATACTAAAACCTTATCCTCTTCTATAAATCCTAAATATTCACGACCCATATCTTCTAGCAGATTATCTTTAGATACCTCTTCAAGTAAAGAATCTATAGCAGAAGCACCCTTAGCATAATAAAAATTTTGATTCTTTAACAGCTTATCCTCAAAGATCTCTTTTAGAACTGAGATTATAAAATCTAATTCATTTTTAGAGCATCCCTCTAAATCTCTACTCAGATTTAACCTAGTTAGACCATTATAGTCATCCTTAGTAACTATAATATTCTGCTTATTCTTCTTTTTGAACTTGTTAAATAATCTAAAATGCTGCTCTATCTTTCTCTTCTGATTTAGCCAACTTTCATAAGTTATCTCTTCATCGATTAAAAAAGATATCTTTAAACTCTTCTCCTCCAAATTAATATCCACTGTATTAATAATCGGGTACTCAAGTAAAATAGATGTCAATAATTCTATGCTATTATCACGATTTAAGTTAACTTTATTTGTCTCCATAGTTAGCACTCCTTTAAAATTTACATTATTAGTCTATTCATTAGTTGATTGTTTTGTACTTATGTGCTACTTACTTTACTTATTTAATTACATATAGACTCACAAATTCCTGCTTAAAATAAAGAATTTTAATCTAAAAATAATACCTGTTAAAAAACTTTCTTCTAGATTTAAGATAATAATATTAATTAGGAATTAAGTTTAAAGGAGATATAGCAAAAGGTGACCACAAAGGGTCACCTTTAAAATTACTTAGCATATTGAACTGATCTTGTTTCTCTAACAACAGTTACTTTAATCTGTCCTGGATATTCTAAGTTTTCTTCTATCTTTTTAGCTACATCATAAGCTATTTTACTTGATTTAGCATCATCAACATCTTCAGGTTCAACCATAATTCTAATTTCACGACCTGCTTGAATGGCATAAGATTTCTCTACACCTTCAAAAGAGTCAGCAATATTCTCTAGATTCTCTAAACGTTTGATATATGATTCTAATGTTTCACGTCTAGCACCTGGTCTAGCAGCTGAAACAGCATCTGCTGCTGCAACTAATACCGCCTCTATAGATTGGGGCTCAACATCACCATGATGAGCTTCAATTGCATGAATAATCTTCTCTGATTCTCCATGTTTCCGAGCGAAATCAACCCCTATCTTGACATGGGATCCTTCAACTTCATGGTCAATTGCCTTACCTATATCATGAAGCAGTCCTGCTCTCTTAGCTATATTGACATCTACACCTAATTCAGCTGCCATCACACTAGCTAAATGAGCAACTTCAATAGAGTGTTTTAGTACATTTTGACCATAACTTGTCCTATACTTCAGTCTTCCTAATAGATACATAGTCTCGCGGTCTAAACCATGTACTCCTACATCAAAGGTAGCTTGTTCACCAACCTCATAAATCTTATCATCTATCTCTTGACGAGCCTTCTCCACCATCTCCTCTATGCGGGCAGGGTGAATTCTACCGTCTATAATAAGTTTTTCTAAGGCAATTCTAGCTATTTCACGTCTAATAGGATCAAATCCTGATAAGACAACAGCCTCTGGTGTATCATCGATAATCAAGTCAATACCTGTTAAACTCTCTAAAGCTCTAATATTTCTACCTTCTCTACCAATGATTCTACCTTTCATCTCATCATTTGGTAGCGATACCACTGAAACTGTGGTTTCAGCAACATGATCAGCAGCACAACGCTGGATAGCAGAAGAGATAACCTCTTTAGCTCTCTTGTTGGCTTCTTCTTTGGCTCTTGTTTCGATATCTTTAATCTTTTTAGCCATTTCATGTTCAATCTCATCTTCTACTTGGCTTAGTAATAATTCTCTAGCCTGTTGAGTTGTCAATCCTGCTAAATATTCTAGCTTCTCAACCTGCTTATCATATAAATCATTGATATCTCTTTCCTTCTTCTTAACAGAAACTTCTCGATTTTTAATGTTTTCTTCTCTAGATGTTAGAGTTTCAGCTTTACGTTCCAAATTTTCTTCTTTTTTCAGCAGACGACTTTCAAATCGTTGTAATTCATTTCGACGCTCACGACATTCTTTTTCAACCTCATCTTTAACTTGATGAGCCTCTTCTTTGGCTTCAACTAATAGCTCTCTTTTATTAGATTCAGCCTGACGTTTTGCGTCTTCAATAATTCTCTCTGCTTCTGTTTCAGCAGTTCCAATCTTACTCTCTGCAATATATTTTCTAACGGCAAAGCCAGTTATTACTCCAACTAATAAAGCAACAATCATTAAAACAAACTCCATGCCTTTCACCTCCATTCCATTATTAAGTTGTAAAATTACGAAGATTTAATTTTTTCTTAAGGAAGTACCACGTTTATATTTTATCTTCTTATAGTTATTATGTCAAGATAGAATGCCTCTGAGAGGGGTTTAATACCTTTATAATTGAATAAAGCCGATATACATTAACCTTATATTGTAATCTAAGTCAAAAATTAAATGATAACTACAACAAATCTTATAAATAATTACATCAGATGTCTAGCAAGATATGCTAAAATTCTTTAACAGCAACCTCACTTTTTCCATCCTTCAGTTCTACTCTAAAAGCTTTATCAGCCACTTCACTTAAGTGTTGTTGATGTGTAACTACAATAATTTGACGTTCAGAAAAACTATGTACCTCTTTTAAAAATTCAGTTACCCTAATTATATACTCCTCACTAACATGTTTAGCAGGCTCATCTAAGATAATCGATCCATCGATAGCTGGATTGTTATGGCTCTGTAAAATAGCTATTCTTAAGGCCAAAGAGACAACATCAACCACCCCTCCCCCACGAGCATCTTGGGGTTCATTTTTGACCCTATACTTATCCTCTTGAGAGACTACATAAAAATCTGCCCAAGGCTGTCCTCCCCGACTTCTCAGCTCTATTTCAAAGCTGAAATTCTCACCAAAAACATATTGTAAAAAGTGAGTCACCAAAGACTCTATCTGTTGCCTTGATTGTTCTCTAGCAAATTCAGAGGTCTCATGAAAAAGGAGGTTGACCTGCTCTAATAAATCTCTTTCACTCTTTCTCTTCTCCAACTTCAACTTACTCTCTGCAATTACCTGCTCTATATGCTCCTTGGTACCTTTCTTCTGGTCATATTCACTTTGCAATCTATTTATATTCTCTTCTAAGCCATTAATAATATCAGCTATAGGCATAAGATTTCCTCCTTCCCTATCTAAGTTAAAGTAGTGGGTAATAAGTAATGAGCAAACAGTTATAGTAAAACAAACTTGTTACTCATTACTCGTCACCAATTACTGTCCTACTTTCCCCTGTAATACATCTTTATCAGGTAACATCTCTTTAGCCTGTTTCAATAGTTCTTGAAGCTTAGCTTCTGTCTGCTTAATCTCTTCTTCTAAATTATCAGGTTCTACTCCAAACTCTTTTATCTCTGCTACCAACTTCTCATTATCCTTCTTTAAGGATTCCATTCTAGCCTCACTTTGCATCTTCAATCTATTAGCAGTATCCAACTCTTTTTTTATTTGAGTAATCTCCTGCTCATATTTAGCCATATTAGCCATTCAATTCACCCTTTCCATTTATTGTAAGTCACTCTTCACTCTTTATCTCTTCTAAGATATGCTCTATCACATTCTCATCAACCACACTCAAACAGGTCGGGCATCTTCCTTCTTCTTTTAAATAATCCCCATAAGCTTGAGCTAATTGATTGACCTTATCCTCCTGCTTGGCTAATAAAGTCGATAATTGATCCATCTCTCTTAAATTCCTTGCTCTAGCTTCCTTAAATTCTAATAACTTAGCTAGCTTAATCTTCTCTTGTTTCATTAGAGCAACTACCTCATCTGCCTTATCAATCTCAGCTAAGGATTTAGCTTGGATATACTCTCTTTTATATTCGTCTCTCATCTCTTTCTGTCTAGCTAAGACTTTAACTAGAGTCTTAGCTTTTTCTAAGAGATAAGGTAACTCTTTATCTACAATATCTATTACTTTGCTAACATCCTTACTTGCTTCAATGACCCTCTGTTTAGCTGCTATACCTTTGATATTTTCCCGATAGGCTTGATGATACTTGATTAGATAAGAAAGTTTATTGCTCTCTTGACTTAAGAGCTTAAATATATCTTCTACCTTGTCTAAGTCTTCAAGCTCTTCTAATATCCTACTTCCCACCTTGATACTATGCTCTTGCTTCTTATATTCAATAAAGTATCTATCTAAAATTCTCAATCTATCAACAGTTGATTCCAACTCTTCATAAACCTTAAATAATTCATCTATACCCTCTAACTCATCTAATATCTTGCTGTAAGTATTAAGTTCTGTTTGCTGTTCTTTGTAAATTTTTAGGTATGATGCCAACTTATCTAATCTGCTATTATTATCAGCTAAACTTAAATAAATTGACTCTAACTTATCTAAATCATTTAGTTGCTTCAATATCTTCTCAATCTCTTCTTGCTCACAAGCAAGCTGATCTTTTCTATCTTTGAAGCATTTTAATCTCTCTAATTTACTATCGATATTTTTTAGTTGAAGTAATAACTTTTTCTGAGCATCAATCTCGTCTTTAATCTCATTTAAATTTTCAAATTCCTTTAACTTCTCTTCGTTCTCAGCAATCAGCTCTGTAAGTTGGTTCTGCTCTGCACTGTTTCTTTTAATATCTCTAGTGGTACTTTGAATAGCAACATCAACAACATGAACATTGATCAATCTACCTAAGGTTTTGGCTCTAATCGATCCACTATCTGTTAAGAGAAAAGCACCTTCTAGTTGATAATCTATATTCAAAGTTGTCTCATCATCTGTCCCCAAATAGATCTTTCTCATCCCATGAATCTCTAGTATCTCTTCAGGTACTCCACTACCTACTTTCTCAAAGACATGCTCCTCCCCTTCAGGAGTGATTAAGATATACCTATTTTTACTGGGAGTCCGCTTCCGGATAATTTTAAAACCATTGCTTAACTCAATTCCTACCTGACACTTTTTTTTACCATGGCGGATAAAGTCACTTCCCCTAGGCTCATTATATAAGACCCATCTTAAGGCTCTAATAATTGCTGACTTTCCCTGATCCGAAGGACCTGTAATCACATTCAGACCTTGATCAAGATTTAATTTACTATTCTCATGGGATTGAAAATTTATCAGTTCAATGCTCTTAATACCTACCATTAATTATTCTCACCACCTTGACCAACCTCTTGCTGTGCAAACTCCAATCTATGTAGGGCTTCTTTAATTATATCTTCCTCTAACCCTTTATTAGCAGCTATCTTATTTAAGATAGCATCGATACTAAAGACCTTAAAATTATCAGAAGCCTTGATCTGCCTAACAAATTCAGCCAACTTCTTCTCCCTAAACTTCTCTTCCTCGATAGCCCTACGGTCTAAGACCTCTTTACCTTTTTGGGCAGACTTTAACTTTCTTAAAGTAATATTAAGCTCATCTTTTAGTTCAATAATCGCTACTTGCGGGGTTCGATTAATCTCTTTGATATCAGCACTTGCCCTTACCAATGAACCTGGATTTAAGAAATATCTGCCTTTATATTCCTTTACCCCAAAGCCTAAATGATAATGCCCTGCAATAGTAATATCTGCTTCTGTCTCTACATCCTCAATCAAGGTAAAACCAGACTCAAAAAAAGGTCTGTCCAATAACATTCCATGGACTATATGAATAGCATAATCAGCATTACTAGCCTTTTTAATGTTATAAGCATCACTATTTTTATTATCTAAGGTATAATCAAAGTTCCTTCCAGATAACTGTAGGGTTATCCCCCCCTTATCCTTTAATATTATCGCTTCATCAGGAATCAATTTAACAACCCCTGAAGCAATCAATAACCCCAACATTGTCCGTGGCAAGGTCTGAGGATTATGCCCATATAGATCGTGATTTCCTGCTACTATATAAATTGGCTTAGGATAAGTCCTTAGTACCTTGACAAATTCACCAACCACAGAAGGGGCTGTATCTGGACGATCAAATAAATCTCCACCATGGAGAATATAATCAACCTCTTCCTCAATTGCAATCTCTCTTACCTCTGTTAATTTCCTCAATAAAGTCTCTTTAAAGTCATCCAACCTCCTACTTGGATTGGTTCCTCTAATATGGGTATCTGTTAAAAATAAGAGCCTCACTCTACCCCTCCTCATCTAAATCATCTAACACTTCATTAATAATATCAAAGCTAAATCCCTTTCTCTGTAATGATTGAGCCAATTTATTTCTTTTTTCCCAAGCATCATATTTGCGGTATCGCTTCTCCTTCTTTTTAGCCAACTTAAAAGCATTCTGATACTGGAGATCATAACTGTATTCACTGGACAACTCTTCTTTGATTATTCTCTCATCGACCCCTTTTTCCTTAAGCTGCATCTTAATAACCCAAGGCCCATACTTTCTAGTTATTCTATCTCTAATCCAAGCCCCTGCAAATTCTCTATCATCAATATAGTTCAATCGTTCTAATACCTTAATTACCTGTTCAATAATAAATTCATCAAAGCCTTTATCAGCTAGTCTACCTTTTAGCTCTTGGCAACTTCTTTGCCGATAGGATAAGAGGTTAAAAGCAGCCTTCTTGGCTTGAATAAAATCTTCTTGATTTAATATATACTCTAAAATATCCTCTGTTAATTTATAGCCTTTCTTCAACTTAAACTTATAAATCAATTCTGCATCGATCCCTACGAAAAATTCACCATCAACGAAGATAGAGCACCTTCCACTATTTCTCTTTTGGGCTTCAATCTTAGTTATTTCTCCAACAAAATCCATTACCCTCAACACCCCATAATCTCTTTACTCTACAATAATCTTAAAATTAGTATTAATCACAAATTTCATTGTTGAACCTATATATAACACTAGCCACAGGTTTGAACCTGTGGCTAACAAAATAATTCATAGTTTCTTAAAAAGCCCTTTAAAGAGCTTTTTCATTAAGCTGACTCTTTGTTCTCTTTCTTTCCTTTACTATCCTTAGCTTTATCCTTATCTTCCTGCTCTGGCTGAGCCTCTTCTTGAATTATTCCTATCTTAACCTTAACCTTACGCTCAATCTCCTTTAATAGTTCTGGCTTAGTCTCTAAATAATTTTTAAAATTATCTCTACCTTGTTCTCGATGGTCATCACCATAAGAGTACCAAGAACCAGCTCTCTCAACTATATCCTCTTCTACCGCCATATCTAAAATACAACCTGCTGCTGAAATCCCTGTACCATACATGATATCAAATTCAGCAGTTTTAAAGGGAGCTGCCACCTTATTTTTAACTACCTTTACTTGGGTTTTATTACCTAGGTATTCATCACCATCTTTAATAGTCTGCCTTCTTCTGACATCCAATCTGACTGAAGAGTAGAATTTAAGGGCTCGTCCACCAGAAGTAGTCTCTGGGCTACCAAACATTACGCCAACCTTTTCACGAATCTGATTGATAAAGACACAAGTACATTTAGATTTACTTAATACACCTGATAGTTTTCTCATCGCTTGAGACATCAAACGTGCCTGTAGTCCAACGTGAGCATCTCCCATTTCTCCTTCAATTTCAGCTTTTGGTACCAAAGCTGCTACTGAGTCAATAACAATTAACTCTACAGCACCACTGCGGGCCAATGCTTCACATATCTCTAAAGCATCCTCACCAGTATTAGGCTGGGATACTAACAATTCATTGATATTTACTCCTAAATTCTGAGCATATTTAGGGTCTAAAGCATGCTCTGCATCAATAAAAGCAGCTACTCCACCTTCTTTTTGCACCTCCGCAATCATATGTAGGGTTACTGTAGTCTTACCAGAACTCTCTGGCCCATAAACCTCTATAATCCTTCCTTTAGGAACACCACCTACACCTAAAGCCACATCTAAAGATAAGGCTCCTGTAGAGATAGCCTCTACATCCATCACCTTAGCTTCTCCTAACTTCATAATTGAACCTTTACCAAACTCTTTTTCAATCTGGCTAAGAGTTCTCTCTAAAGCTTTCTTCTTCTCTGCTAATGACATACTATCCACTCCTTCTATTAATAATAAGCCTAGAAGCCTGAAATAATCATTACTCTTCTTTAACATGATAATATTATATTATATATTCTTTTAAAAAGCAATTACATAAAATGTATGCCCTATTAATGATAGTTAATCAAATTATCGCTATTTTATTATTAAAATTCCACCTCAAATAAAGAGTTATACACAACCCCTTTAGGTGTCAGCCTGCTCTTCATTAGTGATATTTTATTTACCTGTTGTTTACAGTCAATTTCAAAGGGAAATTCTTTTATCCTCTTACTAATTAAAGTAAAATTCTTCTCTTTACGGCCTGTCCTACCTAAAGTAATATGGGGGAGATAACTGTGAGCTTCTGCCTTAAAGCCCAAATCCAACATCGAATCTTCAAGCAATTGTTGTAACTTCTTTAAGTTCTCTTGACCATCATCTATACCAGTCCAAATTACCTTAGGATAATCTAGATTAGGAAAAGCACCTAAACCTTTAATTCTGATATCAAATTTATCTACCTCCCCTTTTAAAGCCAATAACTTCTGTTCAATAGCATCAATATTATCTACATTAACTTCACCCAAAAATTTAAGGGTAAGATGAAGGTTACACTTATCAACCCACTTTATCTCTAAAGAACAGTCCCTTAAAATATTCTTAATCTTCTCCAATTTCTCCTTAATAAGATCTTCTAATTCTATAGCAATAAAGAGCCTTAATTCTTCACCCACTTTAAATCTCTCCCTTCTATAGTCATCCAACTTCAGAATAGAATCTAAATTAAAGTAAAGTTGGACGACAGTGACAAGTAACCAGCAACTAATTAAAATCCAAAACGTAAAAATAACATAAGTTAATCAGATATCTATAAATATCTATATTTTAGAAAGTTTAATCAACTTCTTTTTCTTTATCCATCCCCTTATCATTAATTAACTTTCTTTCTAAGATAAAACCACTATGGCGATCATAGAATTTAATAATATCAACTACATCTAAAGACCATTTCTCTGGTTCTTCTGTTGAACTGTTATAATGTAATAAGGCAACAGAGTAGGGGATTCCTTCCTCACTCTGTAAACCTCTAATTCCAGAAGCACCAGTAGTCCCTGCATCTATAATTGTAGTTCCTTTCATATCATAAATCTTAAAGACATGGTCATGCCCATGTAGTAATAAAGGAATCTCTCCTAATAACCCCTTTCCTAGCTTAAAGTTATGGGTAATCACTATATCAGGAGTTACCTTTAATCTAGCAACTAGCTCTTCCAAGCCTTCTTTATATTCTGCCATATCCTCTTCTTCTAAAGGCTTAATTTGATTGCTTTTAGCAGCAGGATCTTCTACCCCTGCTATCACTAGCCCTTTAATATTGATTACATCTGCTTGTAAGACGATTACATTTTCAAACTCTCTCATACTCTCGACAATATCTGGTGAGTCATGATTACCTGCTATAAAGATATAGGGTACCTTTAAATCATCTATTCTCTTTAATAATTCACCCTCTAGTGGAGTACCATAATCGGTAATATCCCCTGTATCAATAATTAAATCTACTCCAAAACTATCTACTATCTCTTCTACAAAGGGCAAAGCTACAGGGTTATTATGAATATCTGTAATATGTAAGACCTTCAAATCCCCAGTTACCCTACTTAGCGGTCTTAAAGTATCAACCTTTGAGAATAGCTCTGCCATATTAGAGGCAATCAATTCCATCTCTTCACCCAATTGATCTATACTATCTAAACCTTTTTGAATCATACCAATCATCCATGGTGCAGCTTCTAACATTCCTTCATAATTGGGATCATTAAACTTTGATAAGTCATAAGTATAATAGGTCATTGTAGTTAATATAAGTACAATTATGATTCCCATTATAGTCCCTATTAGAATAGATTGACGATCAAACTTAATCAAACTTGCCCCAACTATTCCACCCAAGATAGCTATCACAGCTAATCTGATCATAAATAATTGAACAACAACATTTCCCTTCTCTTTTAGTAAGGAGATTAACTCATCTTTGCTCTTGATATTCTCTATTATTGCCTTTAATCGCTCTTGATGAATTGCATCCAAGGTTAGATTTATATCTAAAGGGGACTTATGGGTACTAGCTCTGATTCTACCTACAGGAGGAAAATCAAAAACTGTAGCAGGTTGATCTGATAGCTTTAAATCAATTTCAACATCAAAAGCACTTAATTTATAGACCTTGGCAGAGGTAAAATTAATTAAAAATAGTATAATAGCAGTTGCTAAAATTATCTTTCCCACTAGCCCCTTCATCTTATCTTCCTTTCCCTATCAGCTTGTAGCTAAAAGCTTCTTTCTTAGTAAGTTTAAAATCACCTGAGAGGTCATATACTTAACCTTTCCCCGGCTACCATTAAATTGATACTTATAGCTCTCTACACCATTCTTATCAGCTATAGCCATATAGACTAGACCAACAGGCTTCTCTATACTACCTCCTCCTGGTCCAGCAATCCCTGTAGTGGATATACCAATATCAGTTTTAGCTAAATCCCTTACACCCTTAGCCATCTCTTCAGCTGTTTGACTACTGACAGCACCATACTTTTTTAATGTACTCTCCTTAACCTTTAATAGATCCACCTTAGCTTGATTACTATAACTAATTACTCCTCTTTCAAAATAAGCAGAACTACCTGCTACACTGGTCAATCTATCGCCAATCAGTCCCCCTGTACAGGATTCTGCTGTCGCAATGGTCAGCTTCCTAGCCCATAATAATTTAGCTACTACCCCTTCTAAGTTATCATCATCATAACCATAAATATACTCCCCTATTCGCTCTCGCAACTTAGCTTCCTTTAAATTAATTAACTTATTAGCCTCTTCTTCACTATCAGCTTTAGCTGTTAATCTCAGCTTTACTTCCCCTTGACTGGCTAAAGGGGCTATCGTAGGGTTTGTTTGCTCTATTAAAATATCTGAAATCAACTCTTCTAAAGATGATTCTCCTATCCCACAAGTCTTAATTACTCTAGATTTAATCACTTCAGCCTTTGAAAACTTCTTTTTCAAATATGGTAGCACAGTCTCAACCATCATTGCTTTCATCTCTATAGGTACTCCTGGCATTGCTACAATAATCTTCCCAGCTTGATCTAATAATATTCCTGGAGCTGTACCCTCAGAGTTAGCAATAGCTACTGCACCCTCAGGTAAATAAGCCTGTTTGATATTGTTATCAGCCATATTACGGCCCATCCTATTAAAATAACCCTTGATCTCCTCTAATAAATCTTCACTTTTGCTTAAATCTAATCCTAAAGCTTCCGCTATGCACTCTCTAGTCAAATCATCTTGAGTCGGTCCTAAACCTCCAGTTGTAATAATAATATCAGAGCGCTCAATAGAGCTTTGAAGTGTATCTAAAATCCTCTTCTTATTATCCCCAACTGTTGCCTTATAATACAGATCAACACCTATCTCTGCTAACTTTTGCCCTATCCATTGGGAGTTAGTATCTATAATCTGCCCTAATAATAGTTCTGTACCAATAGTAATAATTTCAGCTTTCATTCATAATCACCACCTAATAAAAATTTATACATTATGACTGCAAATTATAATCACTAGATATACTTTACAAGTCCAAAACTTTTATACTTTAAAATTCTAATTACTTTCAGCTGGATTAGATCTATGATATATGTATAAATAAGATTCTTTATACCTTTTAAATCACCTTCAAATCAATTAGATTTACAAATTAATTCAAAAGAAAAGCTTAGACTCTAATTCTAATAAAAAAGTAATACAACAAAGAGATAAAACGGTACTTTTTGATTAGCTACTAGCTGCTAGCCGTTAGCCACTGGCTAAGAACTTATAAAATTAACAGCCAGTGTCCAGTAGCTAGAACCTAGTAGCAAAACTGTCGTAATATACCCCATTATCCCTTACTAGCTATTAAAATTCAGCTACTATAATCTCTTCACTAAAAAGAAAAAAGCTAGGATATCCTAGCTTTTTTATCATATTCTGTTATTAGTTTGAAGCATTAATAGTCTCCTTAGAACCCTCTAAAGGTCCTTTTAAGAGTTCAATAGAACTATAAATTTGATCTAAATCATAAACTTCACTGACTGACTCTAGCTTTCTAAGAATATCTATAGAGCTATATCCGCCTTCTCTCTGTTCAAATAATAGTCCACCAGATAATAGGTATAATTTCTCCATAGTTTCTTGAACGGTCATCCATTCCTCATCTAATCTATCACTTACCTTATTGGTTGGCATA
>Ga0163219_100271_pt1 | contig 14320 bp, 4 predicted proteins | sample MSEWel2016_04_06_FD_113150 | JGI IMG/M metagenome (GOLD analysis project Ga0163219, IMG submission 113150) | Subsurface microbial communities from deep shales in West Virginia, USA - MSEEL Well Study Marcellus 3H_2016_04_06 ...
CTATTGTGCAATACATTCCAAATTATTCTATACTTAAATCACTGACCAAATATCGAAGATTTCTACAGAGCCAATTTATCTCTAAATAAAGTTATATCATAGCGATGCTTAATATTACATAAAAATATAGAAATAGTTCCCAACAACACTGCTTTGAGAGTGATTCAAAAAATGGACGTAAAACCCGGCGATATCGTTAACGTTCGCCATCGCTTGTGGCGAATTGACTCTGCAGACACTAATCGAAAACTGTTCAAAGCTACCAATATTGACAGTGGTGATCCCCGACAACAAACCTTTTTCTATCCACTTGAGAAGGTCGAAGAAGCAAGTATTGCAAAGCCTTCGACTGATAAAATTGGAGATCCGGCTTACAACAAACTCTTGATGCAGTCTTTCAGATATTCTATTTTACATGGTTCAGCTCCGCTTCTTAGTCTGCAGAGAAGTTGTGTTCTGCCAACAAATTATCAGCTTGTGCCTGTTGTTATGGCTCTCAATAAAAGTGAGCGGGTACGGATGCTCATAGCAGATGATGTTGGTCTGGGAAAAACCATTGAGGCCGGTCTGATATCAACTGAATTGATGGCACGTAACCTTGTATCAAGAATCCTTGTGATCTGTCCTAAGAACCTGACAGAACAATGGAAGGATGCACTGAGTTCTTTCTTCCAGGTTGATGCCAAGATCATGTCCTCAGTACATCGGAGGATTCTTGAAAGAAAACTCCCTCCCGGAGCAAGCCCATGGAGACATTATCCACATCTCATATGTTCAATTGATTATGCAAAGAAGAATCCCACTAAGTATCAGGTACTTGAAGTTCCCTGGGATCTTGTGATAGTGGATGAAGCACACCTTGCAGCAAAGCCACATCAGCAGTCTGAAAAGCAAAGTGTCTCCATGGAGAGGTACAACTTTGTGAGTGAGCTGACAAAAAGCAAGCAGGTAAAGCATCTCCTGCTATTGACAGCAACTCCGCATAACGGATATACAGATACCTATGCCAGTCTGATGGATATGCTTGATTGCGGAATTGTTACAGGACCTGTAAATGAACCAAGGATAAACCGGGAGATCGCAAAAGAGCATGTCTGTCAGAGACGCAGGAAAGATGTTGAAAACTGGTTCAGGCAGCATGCTGATGAAAAGAGTCCTTTCCCGGAGCGTGGTACTCAGGAAGAGATTGCCATTGACTTAAATGATATGGAAAAGCAGATGGTCGAGAACCTTGACAAGTATGGTAAAGGCATCATCGACCTTGCTGATAAAGAAAAGAGTCACAAGATCCGCAATACTGCTCACTGGGTTGTAATGCACCTGCACAAAAGAGGATTGTCTTCTCCTGAAGCTCTGAGAGAGTCCTTGAAGAACAGGCTGGAACGTGTTGAGGACAAGATTGCCAGAAAAGAGACAAAGGAAGAGCATGAGGTCACTGAACAGCAGGCAAAGGCCAGCACTATGGATGAGGATGCCAGTGATGATGCAAGTGATGAAGAAATATCACGTCGGCTTGATCAGATGTCCTTTGGCTCACTTGAAGCACTGAAGAACGAAAAGGAAGAGCTTCAGTATTTGATTGAACTGGCAAAGCACATAGAACCAAAAAGTGACAGCAAGCTCAGAAGTCTCACCGATGCACCAAAAGGAATACTCCGAACTGCTCTGCAGGGAACACAGGGACGTAAGAAGGTTATCATCTTTACAAGGTACAAGGATACCCTTGAATATCTGGAAAAGGAAATTCCACGGAGGCTGAAAAGTCTCGTTTCTAAAGAGAATGTTATCACCGTACACGGAGACCACAACGATGCTCTGAGAAACGAAAGGCTTGCAGAGTTCCAGAAACTCGATACGGGAATACTCATTGCCACCGATTGTATCAGTGAGGGTATCAACCTGCAGCATATGGCAAACCAGATCATCCATTACGAACTTCCATGGAACCCAAACCGTCTGGAGCAGAGAAACGGTAGGGTGGACCGGTATGGTCAGAAGGAAGAGAAAGTTCACATCTATACTCTTATAATGAACGATACTCTGGATGCAACGATATCAGAAGTACTGATACGCAAGGCAAACCGTATCAGAACGGATTATGGTTTTGCACCTCCTTTCTTTGGAGACGATAACAGCCTGTTCGATATGATACAGGACATTAAGGGAGTCAAAGCCTCTGTTCCACAGAAATCTCTGGGAGACTTTGGTGTCAGTGATGAGAAAAACGGAGCTGATAACAAAAAGGAAGTCGTTCAGAAAGTCAATCCCTTTGATGATGATGTTATCGAGAACATTAAAAGTGAAAGTTTCTACGGACAGGCGGATGTAGACCTGACCGAGATCAGAAAAAGACTACAGGAAACTGAAGCAATTGTGGGTACACAGGAAGATTTTGAAAAGTTTGTTCTCAATGGATTCAAACAGTTTGGGTGCAGCATTGTTGAGAATGGGGATGTTTTTGAGACCATTCGGATCGAACTATCAGAGCAGTTAAAGGTTACAGGTCATGATGATGTTATTGAGAAAGCTACCTTTGACCCAAAGATAGCCATTGAAAATCCGGATATCAAACACCTCAATGTCGGCCATCCCATTGTAAAAAGGCTCTTTGAACTTGTTAAGATAGATTTCTTCGATCCGCAGAAAGAGAACTACGGTCGTACTGCTGTCATTACTACAAGCGATGTTTCCAAGGTGACAGGCCTGTACTATTTCCTTGTCAGATTCTCAGTCGGCACAGATCCTGTCAGTATCATTGAAGAGATCGTACCGATTGCCTGCAATCTCATTGATAAAAAACCGCTCAGCAATGAGGAAATGAAACAGCTGATGTCTGCAAAGCCGGCAATCAGCAAACGTCCTATTAAAGATTACAAGAACCACCTGGATATCGCACTAAACGAAGAGCTCTACAAAGAACCATTCGAGAAGACAATAGCAGACCATATGGAACTGATCAGAGAAGACCGTCAGGAACTGAAGGAAAAACTAAGTCAGGACAGTGAAGACCAGCAATGGCTTGAGGGAATCGATGAGATCGAGCTTGCATCAAGTGATCTTATAGCCATTCGTCTATACGAACCTGTTCCAAAGGTAGGGTGATAAAAAATGGAAACAAACAGTTCAGGATACGTGAATGTCTCCGGAGGCCTTATCACATCACATTTTATCTCATCAATGCAGGGAGATACTGTTGGATACGACCTTGCACAACCTGCAACATTCCAGAGAATAGATGATGAGGACAGTGTTCCACTCTCCCAGGAGGACTATGAGTTCAACGTACAGGGTGCATTCGAGAATTTGAAACGCAGGTGGGACAGGTATGGACCTGATCTCAAGTACATGGATCATGAAGAGGTGCTCAAGTACTGGGTGAAGCCTTTCTTCGATGAATTCGGATATAATCTTACCAAAACCACAAAACAGTGGGTTATCAGCGAGAAGACAAAGTTTAGTTTCTCACACAGAGGATGGAATCCTGCAGTTCACTCAAATCCTCCTGTGGTACACGTAATTCCTTACGGCCAGTCCTTTGATGCAAAGGTTGAAAGAGGTCAGCCCTGTCCTCATGATACCGTGCAGGCTTACCTTAATATGAACGAGGACAAGTGGGCACTGCTTTTCAACGGGAAGTTTCTCAGGTTTATCAGGGATTTCCACCACACCACAGTAAAAGGATATGTAGAATTTGATATTGAAGCAATATTTAGCAACAGGTTATATTCGGATTTTCAGGTCCTCTACAGATTCCTGCATGTCAGCAGGTTCACAGAAGCCAGCGTCTCAAAGAAGAAAAAGGACGATGAACCAGAGATATATCTGGAAGAATACTTCAAGCACAGCCAGGCAGCTGGTGAGACCGTTGGAACGGATCTCAGGGATAATGTCGTAGAGGCTATCATTACATTGGGTAACGGTTTTTTGACATCTGAACTCAGGGAAGAGCTGAGGGATAACGAAGAGAAATGCATTTCCTATTATGAAGAAATACTGAGAGCTATCTACAGGATAATGTTCCTGCTGTACGCTGAGCAGAGAGGACTTATCGGAGGCCATGACACTCCTGGAAGGGACATCTACCTTGAGAACTACAGTATTACTGCACTGCGTAATCTGGCAATGGAGAAGGAGAACGACAGGCACTATCTTAACGATGACCACACGGATATGTGGGAAGGTTTGCTCATTACATTCAGGATGATCAGTGATGGTGCCGAGGAGCTCAGTATCTATCCTTACAATGGTCTGCTCTTCGATATCAATGAGAATGATTATCTGGTTAAACACAGGTGTAAGAACTCCAGTTTCCTGGAAGCTATAAGGTGTCTTACCATCATTCGCAAGGAGAAGAGCAGTATTTCCCAGATAATCTCCTACGCTGATCTCTCAGTTGAGGAATTTGGTTCTGTCTATGAAAGCCTGCTGGACTATGCTCCAAGGGTTACGTCAATTGAAGAGGAGATCAACGGGAAAACATACCCTGCAAACAGTTTTATTCTGGACCCCAGAGGCTCGGACCGCAAATCCACAGGATCCTATTACACGAACCCACAACTTGTTCAGCAGCTTATCAAGAGTGCACTTGAGCCTGTAATTGAGGACAGGCTCAGCAAGGTCAATTCAAACGATCCGGAAGAGAAGAAGAAAGCCCTGCTGTCGATCAAGGTATGTGATAGTGCAAGTGGTAGTGGTGCTTTCCTGATAGCTGCCTGTAACCGTCTTGGTAAAGAACTGGCCAAGATCATGTCCGATGAAGAAATACCACCACAGGACATCGAACAAAATGCCCGCAGAGAAGTTTTACTGCACTGCATCTATGGTGTTGATGTAAATCCTATGGCCGTCGAGCTGGCAAAGGTATCCCTGTGGATCAATGCTGCAGTCAGGGACAAGCCACTGAACTTCCTTGACCACCATATCAAATGTGGAAATTCTCTGATAGGTGCTACTCCGGAACACATGGAGAAAGGTATTCCATCGGATGCTTTCAAACCCGTTGAAGGCGATGACAAGAAAGTTGCAAGTCATTTCAAGAAGATCAACACTCAGCAAAGAAAGAACAAGACACAGGATCTCTGGACAAAGGAATGGAAAGAAACTTCACGCATATGCTCTGCAAAGTTTGCAGCACTGGACGAAGTAGATGAATCCGATCCAAACTCAGTTCATCTGAAGAAGGAAAAGTATGATGAATTGCTTTCCAATGAGATGTTTCACAGGGAAAAGTTCCTTGCTGATCTCTGGACAAGTGCTTTCTTCTGGGAACTTAAGGATACGCATGCAAAGGTTCCAACTCAGGGAGTATTCCTGAGTGCCTTACAGGACATTAATTCAGTTGATTTTGAAATTCGCAAGGAAGTTGGGGAACTAGCTCAGCAGCACAAGTTCTTCCACTGGCACATTGAATTCCCAGATATCTTCGGGAAGGACGATCCTGGATTTGATTGTGTATTAGGTAATCCACCTTGGGAAAGAATAAAACTTCAGGAGAAGGAATTCTTTGAATATCGTTCACCTGACGTTGCGAACGCTCAGAATTCTGCTAAGAGAAAGAAGATTATTCAAAAATTATGTGAAACAAATCCTGAGTTACATGAAGCTTATAAACAAGAATTAAGAAAAAGTAAAAGTCTAACGTTATTTATAACACAATCTGGTAGATATCCATTAACAGGTAAAGGAGACATTAATACTTACTCTATTTTTACAGAACATGATAGGAACATTATAAATCATACAGGACACGTAGGTATTATTGTCCCAACAGGGATAGCAACCGATGCAACAACATCAAACTTCTTCAATGACCTTATTACAAAAAATAACCTGAAGAGTCTATTTGATTTTGAAAACAAGAAAAAGTTGTTCCCAATCCACAGTAGTTTCAAATTCAGTCTACTTACAATGAATGGAACTAATATTGCTTCAGAAACCATTGATTTTGCATACTATTTATACACTATAGAAGAACTGAATAATTCAAAGAGGCATTATTCCCTCACTCCTGATGATATAGAGACAATCAATCCTAATAAGAAAAACAGTCCCGTTTTTACGACAAAGCTAGATGCAAAGATTGTAAAAAGAATCCATCATAATATGCCGGTTCTTTGGAATGAAAATTCAGATAGAAATATATGGGAAATTCGATTTCAAAGAATGTTTGATATGGCTAATGATTCGTCCTTATTCCATACTAAAGACGAACTAGAGGCAAAGGGATTTATTCTCAAAGGGAATACATTTTACAAAGACAAAGAAATATACCGTCCACTTTACGAAGCAAAGATGTTCTGGCAATATAATCACAGATATAATTCTGTTGACTTCAAAGGTGCTGTCGTTCCAGGAAGACATGATGTCGTAAATACTACTTTGGATGAACTGAAGAAACCTAACTTTTTCGCGATGCCTAGATATTGGGTTTCACAACAAAATATTAACAAAAATACAACACATCACTCAAAGAAATATTTTTTAGCTTTTCGAGATGTTACAAATTCAACAAGTGAAAGAACAGCTATTTTTTCGATTATACCATATACTGGGGTGGTGAACAATTCACCACTACTACTGATTAATAGAAATTTCAAGTCTCTTAAAATATGTTGTTTAACAAGTAATTGTTGTTCGATTGCATTTGATTTTGTTGTACGTCAAAAAGCAGGTGGCATTCATCTCAATTTCTTCATAGTCAAACAACTCCCAGTAATCCCCCCGGAAGCCTATACAGAGAATCTTATCGGCCTCATCTCTCCAAAAGTCGTAGAACTAACATACACTGCATGGGACCTCGAACCCTTCGCACAGGATATCCTTGATGAGATAGGGCCGGAGAAATGGAATGAATGGTTCCCACAGAATCCTCTAAAAGATGGAAAGCCACAACCATTCGTCTGGGATACTGACAGAAGATTTGAATTGCAGCGTGAGCTGGATGCCATTTACGCACACCTGTACGGAATTTCCCGTGAGGATCTTGAATATATTCTGGAAACATTCCCAATTGTCAAGAAGAACGATGAGAAAACTTTCGGAACATTCAAGACAAAGGAACTGGTACTAGAATATTATGACGAATACGATGGAAAAATTGCGCCTGTAAAATGTAAGGTGGTATAAAAATGTCCCAGATACTAAACCCGCTAAAAGCCCTGGATAATATCAAAGGCACATACCGTAATTATGTAAGCTCGTTTCAGGAATTCAAAAATCCGACTATAAAGAAATGGGTAGAAGAGAGCATTAAGGACGAAAACCTGCTCTACAAAGGCCCCTTCATCCAGCTGAACAGACGTTTTCAGGAAGGAGACAGCTTTGATACTATCATCGATGAAGAACTCCTCCATCCGGAAACACCTGAATATTTCCCCAGCAACAGGGCCCATTCAGATCCAATTACCCTATACAAGCACCAGAGCGATGCTATCAGACTCATTTCATCGGATAAGAATACCATCATAGCTACAGGTACAGGTTCAGGTAAATCATTCTGTTTCGGTATACCTGTTATCAGTACCTGCCTGAAGATGCAGGAAGAAGGTATCCAGGGAATCAAGGCCATCTTTGTCTATCCAATGAACGCCCTTGCCAATTCCCAGTATGACAACTTTGCAGAAAGAATGCATGAATCAGGACTCAAGATCGCTATCTATACCGGAGATACCGCAAAAACTCGTGTACAGGGGCTCCAGGACTACCATGAGCGATATGGCCGTGACCCATACGACAGCGAACTGCTCTCAAGAGAAGAAATACAGGAAACCCCTCCGGATATCCTCATCACCAACTATGTAATGCTGGAGTATATTCTCACAAGATTTGAGGACAGGGTATTGTTCCCTACTGAAAGCAGAGGTACACTTCAATACCTTGTACTCGATGAAGTTCACACCTATACCGGTAAGAAAGGAGCCGATGTAGCCTACTTGATCCGCAGGCTCAAGCAGAGTACAGGCACAAAGAACAAACTCAGGTGCATAGGTACAAGTGCAACAGTTCAGGACCTTGACGGTACAAGTTCTGCAGCTGCAATTACCAAGTTTGCCAGTGAACTGTTCGGAGAAACATTCGAACCCGATGCAGTTGTTGGAGAGCAATACATCAAATTCCCACATGATACTGAATCCTTGATTGCTCCGCAACTCCTCGTAACCGAAGAAATGGTAAATGGTTTCGAGGATACGGACGAGAACATCAAAGGACTTATAGAAACCCTAACAGGCCAGTCTCTTCCATCATCAACCATGGACAGGACATCTCTTGGTTCATACCTTGGCAAACAGAAAACCATACAGTTCCTTGAGAATAATCTCATTGAAAATATCCTCGATTATTCTGAACTGGTTTCCAAATATCAGCAGGAAGTCAGACCGAATAACAGCTACTATGAATGTCACCTTGAGATCATGGCAGCCTTCCTTGCAGGAATGTACACCAAGGTCGAAGTGAACGGCTCTCTGGAATTCCGTATGGTTCCAAAGATCCATACCTTCTTCAGCCAGGGAAGAGACATCAAAAGCTGTATCACACTGGATGCTCCGCATTTAAATGATGCCGGAGAAGTTACCTGTCCGACCTGTGCCAGAAAGGATAACGAGTATCAGACCTTCCCGCTTGTGTTCTGTCGTTCATGTGGACAGGAATATTATAGCGTAGAAATTCTTGGTGATGGAACACTCAAATCCCATGAACTTGGAGAGGAAGAAACTGTAGACGGCACAGCCGTGTATCTGTATCCTGGTGAACTTTCAGTTGATAATGAGGAACTCCCTGAAAACTGGATCACTGAAAAAAAGCGACAGGTCAAAGCCAAGTACAAGGATTCTGTGAATTATGAGATAGTAAAATACTGTCCAACCTGCAATAAGATCTACAGAGATTCGGATGCAAGCCACCCGCAATGTATCTGTGCTGACAAAGTTACAGCAACTATAGTTCCTGCTCCGTTCATGTTCTGTCCTTCAAAGGACTGTGGAGTATACTACGACCAGCGTGTAAAGAAAGAGTTCAACAAACTGTTCTCATTCAGTACTGTGGGCAGGTCTACTGCAACCGATGTACTGGTATCCAGTACCCTTAATAACCTACCTGATGAAGAGAAGAAGATAATCGCCTTCTCGGATAACAGACAGGATACTGCACTGCAGTCTGCACACATCAATAACATCCAGAAGAGAATGCACTTCAGACGTGCCATGTTCCATGCCCTCAGGAACCAATCCGAGCCTGTACCAGTAACCGAACTTGGAGACATAATCTACGATACGCTGGAGGAGAATGATGCACTGCCAAAGTTTGCAGAACCTGATCGTTATGGAAGAAGAGCAAGATCTGATGTAAAAGCATACAAAGATTATCTTCTCTACAATGCCCTTCTTGAACTTGGTTCCGGCAGACAGAAAAACCAGCCAAACCTCGAAGATATGGGTTTGCTCAAGGTAAGTTATGCTGCAATGGATCAGATCGCAACTGACTATGACCTATGGGAAGACAAACCTGAACTCATGGATATATCCGATCAGACAAGAGAAGATTACCTGACCGGGTTTATTGACATCATGCGGTATAACCTTGCGATCAGACATGATTATTTCCTTGACAATCGGGAGTTCACTGAAAAGGTAGTGAACGCTCTTGAAACTGATGTCCTGTTCCACAATGATAGCATAAGCAGAAAACCTCTGGGTTACAGTAATGAAGCAAGTACTGATGCCAGGGATGCAGATGTACGAAGATTTACAAGTCCCAATGGAAACCTTGTAAAATGGACAAAAAGGGCACTGGATATCTCAGATACGAATGTAGCCATGGGAATTGTAGAACATGTTGCAGATAAACTGCAGGAGATCGAACAGTTAGTACCCGAGCAAATTCCACATGTCGGCAGAATCTGGATGCTCAATCCCATCAACACCGAGGTATCTGCACCGGAATATTCTGAATGCTCAGTTTGTAAGAAATGTGGGAAGATACACCATTTCAATATCCTGAACTGTTGTACCGGACCAAGTTGTGCAGACATGATGCAAAAGGATATGTCGAACAAGTATTTCCGGAAGGAATATACAAAAGATTTCGATGAAACAATATTCATCAATGCCGAGGAACATAGTGGCCAGATAGACGGAGATACCCGTAAAACACTGGAAAAGAAGTTCAAAGAGGGAGAGGGTGTCAATGTAATTGTCTGCACACCAACCATGGAACTGGGTATCAACATAGGAGATCTGTCTGCTGTTTATATGAGAAACGTTCCACCATCCCCCTCAAACTACGCTCAAAGAGCCGGTCGTGCCGGAAGGGATTCACAGGCATCGATCATCTCGACATTCTGTGGTGTTGGAATGAAACGTGGTCCACACGACCAATATTTCTACCGTTATCCAAAAGAGATAATCTCAGGTCAGATATCAGTTCCAAGGTTTATGCTCAACAACCATGCACTTGTCAGAGCTCATATTCATTCCCTGATTATAGAATCGCTATCCCTGAAAATACCGCAGAAGATCAGTCAGATAATCGATATGGAGAATATGCCGACCCTACCAATGTTCTCTGATATTGACAGAAGTATCAACGAAGAATTAATTGACAAGAACGAATTCGACGGCGCACTGAATACTCAACGGGAAAAAGCAATCGATACAATCATGATGGCCCTGAGTACAGAGATCGATGCATTTGACTGGTTGGATGAAAAGTACATCGAAGAGATTGTTGATTCGTTTGTCACAGACTTTGACAATGCATTCAATCCATTCCGCAGTGAGTTTAGAGATCTGGACAGAGAGTTTGACAGATTGAACATGCAAATACGCAGTCAAAGCATCGACCATAAGAAAAAGCAGACCTACAAAGCCCGCAGAGCTTCCATCGAAGCAAAGATGGATAAAATGCAGTCCGGTAACAACGAATACGCAACATACAGTTATCTTGCTGAGCAGGGCTTTATTCCAAACTATGGGTTCCCTACTTTGACAACAACGCTATCTCTCAATCAACGCAGTGGAAGAATACAGGAAGAGAAGGACCTCAGCCGTGACCAGAACAAAGCACTCCGAGAATATGCGCCTGGTAACAGTGTATATTACAGAGGAGACCGCTATGTTGTCAACGAAGCCCGTGTAAGAACAGCAGATAATAAACTCGAAACATCAAGTCTGCTTATCTGTCCTACATGTGGTATGGCTTATCTGGACGAGGCGATCACAGCTCTTGGAGGATGCTGTCAGTATTGTGCTGAGGACCTTTCTGATAAATCACCCTTTATCCATGCTGTACCCATGCTTGACCAGAGAGCTATCAAGAGAACCGGTATCACAAGTGATGAAGAAGAACGTCAGAGACTTGGATATGATATTAGTTCTCATTACAGAATGTCCAACAATGTTTCCCATTTCAATGTCTGCAGGGATGGAGCATTGTTGATGAACTTAAACTATGACCATGATGGAAAGATCCTTCAAGTCAACAAAGGTGCTATCTCCCTGAACAGTGATAATCCGGAACCTGAGGGATTCATTCTTTGTACAGCATGTAACCGCTGGCTTGCAAGCCAGAAAGTATACAAAGACCATATCGATGATAAGCACAGGAACAAATGCTGGAAAGGTGCAAAGGAAGAGGATGTAGTACAGAACATCGTCCTGTTCACTGAAGCAAAGCACGATATCATAAGCATTGACTGTGAACCACCTGCTGATCTCAACGAAGATGATTATCCGTCCTTCTATACCTCTCTATCAGTGGCTATAATGCAAAGCCTGCAGATTACAATGAACATTGATGCTGATGAACTGCAATCTTTCCTTATGCCACATAACGAAGATGAGAACCGCTCAGTAATCATCATTTATGAGACTGCAGAAGGAGGAGCCGGAATACTCAAAGCTCTGTCAGAAACAAGTACTTTCAGAGCGGTCATGAAAGAAGCACGTAAGATACTGCACGAACACGATCCAGCTGACAAAGCCTGTCAGAAAGCATGTTACCTCTGTCTGTGTGATTACTACAACCAGCGTGTACACGACAAACTGGACCGGACACTTGTCCTGCCTGTTTTAAAAACACTTTCAGAAGCTACAGTAGAATCAACCCGACCACCTTCTTTTGAGAAAGAATACAACGATCTTCTGGAAAAGTGTGAATCCGAACTGGAAGAAAAGTTTCTGAAACTCGTCAAATCCAGTGGTCTTAGATTACCGGATGAAGCACAGTATTTGATTCAGGATGACGGTGTTCCTGTTGCAAAGCCTGATTTTGTTTATACGAATAATGGATTCCACGTTGCAGTGTTTGTTGATGGACCAGATCATGATAAAGAGTCCGTGAAACACGATGACAAAGAGAAAAGGCAAATGCTTGATATGCTCGGGTGGAGGGTATTTGTCATCCGGTATGATGATCATATTAGTGACAAGGTTGAAGAACTTGGGAAATTAACAGATCAAAACTAAACGGATTGGTCATATGAGTGAAATGCTGTCAATAGAAAAGCAAAAAGAATGGATCGATATCATCGGTCATGATATCAGAAAGTGTTCTGTCTGCGGAGATTACGAACATCGGGTTTTTTTGTTGCCAGAAAGAATCGAAGTTCCGCTTGTTACCTGGAAGATGAATTGCTATAAGTGCAATGAAGATACACCAGTTGTCTGGACGCAAGATATCAACTATGACGAAAATACCTTTTCTATTGACCCTTACTCATTCCAAGATCTACAAAATCGTATCTCACAAAAATATCCCTTTTTCAAGATCGTTGAGAAGAAAACACAAGGAACTAAGTCATTTGGAAATGTTTGCATAAATTGTGACGCATATCAGGGCGATTGGTTCGTATGGAAAGAGCTTTTGGAGATATATATAGAGGAAGCCAATGATATGTTGCATGTCGAAAAAATCACTATTGAATTAACTGATGAAGAACGTTTCAAGCATGCTTATACAAAATTACACAAAAAATTGACCAACCGTACTATTGACAAGGTAAAAAACGAGAAAATATTAATTTGCAAAGATTGCTGGAGAGAAAGAACTAGGAAAAATAGAAACGACACAAAATTTTTTAATCAGAACCACTTATAATGAGAAACATGCCCCCTGTGAAAAAAACAAAGTACAATCCACGCAAAATGATGGAATTAGCAATTGAAACTATGGAAGAATCCATTCATGAATCACGAGATGATGGCAAAACCAGTCCTTTAGTTGGTGCTGTTTTGGTAAAGCCAAATGGCAAAATTGAAAAAGCTCACAGAGGGGAATTACGAGAAGGTGATCATGCAGAATATACCCTAATTGAACGAAAAAATAGGGATCAGAGATTAGATGGATCTGTTTTGTTTGCAACTCTTGAACCATGTGCTCCAGGAGCAAGAAATCTTCCTAAATTGAGTTGTGCTGAAAGGATAGTCAATGCTAGGATAAAAGATGTATGGATTGGAATAGGAGACCCAGACCCTACTGTTGATCGCAAAGGAATTACATATCTCCAAGAGCATGGTGTAAAAGTCACAATGTTTGATCGTGATTTGAAAGAAAAAATTTTAAAGATAAATGATGATTTTATTCAACAAGCAAAAAAAAGAGCTGAAGAAAGCAAAAAGAAGACTACCGATTCAGCTTTATCTGACCTGGACTATCCAGTACAAGAATCATCATTATCTAATTTTTCGGATATTGCCTTAAAAATGTACCAAAAAGCAATCGGCATGGAAGATGACATTCATTCAGAAGCATTTCACAATGAACTCGTTCAGATGGGAATTCTTAAACTTCAAAATGATATATTTTCTCCAACTGGGTTTGGTTTGCTTTTGTTTGGAGAGAAGCCTAGAAAAAAAGTCACACAAGCTGGACTGCTTGGAACTATTTATTATCCAGATGGGACAGAGGAAACTCAAGATTTTGATAGCGCATTGGTTCTGATTCCCGATCAAGTAGAACAATGGGTCAAAAGCAAATTACCTAATATTATAAATCGTAGTAATATGAGAAGAAAAACACAGAGTTTACCTTTTGAACTTATTCGAGAAGCAATAGTCAATGCGTTGGTTCATCGAGATTATGACATCAAGGGTGGAAAGTGTCAATTGCAAATTACTTCTAATGCAATAATTATTAAAAGTCCTGGAGGGCCTTTATCTCCTATTACCCTTGAACAAATGCAAGAATTCAAAGCTCCAATGCTAAGTCGAAATCCTAAATTACATTATGTATTCTCTCAAATCGCTCTTGCTGAAGAAAGAGGATTGGGAATGAGAACATTTGAGACTCTACCTAAAAAATATCAGCTACCTTCTCCCCAATATTC
>Ga0163219_100278_pt1 | contig 14125 bp, 12 predicted proteins | sample MSEWel2016_04_06_FD_113150 | JGI IMG/M metagenome (GOLD analysis project Ga0163219, IMG submission 113150) | Subsurface microbial communities from deep shales in West Virginia, USA - MSEEL Well Study Marcellus 3H_2016_04_06 ...
CGTCCAGCCACTGCGCCACCTGGTCGAGCGCGGTCAGGCAGTCCCCGATCAGGGCGGGCGTCACGGCCGTGTCCCCGGCCCGAGCCGCCGAGAGCATGTCCTCGGCAGCGTGCAGCGCGCGGGTCATGGCGGCGAAGTCGACGATGCCCGCCGCGCCCTTCAGGGTGTGGAAGCCGCGGAAGGCGCCATCCAGCCGGTCGGCCTCCCGCGGGTTCTCCTCCAGGGCGAGCAGGTCGTCGGTGGCCTGCTCCACCAGCTCGCGGCACTCCACCAGGAACTGCTCGAGGAACTCGTTCATGCCGCCGGCCCGCACATCAGGGCCACGTGCTCCACCAGCGCCTCCGGCGTCAGCGGCTTGACGAGGTAGTAGTTGGCCCCCGCCGCCCGCGCGGCGGCCATGTCCTGGGGCCCTGCCTCGGTGCTCACCACCACGGCGGGAATGCCGGCGGTCGGCAGGGGCTGGCGGCGCAGCACCTTCAGGAAGCTGATGCCATCCATCTGCGGCATGTTCACGTCGACGATCAGCAGGTCGGCCGGGCTGACCAGCAGCCGCTCCAGGGCCTCCAGGCCGTTCAGCGCCTCGTCCACCTCGTAGCCGGCGCGCTCGAGGGCGTCGCGGTAATACATCCGCACCAGGCTGGCGTCGTCGATCACCAGGATCCGGGGCTTGGCGGCGTCAGCCATGCGGCGCCTCCCTCGGCCGGCGGTAGACGATGGCGTCAGCATAGCGGCTGACCTCGAACAGGGGCGAGATGCGGCTCATGGACTCCGTGTGGCCCAGGCAGATGAAGCCGCCGGGCAGCAGGTTCTCGTACAGGTTCTCCGCCGCGACCCGCCGCGACGCTTCGTCGAAGTAGATCAGCACGTTCCGGCAGAAGATGACATCGAACCGGCCGTGCGGGCGGGTCTGCTCGGGATCCACCAGGTTCGCGGGCGTGAAGCGCACCGAGCCGCGCAGGTCCTCGATGATCCGCCAGCGGTCCTCGCCGATCACCTCGAAATAGCGCTCGACCACGGCCGGCGGCAGCCGCATCAGCGCCCGCTTGCCGAACTCGCCGGCCTCGGCCGCCTGCAGCGCTCGGGTGTCGATGTCGGAACCGACGATCTCGATGTCCCAGGCGTCCACGTCCGGCCAGTTCTCCAGCAGCCAGATCGCGACCGAATAGGGTTCCTCCCCGGTGGAACAGGGCACGGACCAGACCCGCACCGGATCGCCGCGGCGCTTGTCCCTCACCCGTTCGGGCAGCAGGTCGGACGTCAGGCAGCGGAGCTGGTGGTCCTCGCGGTAGAAGTAGGTCTCGTTGACGGTGAAGGCGTTGATGAACTGCTCGACCTCGCCGCGCACGTCGCCGCGCAGGCGGGCGAAATAGCTGGCGAAGGAGGTCGCGCCCGTGGCGGCCATGCGGTCGGTCACCCGCCGCTGCACGTAGTAGCGCTTGGTCTCCGTGAAGACCATTCCGGTGCGGCGGTAGAGGAAGTCGCAGAGCCGGCTGAACTCCTCCTCGGTGACGGCATCCGGCTCAGGCACGCGGGGGGCCGCCGATCCGTTCGGTCGCCACCTGGACCGCGAAGCGCAGGAAGGCCTCGTCGGGGAAGCGCGCGGCGCAGGCCTGCAGCGCCGGCAGCGCCTCCGGCCCGCCGCACTCGGCCAGGACGTCAACGGCCGAGGCGCAGACGTTGACCTCCGGGTCGCGCACCAGAGCATCGGACAGCAGGCGCGTGACCTCTTCGGACGGCAGGTGGCGGACGAGCTCGCAGGCCAGGATGCGCACGTCTGCGTCGCCGTCGGCCAGCAGGGCCGGCACATGGGCCGCGGCGGCCTTGGGCATGGCCCGGAGCGCATCGAGCGCGCCGGTGCGCAGGTTGGCGTCGTCCGTGCGCAGGTGCGGCAGGACGGCGGCGGCCGCCTCGGCCGTCCCCAGACGGGCCAGGCTGGTGAAGATCGCCTCCCGGACGCGCGGGTCGGCCTCGGTCGCGAGCGCCGCGCCCAGAGCCTCCACGCCGCCGGGCTGGCCGCCCAGCTCGCGCGCCGCCGCCCAGCGCTCGTCGGCCGCGCCCCCGGCGAGCCGGGCGACGGCGGCGGCGGCGTCAGGGCGCGTCTCCGCCTTCGGGGCGGCGTCCTTGCGGATCAGGGGCATGGCGCGAGCCTCATGAGCCTTTCGGCGATCTTCGGCAGCGGCTCGACGAACTCCGCCCCGCCGGCCTTCACCAGCTCGCCCGGCATGCCCCAGACCACGGCGGTGTCCTCGGACTCGGCGATCGTGCGCCCGCCCCTGCCGTGCAGCAGGGCCATGGCCGCGGCCCCGTCGTCGCCCATGCCGGTCATCAGCACCCCCACCAGCCGCTCCGCCGCCACCTGCTCCATGGCCGTCCGCACCAGGCGGTCGGTGCTCGGCCGCCACGGATAGCCGGGCAGTCCGGGCGCGACCATGGCTACCAGCTCGCCAGCGCGGCGCGTGACGATCACGTCGGCGTCGCCACGGCCGATGTAGGCCGTCCCCGGCCGCAGCGGCGTGGGCTCCACGACCTCCACCACCGACAACGCACAGATGCTGTCCAGGCGCCGCGCCAGCGGGCCGGTGAAGCTGCGCGGCATGTGCTGGGCGATCACCAGCGGCCAGGGGAACCCGGCCGGCAACGGCGTCAGCAGGGCCTCGAGGGCCGGTGGTCCGCCGGTGGAGGTCCCGACCACCACCAGGCCACGCCCCTCCCCTGAGGCCGGCGGGCCGGGCGCCGCGGGCTCGACGGCGGTCCTGCGGGCGCGTCGCGGCGCCGGCGCGGCGCCGATGCGGTGCCGCACGCGGTCGCGCAGGCGCAGGCTGGCGGGCAGCCGGGCGCCGGCGGCGGCGCGCACCTTGGCGACCACCTCCGGGGCGAACTCGTCCAGCCGCAGGGACACGGCTCCCGCCGGCTTGGCCACGAAGTCGACCGCGCCCAGGCGCAGCGCCTCCAGGGTGGCCTCCGCGCCCGCGGCCGTCAGGGACGACACCATCACGACGGGACAGGGCCGCTCGATCATGATCCGATCGAGGCAGGTGAGCCCGTCCATCGTCGGCATGTGGACGTCCAGGGTGATGACGTCGGGCCCGAAGGTCTTGAGCTTCTCCAGCGCCTCCAGCCCGTCGCGCGCGACCTCGACCGCGAAGTCGGCCTCCGCCTCGAACACCCGGACGAGGAGCTTCCGCACCAGGGCGGAGTCGTCCACCACCAGGAGGCGGATCACGGGGCGGCCTGGGCGTCCGCCTGGAAGGCGTCGAGCAGGCCGCGCTCGGCGCGGGTGAGCAGCTCGGCCGGGTCGAGGAGCAGGATCATGCGCCCCGCGCCCTCCAGGTTCACGACCCCCTGCACGAGGCGGGTGACCTCGCCCGCTAGGTGCGGCGCGGGCTCGATGGCGTCCTCGGCCGCGCGCAGCACCTCCGAGACGCTGTCGACGATCAGGCCCGCCCGGTGGCGCTCGGTGCGCACCACCACCAGCCGGCGGCCTTCCGCGGCCTCCAGCGGCGGCATGTCGAACCGCCGGCGCTGGTCGACCACCGGCAGGACCTCGCCGCGCAGGTTGACCACCCCTTCCAGGAACTTCGGCGTCTTCGGCACCCGGGTGACCTTCTCCGGCGCCCGCGCCACCTCGTCCACCACCTCGATCGGCAGGCCGAACTCTTCCTCGCCCAGGCGGAACACCAGGACCTGCAGCTGGCGCCCCTGGGCGCCCTCGCCGGCCGGGGCCTGGGCCGTGCGTGCGTCCGCACCCAGTCGCAGCATGACGTCCTCCCGGAATAGCTGGTCGGGGCTGAGGATGGAGATGAGCCGCCGCCCGCCGTCGGCGCGGTAGATGGCCTTGATCCGGCTCTCGCCGCCGGTGCGGGCCGCCAGCATCGGGGGGGTGGGCTCCAGGCAGGCCGGGTCGGCCGGCACGATGGCCCGCATCCGGTCGGCCACCAGGCCCACGAGCACGCCGCCCACGGCGGTCACCAGCACCTTCTCGCGCCCGTCGGTCCCGGCCGCCGGCGGGAATCCCAGCAGGGTCCGGAGCGACAGCAGCGGCAGGAGGGTGTCGCGATAGGCCGCGACGCCCAGCACCACGGCCTCGGCGCGGGGCACGGCCGCCACGGTCTCCGGCGCGATCACCACCTCCTGCACCGCCTCCAGCGGCAGGGCGAATTCCTGGCCGGCGACGTCGAAGGTCACCAGCTTCTCGGCGGCCTGCGCGACCTCCGCGGTCTCGACGGCGAGCCGCCCCGCCGCCGTGGCGGGCGCCGCCTGGCGGTCGGTCCGCGCGGTCCTCGCGAAGGCGGTCTCCAGCAGGCCTGCCGCGTCGAGCACACGGGCGACCGGCCCGCCGCCGGCCGTCTGGAAGACGCCGCGCAGCCGTTCGCCGGGCTCCGCGGCGATCTCGGCCGGCTTGGTCTCCACGCGCTCGGCTTCGACGCTGACCAGGGCCTCGACGGAATCCACCGCGAGCGCCACAGGCGAGGCCCCGTCCAGCACCACCGCGCGGGACGCCGATCCGCTCTCGGTCCCCTCGCCCAGCAGGCCGCGCAGGCTGGCCACCGGCAGCACGGAGCCGCGCAGGTTCGCCAGGCCCATCAGGCCCTTGGGCGCCTGCGGCAGGCGCGCCACCTGGGGGATGCGGATGACCTCGACCACCTCCTCCGCCGGAAGGGCGTAGAGGCGCTCTCCCATCCGGAAGGTCAGGAAACGGAGCGCGCCGGACTCGGCCTCCGCCGCGGCGCCCAGATCAGCCATTCTGCTGCTTCAGTTCGTCCGCGAGGGAGGCGATCTCCTCGATGGCCGCGGCGAGGTCCTCGGCGCTGCGGGCCTGCTGGGTGGCCGCCGTGGCCGCCTGTCGCGCCGCAGCGCTGGCCTCCTCGGCGGCGGCGGCGATCTGGCGGGCGCCGGCCGCGGTCTGGACGGCCGAGCCGAGGATGGCGGCGGCGCCCGAAAGGATGGTCCCGTAGGCGTCGCGCAGGGCCGCCACGTCCTGACGGATCGTCTCGAGCGAGGCCAGCACGCTGCGGTTGTTCTGCACCTCCAGTTCGGCCGCGACAATCGCCTGCTCCAGCTCGCGCCGCAGGGCGGCGATGTGGTCGAGCACGCCGGTGACGGTTTCCTTCACCCGGCCCACGCTGGCGGCCGCGTCGCGGGCCAGAGTTCGGATGTCGCTCGACACCACCGCGAACCCACGCCCCGACTCTCCCGCCCGCGCCGCCTCGACCGAGCCGCTCACGGCCAGCATGCTGGTCTGTACGGTCAGCAGGTTGATCTCGTCGACGATGGCTCCGATGCGGCGGCCCACCGTCTCCAGGCGGACGATGGTGTCGAGGCTTTGCCGGGCGCCGGCGAGGTTCGCCTCCACCCCGGCCACCAGGGCTTCCACGGCGTCGCCGCTCTGCGTCAGGGCCGTCTCGGCCGCCTCGATCCGCTCGGTGCCGACCCGGGCGTTGTCCTGGGCCTGGCGGGCGCCACCCTCTATCTGCGCCAGGGCTGCGGAGGTCTGCTGGGTGGCGGCGGCCTGCTGCTGTGAGCCGCGGCTGATCTGGTCCACTGCAGCCATGATTTCGGTGGCGGCGCTCGAGAGCTCCTGCACGGTGGCGGAGAGCTGCTCGGAGGTCGAGGCGATCTGCTCGGCCACGGTGGCGTCCGTTCGGCCGGCGCGGAGGCCCTCGGCGAGGGCGGCGAGTTGCTGGGCCGCGATCTGGCCCTGCTCGAGAGACTGGGCCTGTTGCTGGATGGCGGTCTGCGCCTCCGCGGCGCCCGCCGATTGCTCCTCGGCGGCCGTGGCCACCTGCTCGGCGCCCCGCTGGGCCTCGGCCGCAGCGCGCTCCGCCTCCAGGGCCGCGGTGAACGTGTCCTGGCTCCCGTCCGCCATCAGGGCGAGGTCGGCGCGCACGGCGTTCAGGGATTCCACCACCGTCCCGCCCGCCTTCGCCTGCTCGGCGGCGGTCGTCGCCGCGGCCTGGACGGCCGTGACGACGCCCTGAACGTCCGCCTGGATAGCGTCGGCGAGGCCCTGGACGTCCTGGGCGCTCTTCTCCGAGGTCTCGGCGAGCGCGCGGACCTCCTCCGCGACCACGGCGAAGCCGCGGCCATGGTCGCCCGCCCGGGCCGCCTCGATGGCGGCGTTCAGCGCCAGCAGGTTGGTCTGGTCGGAGATGCGGCTGACGGTGCGGGTGATCTCGGCGATGTCCTGGGCGCGGCGCTCCAGCTCCGCGATGACGGCGAGCGAGGCGCCCTGGCGCTCCGCGTTGCGCTCGATAGCCCGGACCGAGGCGGTGATCTGGACCGCGCCCTCGGCGATCAGCATCTGCAGCGCCTCGGTGCGCCGGCGCGAGGCGTCGGCCTGGGCGCGGGCGGTCCCGAGATTGGCAACCGCCTCCCCGATGGCCGCCACCTGCTCCTGCGACCCGCCGGCGGCTTCCTCCGCGCCGCTGGCGATCTGCTCCATGGCGCGGCGCAGCTCCTCGGCCGCGGCGGAGGCTTCCGCGAGGCCGGCCGCCAGTTCCTCCGTGGCCGCCGCGACCCGCTCGGAGAGCTTGTCCTGGCTCGCGCCCCTGCGCGGCGCGCGCGGCGCCTTCGCCGCCGGCGCCTCAGCCTTCGTTTGCGGCGCGGCCGCGCCGATCTTGGATGTCTTGACCAGGGCCATGGAGAACTCGAGCCGATAGCGAGGGCGCCACCCTAGCCGCGCCCCGGGCGGCGGTCTTCCTCTTATCGCGGATCGCAGGTCCGCGGAATGGCCGCGCCCTAGCCGGACCCGTACTGACGATCGCCGAACAGGATGGAGCGGTGCTCGTCGGTTAGCCCGGCGAGGCCCCCCTCGATGGTCTCCTTGCGCACGTCCTGCCGGCCGACGTCCATCCCCCGCTGAACCGCGGGCCGGGCGCCCACCTCGTCGGACCAGCGGGCCAGGTTCGGCAGCTCGGCGCGCCGGGCCTCGGCCTGGCGCAGGGTGTAGGGATAGGTGGCGATGTCGGCCACGGTGTACTCCTCGCCGGCCAGGTAGCGGCTCTCGGCCAGGCGGCCGTCCAGCACGCGCAGCAGCCGCTTCACCTCGTTGCCGTAGCGCTCGATCGAATAGGGGTGCTTGTCCTTCGCATAGAAGGCGAAGTGGGCGTTCTGGCCGAACATCGGGCCCACGCCCGACATCTGGAACATCAGCCACTGGTGGCAGATCGCCCGGCCCCGCGGGTCCGTCGGGATCAGCCGGCCGTGCTTCTCGCCCAGGTACCAGAGGATGGCGCCGGACTCCCACAGCACCAGCTCGCCGCCCGGCCCGTCGGGGTCGACGATCACCGGCATCTTGTTGTTGGGGTTCAGGGCCAGGAACTCGGGCTTCAGCTGGTCGCCGGCCATGATGTCCACCCAGCGGTAGTCGAAGGCCACGCCCAGCTCCTCGAGCATGATGGCCACCTTGCGGCCGTTCGGCGTCGGGCCTCCGTAGAGCGTGATCATCAGGCGGTCTCCTCGGCGGCCACGGCCGCGGCTTCGCGGGTCAGGTTCTCGCTCATCCGGCGCAGGACGCGCAGGGTCGTGGCGAGCTCTTCGGGGCTGATCCCGGCCCCGGCGATCTCGTTGATCCTGTAGGCCACCGGCATCAGCTCGCCCTTCAGCGCCTCGGCGCGCGGGGTCAGGAAGACGTTCAGCTTGCGCTTGTCGCCGGCGTTGCGCTCGCGCCGCACCAGGTCGATCCGGGCCATGGCGGTCAGCGTCGTCACGGTGGTGGGCTCGGTGACATTGTTGAGCTGCGAGAGGCGCTTCTGCGTCGCCCCGTTCTCCTGCCAGAGCGCCCGCAGGAAGTACCAGAAGCCGGAGGTCAGCCCCTGCGGGCCCAGATAGGCGTTCAACAGCCGGTCGAACGCCCGGTGGCAGCGGCGCACCTGGAAGCCCAGGCTCTCGTCGGGGGAAAGGTCCATGCGGCTTCCTCCTCAGATCTTGAAGGCTTCGAAGGTCTCTGGGGCGAACAGCTCCTCGGGCTGCAGCCGGCGCTTCGATAGCCCCTGCTCGTGGTGGTAGCGCAGGAAGGTGTCGAGGACCGCGCGGTTCTTCGCAAAGCCGTAGGGCCACCAGTCCGGCCCGAGCTCGGCCATCGCCTCCTCCACCGCCGCCACCTGCCAGGGCAGCATGGAGATCATGGCTGAGGTGACGCGCAGGTTCTCGTAGGCGACCGCCTGGGCCTCCACGAAGGCCTTGAACAGCGACTGGGCGATCCAGCGGTTGGCCTCGTAGACGTCCCGCCGCAGGGCGATGACGTGCATGATCGGGAAAATGCCGGTGCGCCGGAAGTAGGCCTTCTCCACCGCCACGAAATCCGGGAACAGCCGCGCCACGTCCTCGGGCCGGGAATAGAAGGTCGACGGCGTGCGGGCGGTGTGCAGGGCGTCGATCTCCCCGTCCGCCAGCATCTGGGACAGGGTCTTGCCGGCGGGGATGGGCGTCACGCTGAACCGGGCCGGCAGGTGGAGCTTCAGCTTCTCGTCGCGCCCCGGCTCCTCCTCGCCGCCGGTGAAGTAGCTCACGCCGGCGGGGTCCACGCCGTATTCATCGGAGAGGATCCCGCGGATCCAGACCGGCGCCGTCATCTGGTATTCCGGCACGCCGACCCGCTTGCCCGCCAGGTCCTTCGGCTCGCGGATCCCGCTCCTCGCCGAGACGAAGATGCAGGAGTGGCGGAAGAAGCGCGACGGGAAGACGGGAATGGCGACGAACGCCGGATCGTCCCGCATCAGCGACACGGCATAGGACGACAGCGACATCTCGGCGGCGTCGAACTCGCGGCCCCGCAGGATGCGGAAGAAGGTCTCCTCAACGTGCAGCGGGATGAGGTTGAGGTCGATCCCCTCCGGCCGGACGCGGCCGTCGGCGAGGGCCCGCGTGCGGTCGTAGTCCCAGCAGGCGAGCGTCAGGCGGAGCCGGCTCATGTTTCCTCCGTGACGGGGACTTCGCGTCCCTCTCGGCTGGACCTTAGCAGGGCCAGGCAGACCGCGAGATTGGCCTCGCCCCAGGCGCCGTCGTGGACGGGCGGACGCCCCTCGACCACCGCCCCCCAGACCTCGTCGACCACGCCCTGCCGCGGAACCTCCGGCGGCGGCAGAGCGACGATCTCGCGGGTCTCGCCATGGACCTCCACGGCGGTCGGCGTCAGGCGCAGGTCCGCCCGCTCGCAGCTCGCCAGCACGAAGCCGAAATGCTCGTGGCCGGCCGGTGTCTGGGGCTCCGGCAGCGGCCCGCTCCCGTAGGCGCGCAGGCGCTTCAGCTCGGCCTCGTCGGCGTCCGCCAGCCGGCGCCGCGCGGTGGCGTATTCGGCCGGGTCCCTCGCCTGCCCCAGTTCCCCCGTCCAGCCCATCAGGGCGTCGGTGTCGTAGCGGCCGTAGCCGGAATAGGTGAGGCCGGCGGTCGCGCCGTTCGCGAAGGACAGGAACGCCTGGTACGCCCCCTCAGACGGCCGCTGCGGGTCCCAGGCGCCGGCCTGGGCGCGGACGCTGGTCACCGGCGCGCCGGCCAGCTGGCGGACCACGTCCACCTGGTGCGCCGCCTGGCTGAACACCACGCCCCCGCCCCTCGCCGTGTCCAGCTCCTCGGGCCGCCGTGGCCGGTAGAGGAAGTCGGTGTAGGTGATCACGCTGATCATCCGCACGCGTCCGTAGCGTCCGCTCCCGATCAGCTCGGCGGCGCGGACCACCGGCGCGTCGTAGCCGTGGCTGGGGCCCACCAGCAGGGCCACGCCGCCCGCCTCCGCGGCCGTCCGCATGGCGCGGCAGGCCTCCAGGCTAAGGGCCATGGGCTTCTCCACCAGCAGGTGCTTGCCGGCCCGCGCCGCCGCCACCGCCTGCTCGGCGTGCAGCTGGTGTGGCGAGGCGATGTAGACCACCTCCACCTCCGGGTCGGCGCAGAGCGGCCCGGCGTCCGCATAGGCGCGCCCGCCGAACTCCGCCTCGAAGGCGGCGCGGGCCTCGGGTCGCGGATCGGCGGCCGCCACGAGGCGCACGCGCGGGTCCTTCAGGAACATCGGCCGGCTCAGCACGAAGCCCCGCGAGAGCCCGATAACCCCGAAGCGGAGGATGCGGTCAGCCATGCCTCTCCCGTCGCCGCCGCTGGACACCGCGGACCCTGGCGGGTAAATTACTTCGATATCTAAGTCTTATCAACGGCGCCTTCGCAAGCGCTCCGGACAAAGCCATGAGACCTGCCGACAACGACCTGCTCTGCCGCGTGGAAGGCGAGGCCCCCATGGGCCGGATCATGCGCCAGCACTGGCTGCCCGCCTGCATGAGCGAGGAGGTCGAGGCCGACGGCGCGCCGGTGAAGAGCCGCCTCCTGGGCGTCGATCTGGTGGTGTTCCGCGACACCGAGGGCCGCGTCGGCGTGCTGGACGAGCGCTGCCCGCACCGCGGCGCCTCGCTGGTTTACGGGCGCAACGAGGACTGCGGCCTGCGCTGCCTCTACCACGGCTGGAAGTTCGGGGTGGACGGCGAGATCCTCGACATGACCTCCGAGCCGCCCGACAGCCGGATGCGCAACCTCCGCGCCCGGGCCTATCCGGCCCACGAGGCGGCGGGCTTCGTCTGGTGCTGGATGGGCGACCCCGACGCCGTGCGGCCCTTCGAGACCCCGGCCTGGGCGCCGACGCCCACGACCCGGATCTCGATCGTGAAGATCCACGCGGCCTGCAACTGGGCGCAGGTGCTGGAGGGGGCGATCGATTCCGCCCATTCCTCGAGCCTGCATTCCACCAACATGCCGACCGCCGAGGTCACCGGCTCCACCGCCACGGAGACGGCTTGGCTCAGGCCCTCAAACGACAAGGCGCCGCGGCTCGAGGCGGAGGTCACCGACTACGGATTCCACTACGCCGCTATCCGCCGGCCGATCGTCGATCCGGAGACCCATGTCTACATCCGCACGACGATCTTCATCGCCCCCTTCACCGTGCTGATCCCGCCCAACGACCGCTACAACCTCGCCCAGATGCTGGTGCCGGTCGATGACGTGAACTGCATTTTCTACTGGATCGCCTGGCACCCCACGGGCGGCATCGACCAGGACGCCTGGCGCCGGTTCTGCGCCGCGACGCCCGGGGTCGATCTGAACCCCGACTGGACGAAGCGCCGCAACGCCGCCAACGCCTACGGCCAGGATCGGGCCGCCATGAAGGCCGGCGACTTCACCGGCATCGAGGGCATCCCGTTCCAGGACATGGCCATGTGGGAGAGCATGGGCCCGATCGCCGATCGCTCGGCCGACCACCTGGGCGCGTCCGACGTCGCCATCATCCAGTTCCGCCGCCAGATGGTCGCCGCCGCCAAGGCGGTGCAGAAGGGCGAGCCCGCCATCGGAACCACCTCCAGGACCCGCCAGGTCGACGTGGCCTCCTTCGAGGGCGTGGTGCCGAAGAGCGCCGATTGGCGGACGTTCGCGACCCGCAACGCCCGCCAAGCCGAGCCGGCGGAGTAGCCGCCCCGGCGGCTACTGCATCCGCCAGGTGAGCGTCAGGCCGTAGGTCTTCGGCGGGGTGTAGGGGACGAGCACCTGCCGGTAGGGCGCGAAGGCGGTGACGTAGGTCGCCACCAGTTCGTCGGAGAGGTTCTTGCCCCACACCGCCACCTCCCACCGGTCGTCCGGCGAGGTCAGCGACGCGCGCGCGTCCCAGTTGATGTAGCCCTGCTGCTTCTGCGTCGGGATGTTCGACGCCTCGAAGTACATCTTCGACTGGTTGGAGTAGTCGACGCGGGCGAGCGCGGTCCAGCCGGAGAGGTCGGTCGAGTACTGCACGCCGAGGTTCACCTTGTCCTCCGGGGAGCGCGGCAGGCGGTTGCCGGTGAAGTTGCCCGTGGCGCCGGTGGCGAAGCTCTCGAACTTGGCGTCCAGCCAGGCGTAGCTGCCGTCGATCTGCAGGCCCTCGAGCGGCCGGACCACGAACTCCAGCTCGGCGCCCTCGATCTTGGCCGTGGCGGCGTTGCCGACGACCACGCAGCACAGGGGCACGAGTTGGCTGACCTGCAGGTCCTCGTAGTCCGTTCGGAACACCGAGAGGTTCACCCGCAGCCGGTTGTCCAGCCACTGGGTCTTGGCGCCCGCCTCGTAGCTCCAGGCGAACTCGGGATCGTAGGGCGTCGCCTGGCTCACGCCGTTACCGGCGATCCCCTGAAAGCCGCCGCTCTTGAAGCCCCGCGCCGCCGAGGCATAGACCAGCACGTCCTCGGTGGGCTGCCAGTCGAGCGCGAACCTCGGCGTGAAGGCGTCCCACTTCTCCTCGGCCGAGACGTCGTAGTCGGCGCTCAGCGGCGGCGGCTGGCCCGGCCCGGAGATCTTGCGGCCGATGAAGTGCCCCTCCTTCTCCTCCCAGGTCATCCGCGCGCCGACCGTGGCGGTCAGCGTCGGCAGGATGTCGAAGCTCGCCTGGCCGAACAGGGCCGTGCTCGTGGCGTCCACGGTCTGCGGGTAGACGGCGAAGCCGGTCTGGGCCGGGGCCGGGAACTGCTGCAGCAGCCAGTGGGTGCGGTTGTTGTCCTCGTTCAGGTAGTAGAAGCCCACCTGGCCGCGCAGCCGGTCGTCCATAAGCCCGAACGCCAGTCGAATCTCCTGGCTGAACTGCTGGTTCTTCTCGTGCCCCGTCTCGGTCGACTCGATCTGGTTGGGCGGATTGACCGGATTGGAGAAGAACGGCGTGACGTAGTTCAGCTTCACGTCGCGCAGGCCGGTCAGCGAGGTCACTACCCCGAGCGGCGTCTCCCAGTTCACCTCCGCCCGGTAGGTCTTGAGCAGGCGGCGCATTTTCCCGTCGGTCCAGGCGTTCATCACCCGAGGGTCGGGATTGACCCCCACGCAGTGCACGCCGCCGCGCAGGGTCGTGTCGCAGATGTTGTCCCGCGGATTGCCCTTCTGGTCCTGATCGGTGACGTCGAAGGACAGGATCACGTCCAGCGCCTCGGTCGGCGTGAAGCGCAGGGCGAGGTGGCCGGTCTTCAGGTCCTCGTCGTTGACGTCGTTGCCGGTGGTCTCGTTGAACTCGTAGCCGTCGCGCGTCTTGATCGAGGCGCCGGCGGCCAGGAACAGGTTCTCGGCGAGAGCCACATTGCCGCGCACGTTCACCGCCCGGCGGTCGTAGTTGCCGATCTGGCCCTGCACGCGCAGCGCCGTCTCCGCATGCGGCTTGCGGGTGACGAACTGGACGAGGCCGCCCACGGTGTTCTTGCCGAACAGGGTGCCCTGCGGCCCGCGCAGCACCTCCACCCGCTCCAGGTCCAGCGCGTCGAGGTCAGGCGTCCCGCCGCGGCCGGCGTAGACGCCGTCCACGAAGACCACCACGGAGGGGTCGCCGCCGGCGTTCTGGCTGATGCCCTGGGCCGAGCCGATGCCGCGGATGGCGAAGTTCTGCTGGATGGGGTCGACCTGGCCCATGCTGAAGCCGGGGGTCCGGAGCGCGATGTCGCCCAGGGTCTCGATGTTCGAGCGCTCGAGCGCGGCGGCGCTGAAGGCGGTGACCGCGACGGGCACCTCCTGCAGGTTCTCCTCCACCCGCTGGGCGGTGACGATGAGCTCTTCGACTTCGGCCGCCCGCTCCTGGGCGAAGGCCCCGCCCGAAACGAGCAGAGCCGCTGCAAGCGCGCCCACGGACACGCCCGACGCATAACGCGTGGTCATCACGATCAGCCTCCCCATGTCGTCCCCGTCGCCCGATGGGCGCGGCGTTCTTATGGAAGCGAGGCTACACCATAATACATAGAATTCTAAGCTTCTTTGCGGAGGCCTAGAGCAGTTCCTCGATCTGCCGGTGCGCCGGCTTCAGGGCGAGGGTCAGGAGGAGCACGCCGACGCTGAGCGAGATGGCGGTGGTCAGCGCCAGCGACTTGCCCACGTCGAGCGGTCCCCCGAAGACGTTCTCGGTCATCCAGGCGGTCCAGGTGGGGGCGAGCCCCAGGCCGATCATGTTGGCGATGGTCAGGTACAGCGCCGCCACCTGGCCGCGCATGCGGTTGGGCGTCAGCGCCTGGATCGCCGCGGCCTGCAGCCCGCCGTAAACGCTGCCGAAGAACAGGGCGACGATGAACAGGCCCGCCGCCACGCTCGCCGAGGGCGCGAGGTACGCCCCGATGAACAGCGGCGCCTGGATCACCGCCGACCAGATCGACAC
>Ga0163219_100279_pt1 | contig 14124 bp, 17 predicted proteins | sample MSEWel2016_04_06_FD_113150 | JGI IMG/M metagenome (GOLD analysis project Ga0163219, IMG submission 113150) | Subsurface microbial communities from deep shales in West Virginia, USA - MSEEL Well Study Marcellus 3H_2016_04_06 ...
ACATGGCCCTGGGCAAGCCGGAGCGGCCGGTGATGGGCATCGTCGGCGGCGCCAAGGTTTCCACCAAGCTCGACCTCCTGAACAACCTGGTCGGCCGGCTGCAGTACCTCGCCATCGGCGGCGGCATGGCCAACACCTTCCGCTTCGCCCAGGGCTACGACGTCGGCGCGTCCCTCTGCGAGAAGGACATGGCCGACACCGCCCGCGAGATCCTGCAGAAGGCCGAAGCCGCCGGCTGCCACATGATCCTGCCTGCCGACGTGGTGGTGGCCACCGAGCTTGCGCCCGGCGCGGCCAACCGCGTGGCGCGGCTGGAGGGCGGGCCGGACGCGCTGAAGCCCGACGAGAAGATCTTCGACGTCGGGCCGAACACCCTGAAGCAGATCGTCGACGCCATGGGCGAGGCGCGCACCCTGATCTGGAACGGCCCCCTGGGCGTGTTCGAGGTGCAACCCTTTGACAAGGCGACCGTTCAAGCTGCGCAGGAGGCCGCTCGGCTCGCCAGGTCCGGCGAGCTCGTGGCGGTTGCGGGCGGGGGTGATACGGTCGCCGCCCTCAACGCGGCCGGCGTCGTGGACGACTTCACCTTCGTCTCAACGGCGGGCGGGGCGTTCTTGGAATGGATGGAAGGCAAGGAGCTGCCCGGAGTGGCGGCCCTGTCTCAATAACGAGTGGGGAAGTGATGAATCTCGCGGCTCTGAACGAAATCGCCGAGAAGATGGTGACGCCCGGCAAGGGCATCCTGGCGGCGGACGAAAGCACCGGCACGATCCAGAAGCGCTTCGACGCCATCGGCGTCGAGAACAACGAACAGAACCGCCGCGACTATCGCGAGCTGCTGTTCCGCGCGACCGAGACCATGCGGGACCACATCTCGGGCGTGATCCTGTTCGAGGAGACCCTCTACCAGAACGCCGCCGACGGCACGCCGCTGGTGGACCTGATCACCCAGGCGGGCTCCGTCCCGGGCATCAAGGTCGACAAGGGCGCCAAGCCGCTCCCCGGCTTCCCGGGCGAGACCATCACCGAGGGCCTCGACGGCCTCGGCGACCGGCTGAAGAAGGACTATGAGCGCGGCGCCCGCTTCGCCAAGTGGCGCGCGGTGATCGACATCGCCGACGGTATCCCGACCTGGGGCGCGGTGAAGGCCAACGCCCATGCGCTGGCCCGCTACGCCGCCATCTGCCAGGCCAGCCAGATCGTGCCGATCGTCGAGCCCGAGATCCTGATGGACGGCGCTCACGACATCGACCGCTGCGACGAGGTCACCCGTTGGGTGCTCTCCACCGTCTTCCAGGAGCTGTTCGAGCAGCGCGTGGCCCTGGAAGGCATGGTCCTGAAGCCGAACATGGTCGTCTGCGGCAAGAAGTGCAGCAAGCGCGCCTCGGTGGACGAGGTGGCCCACCGCACGATCGCGGCCCTGAAGGCCACCGTGCCGTCGGCCGTGCCGGGCATCGCCTACCTCTCGGGCGGCCAGAGCGACGAGGAGGCCACGGCCCACCTCGACGCCATGAACAAGATCGGCGGCTTCCCCTGGAAGATGACCTTCTCCTACGGCCGCGCCCTCCAGGCCGCGCCGCAGAAGGCCTGGTCCGGCAAGCCCGAGAACGTCGCGGCCGCCCAGCGCGCCTTCGCCCACCGGGCGAAGATGAACGGCCTGGCCAGCGTCGGTCAGTGGGAAGGCGCTCTCGAGCAGGCCGCCTGATCGGAGGCGTCCTCTCCCCGCCCCGGCGGGGAGGGGCCCTCGCCTGAGGAACTTCGGCGCCGGCGCGCCGGTTGCCCATCCATGGGCAAGCACGCCGTCGTCCTGGGTCTGGCCTTCCTGGGCCTCGCCGCCTTCGCGGTGTTCGCCGGCTGGGCCTTCTTCGCCGCCTCGGAGATCGGCGGCGGCTGGGCGAGCCTCGGCCCCATCTGGCCCTATGTGGTCGGCGGCGTCCTGGTGGTCGCCGCCCTCGCCGGCTTCCTAATGTGGCTGGCCTTCTATTCCGCCAACCACGGCTACGACGACCGGATCGACCAGGACCGCTGGTAGGGCCTCAGTGCATGGTCGCGCGGTTCGCCGCCGGGTCCAGCCGGCGGGCGCGCAGCGCATAGGCGCCGGCCGCGCCGATCGAGGCCACGGTGGACGCCACCTGCCCGCCCAGCCGGCGCGGACCGAAGGCCATCCAGACCGTGTTGAGCGCCTGGGCCATGGCCCACAGGGTGAGCGCCTGGGTGCGCGCCGGTCCGCGGGGCGCGCTCCAGATCCGCAGGCCCGACAGGGTGAGCGCCAGGAACAGCGGCGGCCAGAGCACGCCGAACAGGGTGCGCCGGGGCGTGGCCGCCGCCGGCTCCGGCGGGTTGGGATCCTCGTAGTCGGAATAGGCTTCCGGATAGTCCTCCGGCGGTGAGAAGGCCTTGGCGAGCACGGCGGAGACCGCCACGGCCCCGGCGGTGAGCGCCAGGCCCGTCAGCACGTCCTGCGCAAGCGGCCGCCCCCTCGCGGGTGCGTGGGCGTTGTCGAGCATGGCGGGCCTCCCTGACGTCTCGCGACCTAATCCCACGGGGGCAGGCTCGGTTCCGGCTCAGCTGTCCGGGAGCTCCCCCATGGCGCTCTGCAGGTAGTTCTGCTCACCCAGGCTCTTCAAGAGGCCAAGCTGGGTCTCGAGGAAATCGATGTGCTCCTCGGTGTCCACGAGGATCTCGGTAAGGATCTCGCGGCTCACATAGTCCTGGGCGAGCTCGCACTGCTTCACCCCGTCGACGAGCACCGAGCGCCCGCCCACCTCGACCTCCAGGTCGGACGCGAGGCATTCGCCCACCGTCTCGCCGATCTTCAGCTTGTGCAGGTCCTGCAGGTTGGGCAGACCGTCCAGGAACAGGATGCGCTTGATCAGCAGGTCGGCGTGTTTCATCTCGCCGATCGACTCGTCGTAGGTGATCTTGCCGAGCCGCTTGAGGCCCCAGTTCTCGTACATCCGCGCATGCAGGAAGTACTGGTTGACCGCGGTCAGCTCGTTGGTGAGCACCTGGTTGAGCAGCCGGATGATCGCCTTGTCGCCCTGCACGGGAAGCCTCCGCTGAAATCGTGAACGGCGCGGACCCTCGTACCCGCCCCTCGCGGAGTCAAAGCCTAAGTTTGCGACTGAGTTGCGCTCGCCGGAACGGCGGGCGGAGGCGGCTATTCGGCCGCGTAGCGGAGCATCTCGCGCTCGGCCTCGAGCATCTCGCGCATGTCGCAGACGCAGCGGGCGCACTGGGGACGGCTGTCGCAGGCCTTGAAGATCTCGGCCGGCCGCGACGCGCCGGCGGCGATGGCCGCGCGGACCTCGCGCTCACGGATGCCGTTGCAGTTGCAGACGTACATGGGACGCCGGTTCCTCGACTGGTGACGATCACTTAACCCGAATGAGAACGCGTTTGCAAGTCATTCGCAATTAGGTAGAGACCCGGATGCGGCGCCCTGCCGCAGCCCCCGCGGGGCGCTGTTGTGCGTTGTTGCGGTGGGAGACGCGTGGCCGGCCCGCCCGGCGCGACGTTCGAGGCCAGGCATGGAATTCGACGCACTGCTTCTGTCGAGGCTGCAGTTCGCCTTCACCATTGCGTTCCACATCATCTTCCCGAGCTTCACGATCGGGCTGGCGAGCTATCTCGCGGTGCTGGAAGGGCTGTGGCTGACGACGAGGAACGAGGCCTTCAAGACCCTCTACCTGTTCTGGATCAAGATCTTCGCCCTCTCCTTCGGGATGGGCGTCGTCTCCGGCGTGGTGATGAGCTACCAGCTCGGCACCAACTGGAGCGTCTTCTCGGCCGCGGCCTCGCCGGTGATCGGGCCGCTGCTGGCCTTCGAGGTGCTGACCGCCTTCTTCCTGGAGGCGAGCTTCCTGGGGGTGATGCTGTTCGGCTGGAAGAAGGTGGGCCCGGGCCTGCACTTCGCCGCCACCAGCCTGGTCGCCATCGGCACCATCATCTCGGCCTTCTGGATCATCTCGGCCAACAGCTGGATGCAGTTTCCGCAAGGCTTCGAGCGGCTCGCCGACGGCACGCTCCGGGCCACCGACTACTGGCAGGTGGTGTTCACCGACACCTTCCCCGAGCGGCTCGCGCACATGCTGCTGGCCGCGTTCCTGACCACGGCCCTGGTGGTCGGCGGCGCCTCGGCCTGGCGGCTGCTGAAGAACCGCGAGGACCAGGAGTCCTGCATCGCGCTCAAGATGGCCATCGGCATGTTCGCCATCGTCGCCCCGCTGCAGCTCCTGGTGGGCGACCTGTCGGGCAAGGAGGTGCTGGAGGTGCAGCCGGCCAAGCTCGCGGCCATCGAGGCCTTCTGGGAGACCCGCACCGAACAGCCCTTCCACATCGCCGCCTGGCCCGACCGGGCGGCGGAGAAGAACCACTGGGAGATCTCCATCCCGAAGATCGGCAGCTGGATTACCGCCGGCCGCTCCGACGCCGAGATCAAGGGGCTCAAGTCCTTCGCGCCTGAGGACCGCCCGCCGGTCGCCATCGTCTTCTGGGCCTTCCGGGTGATGGTGGGCCTGGGCATCGCCATGATCCTCCTGGGCCTGTGGGGCGCCTGGCTGATCTGGCGCGGCGGCGGGCCGGAGAAGCACCCCCTGTTCCTGAAGGCCGCCGTCGTCATGTCGCCCACCGGCTTCGTCGCCGTGATCGCCGGCTGGATCGTCGCCGAGGTGGGCCGCCAGCCCTGGGTGGTCACCGGGGTGCTTCGCACCCGCGACGCGGTTTCCCCTGTGGGCGCGGGCGAGGTCTCGGGCTCCCTCCTGGCCTTCATGGTGGTCTACGCCATCGTCTTCACCGTCGGCGCGCTCTACATCCTGCGGCTGATCGCCGAGGGGCCGAAGCCCGTGCCGGCGGAGGACACCGAGCCGCCGCTCAAGCCCCGGCCGCCCGGCTACGCCCTGGGCGCGGCGCCCGACGCGCCGGAGGAGGAGGTCCGCCGATGAGCCTCGACCTGCCGCTGATCTGGGCCGCGGTCATCGCCGTGGCGGTCCTGATGTACGTCCTGCTGGACGGCTTCGACCTCGGCGTCGGCATCCTCTTCCCCTTCGCCGGCTCGCCGCAGGACCGCGACGTGATGATGGACTCTGTCGCGCCCGTCTGGGACGGCAACGAGACTTGGCTGGTGCTGGGCGGCGGCGGCCTCTTCGCCGCCTTCCCCTACGCCTACTCGGCCCTGATGCCGGCGCTCTACATCCCGATCCTGCTGATGCTGATGGCCCTGATCCTGCGCGGCGTCGCCTTCGAGTTCCGCCTGCGCGGCCGCCGGCGCGGCAAGCGGTTCTGGACCGCCGCCTTCGCCGTGGGTTCGATCACCGCCACCGTCGCCCAGGGATTCGTGCTCGGCGGCTTCATCCAGGGGATCACCCTGGACGCCGAAGGGCGCTTCGCGGGCGGCCGTTTCGACTGGCTGACGCCCTATACCGTGCTGGTCGCCGTGGGCCTGGTGGCCGGCTACGCCCTCCTCGGCGCCGCCTGGCTGATCTGGAAGACCGAGAACGAGCTGCACGGCCGCGCCCGCCTGTGGGCCTGGGCGTCCGGGGGCATGACCGCAGCCATGCTGGCCGCCGTCAGCCTCGCCACCCTCTTCGTCCACCCGCGGGTCGCCAGCCGCTGGGGCTTCCAGGACGGCGCCTTCGACCCCGAGCGCCTGCTGGCGCTCTTCCCGATCCCGGTGGTCGGGCTGGCGGGCCTGGCGCTCCTCGTCGTGGGTCTCCTGCGCCGCTCGCACGGCTGGCCCTTCCTCGGCGCCTTCCTGGTCTTCCTGTCCGGCTACCTGGGGCTGGCGGTCGGCTTCTTCCCCAACATCGTCCCCTACGACATGACCTTCCGAGACGCCGCCTCGCCCGACAACGCGCTCGGCTTCATGCTGGTCGGCGTGCTGATCCTGCTGCCGGCCATCCTCGGCTACACGGCCTGGGTCTACTGGGTGTTCCGCGGCAAGGTCTCGGCCGATGCCGGCTATCATTGAGCCGCCGCCCGAGCCTGGCGCGCCGCTCCCCCCGATCTGGAAACGGCTGGCCTGGTTCGTCGGCCTGGCGGTCGCCGCGTCGCTCGCCACCATGCTGGTCGCCTATGGCTTGAGGGCGCTCCTGAAATAGGCTTCTAGGCGCGCATGACCCCGCCGCTCTGCCGCCTCTACCTGATCACGCCGCCCAGGCTCGACGACCTGGCGGCCTTCGGCCACGTGCTGGCGCACGCCCTGGACGCGGGCGACGTGGCGGCCCTGCAGATCCGGCTGAAGGACCAGCCCGATGAGGTCGTCGCCGCGGCCGTGGACGTCCTCATGCCGATCACGCATGCCCGCGGCGTGGCGGTGATCCTCAACGACCGCCCGGACCTGGCCGCGAAGCTCGGCTGCGACGGGGTCCACGTGGGCCAGGATGACGCGCCTTACGCCGAGGCCCGCCGCATCGTCGGCAGGGACCGCATGGTCGGCGTGACCTGCCACGACAGCCGCCACCTGGCCATGGAGGCCGCCGAGGCCGGCGCGGACTATGTCGCCTTCGGCGCCTTCTTCCCGACCACGACGAAGGAGGCCATCGGCCATCCCGACCCCGAGATCCTGACCATCTGGCAGGAGACCATGGAGACCCCCTGCGTCGCCATCGGCGGCATCAAGGCGGAGAACGCCCGCGGCCTCGCCGCGGCCGGCGCCGACTTCCTGGCCGTCTCGGCCGGGGTCTGGTCCTACGGCGACGGCCCCGCCGCGGCGGTGAAGGCGCTGAACGCCGAGATCGCCAAGGGGCTCGCCGACCGCGGCTAGTCCGGCGCGCCCGTGAAGGTCGGCACGCCCGGCGGCGGCCGGACGTAGGGGTGCCGGTGCTCGGTCCAGACCATCCGCTGAGGGCTCGGCAGGCTGGTGTCGGCGAAGCACCCGCCGGCCACGCCGATCACGTCGTCCTCCTCGTCCGGGACCCACCACAGGCTCGATCCGCAGCGCGGGCAGAAGTGGAACGTGGTCGAGCCGTCCGGCCGGTGGAAGGTCGCCGCCGTCCCCGCCTCGGCCGTCATCTGCTCCGGCCGATAGTAGACGGTGACCCCGAAGAAGGCCCCTGTGCGCCGCTGGCAGCGGGTGCAGCAGCAGCTCGAGACCATCAGCGGCTCGCCCGCGAGCGTCGCCCGCAGGTCCCCGCAGGCGCACGCCGCCTCGCGTGTCACGACTTCGTTCATGGGGCGACGATAGCGACGCGCCTTGCCTTGGGCGACCCCCGCCACTAGGTTCCGCGCCCTCTATCGCCTCCGAGATCTTTCACACCGTGATTTCCCAATCGGCCCTTCTGAAGGTCATGAGCGACGCCGCGCGCAAGGCGGCCCGCGGGCTCAACCGCGACTTCGGCGAGCTCGCCGAGCTCCAAGTGGCCAAGAAGGCGCCCGCCGACTTCGTCTCCGCCGCCGATCTCAAGGCCGAGCAGGTGCTGTTCGAGGCGCTGACCAAGGCGCGTCCCGGCTACGGCTTCCTGGCGGAGGAGCGCGGGATGATCGAGGGCACGGACAAGACCCACACCTGGATCGTCGACCCGCTCGACGGCACCACCAACTTCCTGCACGCCATCCCGCACTTCGCGATCAACATCGCCCTGCAGCGCGAGGGCGTGATCGTGGCGGCGCTGACCCACAACCCGGTGACCAACGAGACCTTCTGGGCCGAGAAGGGCAAGGGCTGCTACCTCAACGACCACCGTCTGCGGGTGGCGGCGCGGACCCGGCTGGACGAGGCGGTGCTGGCTACCGGCATCCCGTTCCTGGGGCACGGCCAGCACGCCAAGTTCCTCAAGGAGCTGCACCAGGTCAGCCAGCGGGTGGCGGGCGTCCGCCGCTTCGGCTCGGCCGCCTTGGACCTCGCCTGGGTCGCGGCCGGCCGCTACGACGGCTACTGGGAGCGCGACCTGAAGCCCTGGGACATCGCCGCGGGCGTGCTGATGGTCACCGAGGCCGGCGGCAAGATCACCTCGGCGGATGGGGACGACGACGTGCTGGCGGCGGGTTCAGTCTGCTGCGGCAACCTCGACATCCACCCCCTGCTGCTGGCCCGCCTGCAGGCGGCGAAATAGCGAAACCGTCACACGAGCGGCTAAGCTGGCGGCATGAGTCTGACCCGCCGCGCCTTCGCCGCCTCCGCCGCCGTCCTCGCCGCCACGCCCGCCGCCGCCCGCATGGGCCGCCGGCCAATGGTCATCGCCCACCGCGGCGCGAGCGGCGAGCGTCCCGAGCACACGCTCGCCGCCTATCGCCTGGCGATCGCCCAGGGCGCGGACTTCATCGAGCCGGACCTCGTCCCCACCAAGGACGGCCACCTCGTCGCCCGCCACGAGAACGAGATCTCCGGCACGACCGACGTGGCCCGCCGCCCCGAGTTCGCCGGCCGCCGCGCCGAGAAGCTGATCGACGGCGAGAAGGTCGCGGGCTGGTTCACCGAGGACTTCACCCTGGCCGAGCTGAAGACGCTGCGCGCCCGCGAGCGCCTGCCGCACCTGCGCCCCGCCAGCGCGAGGTTCGACGGCCAGGAGACCATCCCCACCTACCAGGAGGTCGTCGACCTTGCGAAGGCCGAGAGCCGCCGCCTGAAGCGGACCATCGGCACCTACCCTGAGATGAAGCACCCGGCCTACTTCGGCGCGATCGGCCTGCCGCTCGAGGAGCGGCTGGCGGACGCCCTGCGCGCCAACGGCCTCGACAGCCGCACCGCCCCCGTCTTCGTCCAATGCTTCGAGGTCGAGCCCCTGAAGCGGTTCATGGCGCTCTCGAAGGCCCGCCGGGTCATGCTGGTGGCCCAGGGGCCCGCGCCGGTCGACGTCGCCACCGAGGCGGGCGTGAAGGCCATCGCCGCCTTCGCCGACGGCCTGGGCCCGGAATGGCCGCTGGTCGTGCCGGTCGTAGACGGGGGCCTCGGCGCGCCGACGCCGCTGGTCGGCTGGGCGCACGCCGCGGGCCTGCAGGTCCACCCCTGGACGGTCCGGGCGGAGAACAATTTCCTGCCCGCCAAGCTACGTCGGGGGACCTCGCCGGCCGACCACGGTGATGCTGAGACGGTGTTCGACGCCCTGCAGTGCGCGGGCGTGGACGGGGTGTTCTCCGACTTCCCGGGCCTGGCCGCCAAGGCGCGCTTCCACGTGCGCTGCGGCTAGGCGGCTTCCCCGAACTGCAGGGCCGCGAGCCGAGCGTAGAGGCCGCCCTTCGCCACCAGGTCGTGGTGGGTCCCCTCCTCCACGACCCGGCCCTCCTCCATGACCACGATGCGGTCGGCCTTGAGCACGGTGGCCAGCCGGTGGGCGATGACCAGGGTCGTGCGGCCCTCCATGGCCTTGTCGAGCGCCTCCTGCACCAGGCGCTCGTTCTCGGCGTCCAGCGCGCTGGTGGCCTCGTCGAGCAGCAGGACCGGCGCTTCGCGCACCAGGGCCCGGGCGATCGCCAGCCGCTGGCGCTGGCCTCCGGAAAGGCCGCGCGCCCGTTCGCCCACCGGGGTGTCCAGGCCCTGCGGCAGGGCCTCCAGGAAGCTCTCCGCCTGGGCGGCGCGGACGGCGGCGAGGATGGCCTCAGGGCTCGCGTCCTCGCGCCCGAAGCGCACGTTCTCGGCGGCCGAGCCGGAGAAGAGGGCGGAATCCTGGGCGACCAGGGCCAGCCGCGCCCGGACCTCGGCGGGATCGGCGTCGCGCAGGTCAACCCCGTCCAGCACCACCCGGCCCGCCTGCGGGTCGTAGAAGCGCAGCAGCAGGCGGAAGACCGTCGTCTTGCCCGAGCCGGAGGGGCCCACCAGCGCCACCCGCTCGCCGGGCCTCACCTGTAGGGAGAAGCCCTTCAGCGCCGGCAGGTCGGGCCGTCCGGGATAGGCGAAGGTCACAGCCTCGAAGGCCACCTCGCCCCGCGGTCGGGGCAGGGGCACGGGCTTGGCGGGCGGGGCGATGCCCGGCCGGGCGTCCAGGAGGCCCGCGATCCGCTCCATGGCGCCGGCCGCCTTCTGGACCTCGCCCCAGACCTCGCCGAGCGCCCCCACCGAGCTGCCGGCCGTCACCGCCAGGAACGCGAACTGGAAGAGCTGGCCCCAGCTCATCTCGCCGCGCAGGCCGGCGCGGACCGCCAGCCAGAAGACGAAGACGATGCCGCCGAACACCAGGGCGATGACCATGGCGGTCATCAGGGCGCGCGCCCGCATCCGGGTCAGAGAGGTGGCGAAGCTGTCCTCCACCGCCGCCCCGAACCGCTCCGCGGCCGTGCGCTCGCGCCCGAACGCCTGCACCGTCTCCAGCGCGTCCAGGCTCTCGCCGGCGAAGCCCACGGCGGCGGCGAACTTGTCCTGGGCGGTGGTGGTGAGTTTCCTCACCTTGCGGCCGAACAGGAACAGCGGCGCCAGCACCACGGGGAAGACCAGCAGCACCAGGCCGGTGAGCTGCGGGCTGACGATCACCAGCAGCACCAGGGCGCCGATCAGGGTCAGCAGGTTGCGCAGGGCGAAGGAGATCGAGGTGGCGAGCAGGCTCTCGACGATCTGGACGTCGGTGGTCAGCCGCGACAGCACCTCGCCCGTGCGGGTCTGCAGGAAGAAGGCCGGGTCCAGGGTGAGGATGTGGCCGTAGACCGCCTTCCTGAGGTCGGCGACGATCCGCTCGCCCAGCTTGGTGACGAAGAAGTAGCGCAGCGCGCTGCCCACCGCGAGCGCCACGGCCACGGCGCTGAGCAGCCAGAACCAGGGCGCCACGGACCGCGCGGTCGGCGCCTCGCCGCCCTGGCCGGTGAGGTGGTCCACCAGCAGGCGCAGGGCGCCGGAGATGGCCAGGGTCGCCGAGGCGGTGAAGACCAGGAACACCACCGAAAGGGCGGCGTCGGTCAGGTGGGCGCGGGCGAAGGGGAGGAGCCGGCCGAGCGCGCGGACGTTGCGGCTCTTCCCCCGGCGCTGGCCCTCGGTCGCGAGGCTCTGGGCGAGTTCGGCGCCGACGCTGGGCCGGCCCTCAGCCTGGGCCTCGGACGTCTGGTCGCTCATACGCGCTCACACCTTGCAATCCGGCCGGGCTTTCGGGTATACGCCCGGCTTCCTTTTGCAGGCCGCCTTCGCGGGCGGCCTTCTCACTTTGGCCGCTCCTTTACGTCAGGCGCCCGCGCGATGAAACAAGACACTCACCCGGACTACCACTTCATCACCGTGGTGATGACCGATGGCACCACCTACCAGACCCGTTCGACCTACGGGAAGGAAGGCGCGACCCTGAACCTGGACATCGACCCGAAGACCCACCCGGCGTGGACGGGCGGCGGTCACCAGATGCTGGACCGCGGCGGCCGCGTGTCGCGCTTCAACGCCAAGTTCGGCGCCTTCACCCGCAAGTGAGCCCGCGCCAGCGGGACTCATCCCGGCGAAAGCCGGGATCCATGCTGCAGGCAAAAAAAGAACGCCGCGGAGTCCCCTCCGCGGCGTCTTCTTTTTTGTCTGGCCCTGAGCCCTAGAACGCGCCGAGCGCCGTCTTCAGCCGGTCGAGCTGGGAGAGCACCGGGTGCGGCGCCTGGTCCACCGGCCCTTCCACGTACATCCGCCGGTCGAGGTGGCGGACCCGCTCGTAGAGCCGCTCGGAGCGGTCCAGCAGCAGCATCAGCCCGGCGGGCAGGTCCTCGGCCGAGACCTCCTCCCCGCCGCGGCAGACCTCCTCGGCGGCCAGCCGGTAGCGGTCCTCGCAGGCCGCGTCCGGGGCCATGTCGCCCTCGCGCACCGCGCGCTGGACCAGGAGCCACGAGGCCACCTGCATCAGCCGGGTGGTCAGCCGCATGCTCTCCGAGGCGTAGGCCAGGGCCGCATTGCGGGACAGCAGCTTGGATTCCTGGCGGCCGGCCCCGTCGAGGTAGGCGGCCGTCTCCTCCACCAGGTCCATGCCCTCCTGGAAGGTGCGCTCGAACAGCTCCGAGCGGGCGAAGTCCTGGATCACGTCGCTGCGCCAGGGGGCGGTCATGTCGCTCATCTTTGTTCTTGTCGCCCTAAGCTTTCCCGCCGCTGGACTCCCCCGGCGGCTCTGCGGCCTGCGTGCAACCGCTGTGCCACAGGTCTAGCGCAAAACGGGCTCAAGCGGACCGCGACGAAAAGAGCGCGTCGGCCGCCGCGCGGCCCGCCCGCTTGCGGTCGATCTGCGCCCGGACGCGGGCGATCTCCGACTGCAGGACGTCGATCCGCTCCTCCAGCTCGGCCACGCCGAACAGGTCGAGATCCTCTCGAACCGCTTCCAGGAGCCGCTGACCGCGGCCGATCCGAACTTCCGCCGGTTCTTCCATTTGCTTTCGCGAGCCTCCTTTGCCGGCCCCCGCTCGGGCGCTATCCAACCTCGCGAGGCGCTTGCGCGCAAGATCGGCGGAGACACACCCATGTCACAATCGAACGGCGAGACCATGACCGCCATCGCCGTCGAGGGCGGCCGCGGCCCCGCCGAGGCGCTGAAACCGGTGCGGATCGCCCGCCCCACGCCTGGCCCCGGCCAGATCCTCGTGCGCGTGCGCGCGGCCGGCGTGAACCGGCCCGACATCGTCCAGCGGCTGGGGGCCTATCCGCCGCCGCCGGGCGCGCCGGAGACGCTCGGTCTGGAGATCGCCGGCGAAGTGGTCGAGGGCGCCGGGCGGTGGAAGACCGGCGACCGGGTCTGCGCCCTGCTGGGCGGCGGCGGCTATGCGGAATACGCCGTGGTCGACGCCCGCCACGCCCTGCCGATCCCCGACGGCCTGGACTTCGCGCAGGCCGCCGGCCTGCCGGAGACGGTCTTCACCGTCTACGCCAACGTCTTCGAGCACGGCGCCCTGAAGGCCGGCGAGACCCTGTTGCTGCACGGCGCCACCTCCGGCATCGGCGTCACCGCTATCCAGATGGCCAGGGCGGCCGGCGCCAGGGTGATCGCCACCGCCCGCGGAGCGGACAAGGCGGCCAGGGCGCTCGAGCTGGGCGCCGATGTCGCCATCGACGCCACGGCCCGGGACTTCGCCGAGGTCGCCAAGGCCGAGGGCGGCGTGGACGTGGTGCTGGATATGGTCGGCGGCGACTACTTCGCCCGCGAGCTCGACGCCCTGAAGACCGGCGGGCGGATCGTGTTCATCGCCGCCCAGGGCGGCGGCGAGGTGGCCCTGCCGATCTTCCGGCTCATGCAGAAGCGGGCCGTGGTCACCGGCTCGACGCTAAGGCCCCGGGACGCCGACGAGAAAGCGCGGCTCGCCGCCGAGGTCGAGCGTGTGGTCTGGCCGTGGATCGCCCAGGGCCGCGTCCGGCCGCTCGTGGACGCCGCGTTTCCGCTGACCGAGGCCTCAAAAGCGCACGCGCACCTGGAAGGCGGCGCCCACGTCGGCAAGGTCGTGCTGCTCGCCGACTAGCCGCAGCCGGCGGACCGCGGCCGCCGAGGCCCACACCGCTGTTTCGAAGCGGGATTCCGGCCGTTTCCCTCGGCGGGAGCGCCTCGCTCACACGGCGAAATCGGCGCATTTTTGTGGCGCCCGCGTCAGAAAAAATTCGAACAGGAGGTACGAGAAAGCCCGGGAAGCGGTTGACGTAGCGTCCCGCAGGACGCACCGTCGAGCTTGAGCGCAGCCAATAGCGCCAACTCAGAACTGACTCCGGGGGAGGAAAACATGGTCTTCAAACGCCAGCTTCTGGCGGCGAGCGCGCTTGTCGGCGCATCGCTGGTCGCCACCGCCGCCAACGCCCAGTCGTCGAACACCATCGAGGAGCTGGTCGTCACCGCCGAGAAGCGCGAGCAGTCTCTGCAGGACGTGCCCGTGGCCGTGTCGGCCTTCACCGACGAGCGCCGCGAGACGATCGGCATCAACTCGGTGCAGGACCTGACCAACTTCACGCCCGGCCTGTCGTACGCGACGAACAACGACCGCATCGCCATGCGCGGGATCGGCCGGTTCACCAACAACCGCTCCTCCGAGGGCGGCGTGGCCATGTACAACGACGGGGTCTACACCTCCTCGGTGACGGCCTTCGCCCGTTCCACCCTGTTCATCGAGCGCACCGAGGCGCTGCGCGGGCCCCAGGGGACCCTCTACGGCCGCAACTCCATCGGCGGCGCCCTGAACATCATCTCCAAGCGGCCCACGGACGACTTCTACGCCGAGGTCCGCGGCGGGCTCGCCAACTACGACAACTGGTCGCCGATCCCGCCC
>Ga0163219_100280_pt1 | contig 14107 bp, 15 predicted proteins | sample MSEWel2016_04_06_FD_113150 | JGI IMG/M metagenome (GOLD analysis project Ga0163219, IMG submission 113150) | Subsurface microbial communities from deep shales in West Virginia, USA - MSEEL Well Study Marcellus 3H_2016_04_06 ...
ATTCCAATTACAATACATATAGCTACCCAAAGTGTTAAATATCTTTCAAAAAATCCTAAGCCACCATCTTCATTAACAATTACATCTTCCTCAACTTCATGATTCTTCATAATTAATCCTCCTTATTATTCAAAGCTTTCAAGGGTAAACCTCTTAATAAAGCCTAACTTCTTAATATCTAATCTGAGTTTGGAATAACTAGCTAGTAAATTTTGATGTAAGTAAATAGTTATTCCATCTTTTAAAAGCTTTTGATAATCTGCTATATTATCTTCCTTAGGACTTCCTTCAATTACTTGGGGAGGGGTTTTAGCCTGACGGATTCCACCAGGCATTATCTTTCCTCCACAGCAACTATTAACTGTTAACTGACGAATAGTAATTACTAAGTTTCTTCCCTTAGCATACTCCTTTAACTTTGACTTAATTACAACCTCCATCTATTAGCTATTTCCTTTTTCAAACACTTCAACTAACTCTTCAGCTAAATCTGTCTCTTTAATAGCAGCAGTTAACTTAGCTACTGGATAGATGACCTCAATAAACTCTGTCTTTATCTTACCATCAATGACTTCAATTATTGTATAAATAGCATTAGGATTACCATGCTTTGGTTTACCAATACTACCAACATTCATCATATGCTTACCCTTGATAATTCTATGGTAAGGTAGGTGTGTATGCCCACAGACCAAGATATCCTCTTCTATCTCCTCTGCGACCTCTGCTACTGCTTCACTATCTTCATATAAGTATTCATTAATCTTTCTAGGGCTACCATGGACAAACAAAGCAGTCTTATCCTCTATCTCTAAAGTCAAACTAAAAGGTAAATTCGCTAAGAACTCTTTATTCTCTTCAGTAGTCTCCATTGCAGTATAGTTCATAGAAGACATCCCTATCTTTTGAGAACGCTCCGTCTTGTAGTCACAGCCACAAGCAATTCTCCTATTACCGATAGCATCATCATAATTACCTTGAATAGTCTTAATCCCTTTCTCTTGAATCATAGCGATTACCTCATTAGGAAAAGGACCATAGCCCACTAAATCTCCAGTACAGACTATCTCATCTATATCTCTTCCTTTGATATCCTCTAAGACACTTTCTAAAGCAAAAATATTACCATGTACATCTGAAATTACAGCTACTCTCATTATAAACCCTCCTTTTTAATTGGCAGTTAATAATTGATAATGTATAGTTAAAAATATCATTATTAATAGAATAAATAAATCAAAATCTTTTTTACCACAAATATACACAAATCCACACGAATAATTCAAAACCATTTTATTAGAATTTAATCTTTTAACTCTCTATTCGTGTTTCATTTGTGTTAATTCGTGGTTAATAATCCTTTTTTTCTTTTATATGTTTAAATGCTTTTATTGTCAATTACAAATTGTACATTGTAAATTTGTTTATTCATATAGTGCTTTACCAGCTTCAATCAAAGTATCTAAACCTTGAATCTCTTCTGCAAATAAAGGCATTTGAATAATTGGAGCATTAAACTTCTTCTCCATATTAGCTAAATGTTCTTCTTGCATCTTTCTTCTCTTTTTAAAGTATGGTGTAGTACAATACTCTGTTGGCAGAATCTGATTGGCAACTACCAGTTGTGTCTTTACATTAACTGTCTCTAACTCTTCAACAGCTCGGTGTGCCTCTAAGATAGGTGTGTTTTCAGGATAGACTACAAAAGAGAAAGTCGTCTGCTCTTTATCCTCTAATCTAGCTATTACCCTCTTAAACTTCTGCTGTGATTCTAAGTCTGCTTGGGTACTAGTATTGATAGATGTTTTAAATTCTAATTGTTGCTCCCAGTTCATTGGTAGCTCTAATAATCTTAAAGTATGACCTGTTGGAGCTGTATCAAAGACAATGATTTGATAGTCATCTTCTTCAGTATAATCTACAAATTTATCAAAGGATGCCATCTCCTCAGTACAAGGAGAATCTAACTCTTCTTTAAGTCCCATTAGTACCTCTTCACTATAATCCTTCGCTTTAGCATCTGCTAAGACTTTTTCTTTATACTCCCCATCAACAGCTTTAGGGTCAATCTTAACAATATCTAAATTATCCACTCCAGCTACCTTAGTAACCTCACCTGAAACTTCTTGCTCAAAGACATCCTCTAAATGGGAGGCAGGATCTGTAGTTAATAATAAGGTCTTATAACCTAATCTCGCTAAGTAAACAGCAGTCACTGAAGAGATAGAGGTCTTACCTACACCTCCTTTACCAGCAAAAAAGATTAGGCGTGGTTCTTTAGCTGTTGGTAATAATACTTGAGCATCATCTCTCATTATCTTCCCTCCTTATAAAGGATAGCGGCTACTTTAGTTAATACTTCTAATCCTTTAATCTCTTGGTCTAATAAGTACATCTTCTTAGTTGGCAAGTCAATTTCTTCTTCTATTTGAGTTAAATACTTTTGCTGCATCTCACCCCTCTTTTTAAAGAAAGGGTTTTGACACTCCTCTTCAGGTAAGATTCCATTAACAATTATATTGCTGGTATTAATTCCAATCTCTTGTAATTCTTGACTAGAACGGATTGTCTCTCTGATTGAACTACCTTCAGGGTGCATCACAAAAACAAATTCTGTTCGATCAGTATCCTTTAATAATTCCACTGCACGGTCATACTTCTCCTTTGACTCTTGAATATTCTGCACAGGTCCCATACAAGTTTGACCACTACCTTGGGCACTCTCTTCGATATGTTTACTCCAATCAACAGGTAATTCTAATAATCTGATGGTATGACCTGTTGGAGCTGTGTCAAAGATAACTATGTCATATTGGTCATCATCCATAAAGTCAATAAATCTATCAAAGGATGCCATCTCCTCAGTACAAGGAGAGTTTAATTGTTCTTCAATCAGCTTTAGCATCTCATCATTAAAGATTTCCTTCATTGGTGCTAAGGCTTTCTCTTTATACTCTTCTGTTGCTTCTTTAGAGTCTATCTCCATAGCAGATAGGTTACCGATTCCAGCAATTTTAGTAACCTGATGACCAATCTTTTGTTCAAAGACATCAGAGAGATTAGCAGCTGGATCTGTAGTTACTAGAATAGTATTAAGTCCTTTTCTAGCATAATAGACAGCAGTAGTAGATGCCATTGAGGTCTTACCTACTCCACCCTTACCAGAAAAGAAGATAAATTTAGTTTCAGACATTATTTAGCCTCCTTAACTTTTGCTATCTCAGCTTTTAACTCTTCTAGAGTTGGGTATTCTCCTAATTTAATAAAGGTACCATTAATTGCAGTTGCAGGTAAATCCTTAGTTCCTTGAGTATTAACTAAATCTAAAATAGCTTTATTCTGTTGAAAAGCAATAGGATTATTATTCATTGAATTTCTCTCTACTTCAATACCTTCTTTCTTTAATTGCTTAAGTGCCTCATTAAATTTAACAAGTTTATCATCAACATTAGGACCACAAGCTCCTGTTGGACAGCACATTGGTGGCTCATAAATAGTAACCTTAATTTTACTCATCTAAATTCCTCCTTATTTTACTTATTTATTATTCACAAGTACTTCTTTCAAAATCACATTTTTGAGCATCATAGGTTGTGATGTATTTTAAATTATTCTGTAATTGTTCCACTACTTCTTGGTTTAACTGATAATCTACCCATCTACCTCGCTTAGTAGCAATAATTAAATTAGCATTTTTAAGTATCTTTAAATGGTGAGAGATATTTGGTTGGCTCAAATCTAACTCTTCAACCAAGTCACAGACACACATCTTCCCACAGGATAAGAGATTGATAATCTCTAAGCGAGTATTGTCTGCTAGAGCCTTTAACACTTCTGCTATATCTGCTATATTATCCATTCTATTCTTCCTCTCCTATTTAAAATTTCTACTTAATATATAAACATATTTATATCTATTTATATATTAGCATTGATTAGTATTTTTGTAAAGTTAAATTTTCGTTAACTCTCTATTATCTATATCCAACTTTACAGTAATTTAATATGGGAATAGTGCCACACTTTTAAGTGTCGCAATATCTAGCTTTATCCTCATATTGAAATTAAACGTATTTTTTTAAGCCTCTTATATAAAATAATTAAGAAGTAACTAATAAACCAAAGGAGAATCTATTATGTATCATTTCTTAAAGGCAATAATCTATTTTATAGGTGCTATTATCTTACTAAGACTTGGAGGAAAGAAGAGTATTTCACAATCAACACCAGCAGAGGTAGCCATTATGATCGGTATCGGTACAGTCCTAGTCCATCCACTCAAATCAGAAGACCCATTAATGGCTTTCTATGGTGGTGCTTTAATAGTTAGTGGTCTGATAATAACCTCTTTTATAGAGATTTATCTCCCTAAAATCAAGAACTGGATAATCGGTCAACCTGTTGAGCTGATTAAAGATGGTGAGATATTAGAGAAGAACCTAATTAAATCAATGATGACTGTAGATGAATTAAAGATGAAGTTAAGGATAAAGAAGATCAATAATATCTTAAAGATAAAATCAGCAGTACTTGAAGCCAATGGTGACTTGAGTATAGAAGCGAATCCTCAACAATCTTATGCGACTAAAGAAGATATTGAGGAGATAAAGAAGGCTATTAAACAGATCGCTACAAAACTAAATACATCAGTTAATTTCTCTACATCAATTAATGATCATAAACTTAACCTCTTTAATCAAGTAGAGGAAGTACAAGAACAGGATCCCTTACAGTAACTATATCTAAAATAAAAATACCCCTATAATTAGGGGTATTTTTACTATATTAATTCAATTAATCGCTTGCTCTCTATCTTCCCTTTGATATCATTTAAGTCCTTACCTAAGTTTGTTTCAATAGCTGCTACCATTGTACCTTCTACTAAAGGTGCACTACTTACTACTACATTAGTATAACCTTCTAATTCCAAAATCTCTAAAGCCATCTTAGAGTTCATTAAAGAACTACCTACGTCTCCGATTATAATAACACCCTTATCAGTATATAATTCCTCAACAGCCTCTATTATATCCTCTATATCTGTTCCAATTCCTCCATATCCATCGCCACCAATTGAAATTAGAGGTATCTCTCTGGGAACAAGTTCTTTGACTAATTCTTCTATTCCCTCGGCAATTTTATTACTATGTGAAACTACTAATATTCCAACCATTCCCACTTTCCCTCCTTTATTTAGCTTATATCAGTCCATTTCATAAAATATGATTTCAGCAATTAATTCATTATTATTAATAAAATCTTATTATACTTATAATTTAAATGAATTCTTTATTAAATAACTATCTCAGGTAATTATGAAATTTCCTGAAACTCTGTATTTATTATATTCTATCAGATTATAATAAAAATTTCATCTTATATTTAGCCTTAAGCGATAATATACTTATGTCATTAACCTAAAAAATATTACCACTTAAAGAAATACTACTTCTCAGCGTTAGATAAAGGGATTACAGGAAGATTAATCTACTCTATTTCTCTTAAAAACTGACCAGCTATTAAATATTGATATATAAACTAAAAACCACTCTATATATGCAAGTAGAGTGGTTAATTATATCTAATTAAAAGTAATATTCTTAAATTCAAGTCTATTTTTTGGCTAAGTCTCTAGTAGCTACTACATCTACTCCTGTGTCTAAAACATTTTTAATAACTATGTCTCCTAATTTTACAGGAGCTTCTAATTCAACTTTAGCTATCTCTCTCATAGCTTTTTCTAATAAACCTTTAGGAATAGGTTTTGCAGTCTTAACTGGAACTAGAGGCAATATTCCGCCTTTTACCTTAGCAGTAGTAGGTAATACTCTAGTTGGATTAAAGTATTCAGCTTTAGCATATTCAACACCTCTAGGGCAGCGATTACCTTCTACTTTCTTGATCTCTTCATCTATAACTTCTACATTTAAATCACAGCCCATTGGACAACTAACACAGGTAATCATAACCTTATCTTCCATTACTATTCTCCCCCTTCCACAATCTTGACTTCAACTGTACTACCTTCTAATTGCTCAATCATCTTTTCAGGTAATGGAATACTAATCATCTCTGCTGGTTTTACAAACCTTTCTTTTTTAGCAAATAGTTTCTTATCTCCATCCATAACTAATATTTGAGCATTCTCCATTGGTCTTTTACCTCTCATATAAAGATCTACACGCTTTCTTTCTTCAATCTTCTCGGTTATCTTATGAGGAACAATATAACCTATATTATCCCCAGCTATTATATTAATCTCTTTATCTCTTTTAACTATTTTATCCTGTAAATATAGAGCTGCTGCTTTACCAGCCAACTTACTTTCTTCAGTCACATAATCAACTAAATCATGTACATGAAGAACATTTCCACAAGCAAAGATACCATTAATATTAGTCTCTCTACATTCATTCACAATTGGTCCACCTGTTACAGAAGCTAATTCAATTCCTGCTGCAACAGACAATTCATTCTCTGGAATTAAACCAACTGATAATAATAAGGTATCACACTCAATATAATATTCTGACCCAGGAATTGGTTTTAAATTTTTATCAACCTTAGCAACGCTAACCCCTTCTAACCTCTCTTTACCATGAATCCTAGTTACAGTTTGGCTTAACCGTAATGGAATATCAAAATCATCCAAACATTGAACTATATTACGGGTTAACCCTCCTGAAAATGGTAAAAGTTCTAATACTGCTTCTACCTCTGCTCCTTCTAAATGCATTCTTCTAGCCATAATTAAACCGATATCACCAGAGCCTAAAATTACAACCTTCTTTCCTGGCATATAGCCTTCCATATTAATATAACGTTGGGCAGTACCAGCACTAAATACCCCAGCTACTCTACTTCCTGGAATTCCGATTGCTTCTCTTGTCCTTTCTCTACAACCCATAGCCATCACTACAGCCTTAGCCTCAATTTCTAACATTCCTTCTTTAGAGTTTACAGCATAAACCTTTTTATCTGGAGTAACTTCTAAAACCATTGTGTCTAACTTAATATCAATACCACGTTCAGCTACTTTCTCCATAAATCTCTGGGCATACTCTGGACCTGTTAACTCTTCACCAAAGAAATGTAAGCCAAAGCCATTATGAATACATTGTTGCAAAATTCCACCTAATTCGAAATCACGTTCCATAATTAATATATCTCTAACCCCTTGGTCATAAGCCTCTTGAGCTGCTGCCAACCCAGCTGGTCCTCCGCCTACAACAACCAAATCATAAGACTGCTTATTCATTATCTGTCACCTCTTTCTGTAAAGATTCTTTAGTTTTTTCTACTAGAATTTTTGAATTATCCTTCTCTAATTTAACCTCTGTTTTAGGAATCCCTAACTCTTCAGATAAAATTTCTACAACTTTTGGTCCACAAAAACCTCCTTGACAGCGTCCTGCTCCTGGTCTTACTCTTCTCTTAATTGCATTTACAGTTCTTGCTCCTACTGGCTGTCTAATTGCATCTAGAATTTCTCCTTTAGTAATAGACTCACAGCGACAAATAATCTCACCATAATTCGAATCCTTTTCAATTAATTTCATTCTCTGCTTATGGCTCATATGTCTAAATTTAGGTATCTCCTGTTCATAAGGATCAAAATCATCCTTCTCTTCTAAACCAGGCAATTCTTCTTTTACAATCCCAACTACCATTTCAGCAATAGCTGGTGATGATGCTAAGCCAGGCGATTGTATTCCAGCTACATTAATAAATCCTTTTACTTTATCACTAGCTTCAATTAAAAAGTCACCAGTCTCTTTAATCGCTGCTCTTAAACCAGCAAACTCTTTTATAACCCCTCTAGTAGTTAAATCAGGAATAGTCTTTTTAGCACCTGCTATTACTTGATCTAACCCTTCTCTAGTATTAGACAAATCATCTTTATCTTCTATTTCTTCAGCACTAGGCCCTATTAATAAATTATCTTCATCTGTAGGGGTTACTACAATCCCCTTGCTTACTTTGTTAGGTAATTGGAAAATAGTATGGTTAACTTTAATATCTAATGTCTTATCATATAAATAATACTCTCCTCTGCGTGGGGTAATCTTAAAGTCCTTTATTCCTGCCATCTGAGCTATTTTATCAGCATATACTCCAGCAGCATTAATTACTAATTTAGCTTCAATATTGCCCTTACTTGTCTTAACTAACTTATAATCTCCTTTATCTTCTATGTCAGTTACTTCAGCTTCTAAAATAACTTCTGCACCATTTTTAACAGCATTATTAGCTAAAGCAACAGTTAGTTCAAAAGGATTTACTATCCCTGCAGTAGGTGCATATAAAGCAGCTACTGAGTTTTTATTTAAATTTGGTTCTAACTCAAATAACCTTTCTCCTTTCACAATCTCTAAATCTGGCACCTTATTTCTTTTACCATTTTCTAAGATTTCTTCTAATTGTGGTATTCCTGCTTCATCCTGGGCTACAACTAAAGCACCTATCCACTCAATTGGGACTTCTAACTCCTTTTGTACTTTAGTTCGAAACAGCTCATTACCTCTCACATTTAACTTACCTTTTAACTTATTGGAATCTGCATTAAATCCAGCATGAATTAAAGCAGTATTAGATTTACTAGTTCCAACACAAACATCTGTTCCTTTTTCTATTAAAGTTATATCTAGTTTATACCTTGATAATTCACGGGCTATAAAAGTACCTACTACTCCACCGCCTATGATTAAAACCTCTGTTTTATTAGTCAATGTTAATCCCTCCTTATAGGAAATAAACTTAATAATTAAGACTGATAATATAGATTATTTATCACTTATATATTCTAAATTTAAAGCAAATATATTTTATCTCGTTCTAAATCATAATTTATTGGATAAGAACAATTGTTATTATCACGTTATATATAAAAACCACATTTAAACACCACCTTATAGACATACTATCCCCTAGGTGCTTAAATGTGGCTTCTCTTTGGTCTCTACCACAGTATCAATTTTAAGTTGTTTATTTACTTATTTACTTATTATTCTTTTTCTTCCCAGCCCATAGACCGCTTAACAGCTTTCTGCCAACCAGCATATAGTTTTTCTTTCTTCTCTTCTTCCATTTCTGGCTCAAATACTTTATCAATTTCACGTTTAGATAATACTTCCTCTTTACTATCCCAATAACCAACTGCTAACCCTGCTAAATAAGCAGCTCCTAAAGCAGTAGTTTCAGCAACCACTGGTCTTTCTACATTGCTACCTAATATATCAGCTTGGAATTGCATTAAGAAGTTGTTAGCTACTGCACCACCATCAACCTTTAAATCTTTGAGCTCTAAGCCTGAATCTGCTTGCATTGCAGTTAATACATCTCTGGTCTGATAAGCTAATGACTCCAAAGTAGCTCTAATAATATGCTCTTTACTACTTCCTCGTGTCAATCCTACAATAGCCCCACGAGCATACATATCCCAATAAGGTGCTCCTAATCCTGCAAAGGCAGGTACCACATAAACACCATCAGTACTATCTACTTTAGTAGCAAAATATTCTGAGTCTGGAGCTTCCTCAATCAATTTAATTTCATCTCGTAGCCATTGTACTGCTGCTCCAGCTATAAAGACACTACCCTCTAAAGCATAGTTAACTTCACCATCAAGCCCCCATGCAATAGTAGTTAATAAGCCATTTTCAGAAGGAACTGCCTCTGTTCCAGTATTCATCAACATAAAACAACCTGTTCCATAAGTATTTTTAGCCATACCTTTTTCGTAGCATCCTTGACCAAAGGTAGCAGCCTGTTGATCACCAGCAATACCTGCAATCGGTACATTTTGACCAAAGAAGTGATAATCTACAGTTTCTCCATATACTTCACTACTTGACTTAACTTCTGGTAACATTGACTTAGGAATAGCCAACATTTCCAATAATTCTTGATCCCACTTAAGGTCATAAATATTATAAATCAAAGTACGTGAAGCATTAGTATAATCAGTCACATGAACTTCTCCACCTGTTAACTTCCAAATTAGCCAACTATCTATTGTTCCAAATCTTAAATCTCCAGCTTCAGCTTTCTCTCTAGCTCCATCTACATTATCTAAAATCCACTTGACCTTAGTCCCAGAGAAATAAGCATCTGTTACTAGTCCAGTCTTACTTCTAATTTTATTCTCTAAACCTTTCTCTTTCAAGTCATCACAGATACTAGCAGTTCTTCTATCCTGCCATACAATTGCATTGTGAATCGGTTTTCCAGTCTCTGCATCCCAGACTACAGTAGTTTCACGCTGATTAGTAATTCCGATTCCAGCTATCTGGTCAGGTCTAATATCAGCCTTAGTTAAAACTTCAGATAATACAGCCATTACACTTACCCAAATTTCATGAGGATCATGTTCTACCCAACCTGGTTGAGGATAAAACTGCTTAAACTCCTTTTGAGCAACACTTACAATCTCACTATCCTTGTTAAAGATAATCGCTCTAGAACTCGTTGTTCCCTGGTCAATAGATAAAATATACTTTTTCATAAATTTATTCCCCCTTAAAATTATAATGATTTAGAAGTATCATCATATATAATTTCTTGATTAAACACTTCAGGTAAATAAGGTCTAATTAACTTTTTATAAATTATAGCTCCTAAGACTCCTCCTACTAAAGGTCCTATAATTGGTACCCAAAAATAGAAGTTATGTGCTCTAAAAGGTGTACTACCCCACCCAGCTATTGCTGTAAATAGCTTAGGACCAAAATCTCTAGCAGGGTTAATAGCAAAACCAGTTAATGACCCACCAATACCACCAATTCCAGCTACTAATAAACCAACAGCTAAAGCTCCTCCCAATCCTTTAGGTGCAACACTATTTTGAGCATCTCCCATAGCCATAATCCCTAATAATAAGATTGCTGTTAAAATTAACTCTATCATCATCGCTTTAGGATTAGATATATTATCCATAGCGATAGTATGGAAAACAGTCATATTTTCAGCTGTTTTTTCAATAAATTGTTCCGCATAAAGAAAGTATGCTCCTGCTGCTCCTAAGAAAGCTCCAATTATTTGTGAAATAGAATAAGGAACTACCTTTTTCCATGGAAAATCCCCTACTGCCGCTAAAGCAACTGTTACTGCAGGATTAATATGGGCACCTGAAACACCACCAGTAATATAAACTGCCATGGAAACTCCCAATCCCCATAATAAACATAACTCCCACCATCCAATATTAGCCTGCACTAAAACTAAATTAGCTACTGTTCCTGCTCCAAAGAAAAGTAATATTGCTGTACCAATCACCTCAGCCAGACACTCACCAAATAGATTGCTCTTTTCCATTAAAACTCCCCCTCTTTACAATATTTTGATATTTATTAGATAAGAAACTAAATAAAATAGTTTATTTAGTTTCTATCTACCACTAGATAAATATACCATACATAAGTTTTTTGTGATTTTCAGAATATTCAGATAGCAGTAACCAAACAAAAAAACTTCTTAGGTTCAATCTAATCATTTAGACCAATATACCCAAAGAAGCCTTATATTATTATAAACTTATATTCTCTTATTAAGGATTATATGCAATTAGCTTATAATGATAATTATTTTGATACAAATTTATATTACTTATTAAAGTTATATAGATATAAAAAACCCCTACTTAATAATATTAGACATAGCACGCCCTTTAGGCATAGCATTATGCTAATAAGATTAAATAGGGGTTCTCTTCTTCTCTACCCTAGGTTTATTTTGTTTAATTTTGTTTATATCTATATCTTATTATCATTATACTCTTAATATTACATTTTTGCAAATTAAATATTTATTTAACAATGCCATATCTTGGTAATTAATTAAAATCAGAATTCCATAATCCTTTTCGGCTTGTAGAGATAGCTAAAATATCCCCTTTCAACAACTCTTTGACCTGAGAACTTTCTTTTATTAATCCACCAGCAATAATAGGGATATCTAACTCCCGCTTTAATTCACCAATTAATTCGGGAATCACAGCTCCTGGTAATACTTCTACAAAATCTGGTTTAGTAGATTTAACAATATTAATACCTGTCTTTAAAGATTCTGAATCCAATAAAAATAATCTTTGTACAGTAATTAAGTTCTCCTTTTTAGCATCTTTAATCAATCTACTTTTAGTAGTTACTATTCCATCGATACCTATTTCCTGAGCCAAATATTTAATTGCTTCACTATCACTAGCAATCCCTTTGACCATATCTATGTGCAAAAATACTAACTTATCTAATTCTTCAGCCTTTTTTACTATATTATTTAAATTAGATAATTTCCCTCTAAGCACAAATATAATATCAATTTTATCCTTAGGAATATCCGATAAATCATCTATATCCTTAATAGCAGCTATAATCGGCTTCTTTTTTAATAATTGTTCAATATACATAATATCCTCCTCTAATAATTTTATCATATACAATAGTTTCAACATAATTATTAAAGAAACCTTTTATTTAATTAATAGTTTTCCATCCTTCATAATTAACTCTCCATCAATCTCAACTGTTGGCTTTTCGATAATCCCATCTAAATGACTATCAACTGAAACCACTCCTCCCATTCCAGCATTATCACCAATAGCAATATGGACCGTTCCTAAGACCTTCTCATCCTCCAATATATTCCCTGTTAATTGAGCCTTGTCATTGGTTCCAATCCCTAACTCAGCTATATTCCGAGCATCTTTACCATAGGGTTGGATGATCTCTCTTAGCCTTTCAGCTGCCTCTGTACCTTTAATCTCTGTGACATATCCATCTTCTACAATCAGCTCAATCTCTTCAGTATGTACTTTAGCTTCAGCCATTGAACCATCGACTACAAATTTTCCTTCAGATTTTCCCTCTATAGGGGCTATATAAGCTTCTCCAGCAGGCAGATTCCCAAACTCCCCTGAGTTATAATAGATACCTGTATCTGGATGACCTTCTCTTCCTTCAATCATCATTTTGATATTTGTTCCATTAGGTGCTGTAACTTTAACCTCTTTACCCATAGTCAACTTCTCAGCAACCTTTAAACCTCTCTCTTTAATCACCTCATAGTCTGCATTTAAAGCTCGCTTCATCATCTCTTCTGTCACATCTGGCATAGTAGTAGCCCTTGCTCCAGCATCACAAGCATCAATTCTAGCTCTAGTATGGGATAGAGATTTAGAAGTAGGCATAATCACTACATCAGCATATCTCATCGCCTTAGCAATCAACTTAGGCGGCTCTTCTCCATGGTTTTTACGTGGAATCATTTCAGTTAAGATCGCCTCTGCTCCCAACTCTTTAGCTGCTGCAAAGATAAGCTCACCAATCTTCCTTTTAGGCTCATCTACAATAATTAAGACTTGCTCTCCTTCTTTTACTGCCAAACAATCTTTAACAACTATTCTAGCTGCATCCTGTAATTTATTCATATCAATCTCCTCTCTAAATATTTAGGCTATATATCATAATTTTAATCATTTTTAGATTTTATTATACTCAGCTACTAATCTATAAATTAATAACTCTAAATTTATATAATTCTTTGAAAATAATATATTATTTATTTTTATTTTATAGATTATAGCTGTGATCCTTCACTTATCTCTTCTTTTAACTTTAATAACTCTTCATTTAGAGTCTGATTATCCTCTAATTCTTCAAACTTCTCTTCCAAATCATTCTTTTCAACGTTATTATAAAATTCATTACTAGCCTCAGCCTTAATCTTTAACTTCCCTATTCTCTCTTCTACTATTTTTAAATTTTCATCATTTATCTCCTCTATGTCAGCTAAGGTAGTATTAATTTCTGTGGTAATATTGGCATTCTCCTTCTCTGCAATCAGTTCATCTCTCATATTTTCAGCTTCTTCTATCTCTCTACTCAATTCATCTAATTTTAATAAATGAGAATCAAGGCTAGCCTTTCTATGTTCTACCTGTTCTCTATATTCATGATAGAGCTTCTCAAATCTCTTCTTATGCCTTAGAACCTCTCTTGCCTCTGCTTCATTATTATCTTCCAAAGCAGACTTGGCTCTTTTTTGGCAGTAATTCATCTTCTTCTTGGCTTCTTGTTCTTTATCCTCAGCCTCTTTTAGTAATTCAACAGAG
>Ga0163219_100281_pt1 | contig 14067 bp, 12 predicted proteins | sample MSEWel2016_04_06_FD_113150 | JGI IMG/M metagenome (GOLD analysis project Ga0163219, IMG submission 113150) | Subsurface microbial communities from deep shales in West Virginia, USA - MSEEL Well Study Marcellus 3H_2016_04_06 ...
GGTAAACACTATGGCAGACAAAAACATTATAGGCAGTAAAATTCGCCAGCTAAGAGAATCGCGTGAAATTTCAGTTGAGGAACTGGCAGAAAAAAGCAATACCAATACCGAACTAATCAAAGAGCTTGAGAACGGAGCACTTGTCCCGTCCCTTACACCGCTTTTGCAGATCGCCCGCGCTCTGGGTGTAAGGCTTGGTACCTTCCTTGATGATATGCCTCACGATGCTCCGGTTGTTGTCAAATCCGGAAAATCCGAAAATGTCATGCACTTCTCAGGCAACTGCGAAAAATGTGATAACAGTACCCTGGAATTCTTCTCCCTGGCCGCAAACAAGGCAGACCGCCATATGGAACCCTTTTTGATAGATGTACACCCGGCCGGGTCAGACGAGGAGAAACTCTCATCCCACGAGGGAGAGGAGTTCATCTATGTGCTCAAAGGTGAGATAGAGATCGTCTACGGCAAAGAAAGATACAGTCTCAGTGTTGGTGACAGCATCTACTATGATTCCGTAATACCACACCATGTCCATGCAAAGGACAGCGACGCGCAGATACTGGCAATTGTATACGCTCCTTACTGAAAAAGAAGATCAATATGTTCAAAACAACTGTAACTCCGAGATTCGGTGATATCGACGGGCTGAAACATGCCAACAATATTGCCATAGCCATTTGGTTCGAACAGGCACGCAACCCCGTATTCAGGCTCTTCACACCTGACCTTGACCTCAGCTACGAGAAATGGAAGCTCATCATGGCAAGGACAGAATATGATTACGTGGGAGAGATGTTCTACGGATATGATGTCGATATCATAACCTATATTTCAAGAATCGGAAATTCATCATTTACTGTCATCCAGGAAGCATGGCAGAATGGTAAAAAAGGTGCTATTGGCAGATCAACCATTGTCCACTACGATTTTATCAATAAAAAATCCGTATCGATACCGGATGATATAAGAAAGGAACTTGAAAAGCACTTCCAGGAAGAGGAGAGCAGTTGTAAATAAATCCCGGGAGACCTAACCATGACTTTTACTGATGATACAATTGGTGATTTTTTCGAAAAACAGGTCAAAAATGACCCTGAAAGGGAATTTATGATCTACCCTGACAGAGACCTGCGATTCACCTATAAGGAATTCGACGAACGGGTCAATATGCTGGCCAAGGGCCTGCTGGAGATCGGAATAAAAAAGGGTGACCATGTTGGTATATGGGCTACCAACGTACCCGACTGGCTGACATTCCTGTTCGCGACGGCAAAGATAGGCGTTGTCCTCGTTACGGTCAACACCGCATACAGGATACATGAAGTAGAATACCTCATGAAGCAGGCCGACCTGAAAGCCATTGCCATAATCGATGGTTTCAGGGACGTAAGCTACATTGAGACAATCTATGAACTTGTCCCCGAACTCAAAACCCAGAGCCGTGGAAACCTGAAGAGTGAAAAGTTCCCATACCTTGAGAATGTCATTTTCATTGGACAGGAAAAACACAGGGGAATGTATAACACGCGTGAACTCTTCCTGCTGGGACAGCAAAGAAGCGATGAGGATATCCATAAGATCATGAAAATGCTTGACAGGAACGATGTCATCAATATGCAGTACACTTCAGGGACAACAGGATTTCCAAAAGGTGTGATGCTAACCCACTACAATATTCTCAACAACGGATACTATATCGGCGAGCGCCAGAAGTTCACCCGGGATGACAGGCTCTGCCTTCCGGTCCCGCTATTCCATTGTTTCGGGATAGTACTCGGAGTGCTTGCAACCCTGACCCATGGCGGAACGCTGGTCATGCTCGAGCTCTTCGACCCTCTCATGGTGCTGGCTGCGGTCCAGAAAGAAAAGTGTACAGCCCTTTACGGTGTGCCGACAATGTTCATTGCCGAGTTCAGTCACCCCATGTTTGAGATGTTCGACCTCTCATCCCTCAGGACAGGTATCATGGCGGGATCACCGTGTCCCATTGAAGCAATGAAACGTGTGATCAACGATATGCACTGTAAGGATATCACCATCGCATACGGACTTACCGAAGCATCACCTGTGTTCACCCAGACCAGCACTGATGATTCCATCGAGCGCCGTGTGAGTACGGTGGGAACTTCCATGCCTGATATAGAAGTGAAGATCATCGACCCTGAAACTGGAGAAACTGTCGAACCCGACGTACCCGGAGAGATATGTTGCCGTGGATACAATGTGATGAAAGGTTACTACAAGATGCCTGACATGACTGAAAGGGCTATAGATAAGGAGGGATGGCTGCACAGCGGAGACATTGCAACCGTGGATGAGGACGGCTACTATAAGATCACAGGTCGTATAAAGGATATGATCATCCGTGGCGGGGAGAACATCTATCCCAGAGAGATAGAGGAATTCCTGTTCACTATGCCCGGTATCAAAGACGTTCAGGTGGTCGGTATTCCCGATGACAAATACGGTGAGATCGTTGGCGCTTTTGTGATCACTTCCGATAGTGCAGACATTACTGAAGCTGACGTCCGTGACTACAGTATTGCAAGAATAGCGCGCTACAAGGTACCCAAGCATGTGTTCTTCGTTGAAGAATATCCGCTTACAGCAAGTGGCAAGGTCCAGAAGTTCAAGCTAAGGGATATGGCAGTTGATCTGCTGAAGGAAAAACAGAACTGAAAAAATTAGAACAAAATGATGTGATAAGATCACATCATTCTTTTTTCATCACAAATACCATTGCAATTACAGCAGCAACGGCCAGAACAATACCAAAACCCGGAATACCCGGTATCGGACCGCTATCTTCGGTGCTGCCGGTACTTACTTCTATGTAATCGAGATACTCGCTGTAGACTACGATCTCGGTACCCATGAACGCGGAATCCTGTGCATAGTAGTCCTGCAATCCTTCAAGCAGCTCCTGCACATTATCATCCGTCATAAAACCGTCATCTACTGCTACGCTGATCAGAGCATCCCCGCCTGCAGCCCTTACCTCACCCATCTTGGCTGCAACGGAATCCACTATATCAGCAGTCGAATCCAGTGAATCACCCTCTGCATCGTAGGTCAGGATCACGAACAGTTCAACATAATCCGCAACCTCACCAATTGAAGAACGGTCATAGGAGAAGGGTACATCCACCGCAAGCGGCAGGGAATTATTCGTATTCTCGCGTATGCCTTCGACCAGCATCAGGTTGTTCTCACAGGCTGCCTCCGTGTCTTCAGCACACGGATTCAGTGCAATACTTATCCCGTCATAACGTGCCAGCGATTTATTGTTGTAATCTGTAATTGCTGAAACTGTTTCCTGTACAGATGCAGAGTTATCCTCTGTGACACCTGTAGGATTACTGAGTATCATTGCATAGACGAGCATATCATTGTCATGTGCGTTCTTTACGAACCTCTCAAGGTTCCATATGTTATCAGGAGTCACCCTCAGCATTGCCATGTTCAGGCCGCTTTCCCTCATATCAGCGATCAGGGAATCGTTGTATCCGGACGAATCAAAAATCCTGACGGCATTAATCTTACCCTCGGGAGGTGTGACATTGATCTTCACAGGCGCGGGAGTGGTCTCAGAACTGGTGTTTTCCGAAAGATTTGCTTCATCTTCAGATGTAGCAGCACCTGAAATACTCACCGTTGGCTCATCCGATACGAACTTACGCACATATGCATGATCAAAGGCTGCATATCCCATGTTCTTTGAAACATCGGAATAAGTGCTGGCAAAAAGATACGCTTTCATGTCTTCCACAGGCACGTAGTTCTCCTCCTCGGTGGAAGCCAGATCCATACTGCCAATCCTCTCACCATTCTCAAAGAATGCAACCCTGCCGAGTTCATCCACCATATACCAGGCAACACCTGTGGTATACCATGTGTCCTCGGCTACGTTCAGGGAAGCAGTATCCTTTGGGAAGTAACGTGCTTCGCTTTTCTCGTTCTCAAGTACCCAGGACACATAGGTCTCGTTCTCAAGCTCTGTACGAACAATTACCTGATTTCGGTCCTGATTATTGGGATCCACAAATCCCTGCTCTATTATCGGTCCGCGGGTATCAGATCCTGTTGTGACCTTCTTCCTTTTTACAACAAACATTGAGTTCACAGGGAAATCGTCATCGGATTTTACCTGTGCAACATCCTCGGGATGGAATTTCGGAACTATTAGCTGCAGAGTACCTCCAGTTACGTCAACCTCACCCCCGCCGGTATAATACTGGTCCCATTTACCAAAGTTTATGTTGAAATTGCTGAAGTCGTCAAAAAGCTCAAAGGTGGAAGGACCCGAACTTACATCGCTTGCATCAGGATTACCATAATACATTTCTATCCTTGCATTCCCGCTGGCAGCGATATACGGCACTCTTACCCAGACACGGGCAGTTTCATCCTCTGCATCCCAGTCCTCAACCCAGTGTTTGAGCTGCGTATCACCTGAGGTAAAACGGATGTCTTCACCTTCGGATGAAGCCCTGGAAAAGTCGAAATTGGAACTGTTCAGCACAAGAGGCACCTGGTAATTTACAAGGTTCTGGCCGGAATTCTCCGAAACAGTGATCTCTTCCGAATAGTTCCACTCTCCTCCTCCAGAATATGTTAATGCGGCACCTATCTGCGTAAATGCAAATAAAAACAACAAACTAACAAGTGTATATACTACAATTCTTTGTATCAATCCACTCACCTTCTTATAACCTATAATAAGATGATATTTATTACTATTTAAATAGATTATATGTGCATAAAATGGCACTATACATTATCCTTTTGTAAGCAAAAGCTTAAATACCTGGTCAGACTGAGCTAAAAATATGATAAACGTTTGCAAACGTTGAAGGCAGAAAACGCCGCTACCATTCTAACTTAAAAAAAAGATCATGTTCGACTTCTGGACATAAAATGTTCAATAAGTTCTCCGGAAATACTGTTACTTCCCGGAACATGTGGAACCTCGTCACTTCTGAACCATCCGGCATCCTCTATCTCTCCGTCAATAAAACGGATTTCCCCATCCCTGTATTTTGCCGTGAACCCGATCATTAAGGAATCAGGATATGGCCAGGGCTGGCTGCCAAAATATGAGATATCTGTAATACAGAGACCAACCTCTTCCATAACTTCCCTGACAACAGCCTCTTCAATGGACTCACCGGGTTCCACAAAACCAGCTATCAGACCATAACGACCTGGCGGGAAGTGAGGTGATCTTGCCATAAGGATCCTGTCTTCCCTCTCGATCATAACAATGATAGCCGGGGAGATTTTCGGGAAGAGAAGCAGACCGCAATCAGGACATTGTTTGGCTCTCTCATCTTCTTTTCTGAAGGTAGAGGAACCACAGCGCCCGCAGTAAAGGGTGTTTAAGTCCCATTCAAGCAGATGTACAGCCCTCCCTGCCACAGCTGCCATAGATTCTCCGATAATTCCGGGCAGTTTTCTGAGATCCTCAAATATGATACTGCCATTCTCTGCAAAATCGTCTGCAATTTTAGCTGCAAAACATGAAGAATTCCGGAACTCACCAAGATACTGTTCTCTTTGAAGATCGATACCAAGAGATGACAGATGATCTGCTGACGGCAAAAAAATGCTGTCTTCGTCGGATATGAGTAATATTTCCCGATCCTTGAATACGAAATAATGATCAGAATCTTTTCCCTGTTTTTCCGGAGGTGTTAACAGGGGTAAAAAGTCAAGTTCAGAAAGAATGCATTCACGGATCATATCAGAAATAATACAGAATGGACATTTATTTGTCTGCCGGTAGCAGGAATAAAAATATCAGGGCAGACTGGATTTTATCCCATCTTACTCGTAGGGAGAAACCTCATCGGGCATTGGAGTTGTGTGTAGTACACATTCGTTACCGTGCCTTACCAGGTCCTCAATTGATTTTCGAAGTATGGATGGATAGACCATACCCACTTCTTCCTTTATGGGCTTTCCGCGGCAGAAGAACTTGAATGTCGGAGTTGCCCTGACAGCATATCGCCTTGCAGTTCTGGCACTAAGCAGGCCGTTCATCCTTATGAATGTACATGAATCCCGGAATTCAGTTGCATATTGTCTGAAATAAGGTTCTATATCCTTACAATGGGCACATGTCGGAAGATAGAACATAACAACCATTGGTTTTTCCTGATTCTCAATGAGTTCTTCCCAATTCTCGTCAGTTGCTTCGATTACATCCGATTCGTTAAAATCATCTTCATTCATTTTTACCGCTCCCGAATAAGCTTTGATTTTTCAACTATAAATAGTTCTGCAAAAAAAGAAAATTACTCAGGCTTTTTTAAAGCCTGAATGAACTCATACATTTTCCTTTGCCCATGCAACTGCTGCATCCAGCACATCATGGTTCAAAGAAACAAGCTTTGGCTTTTTGGAGAATGTTTCGGCAATCGCGGATCTGAAATCATCCTCTGAAAGGCCAGTAACACCAAGAGCCAGCATGACACCAAGCATTACAGTATTAGCAGCCTTGCCGGAACCTGCTTCTTCTGCTATTTTTATTGCAGGTACTGCTATTCCCCTAACACCTTCGGGAATTTCACACTCACCGATGGTCGAGTCGTAGAGAATAACTCCGCCTTCTTTCACATCACCTGCGAACTTCTCGAGCGATGGCTGGTTCATTGCAACAAGGATATCAGGTGTATAAACTACAGGAGAACCTATGGAGTCGCCTGATATGACCACGGAACAGTTTGAGGTACCTCCCCTCTGCTCGGGTCCGTATGAAGGATACCATGAGACAAAGCGCCTTGCATTACACCCTGCATGTGCAATGGTAAGTCCCATGCTCAATACTCCCTGACCACCAAAACCTGCAGCTTTAACCTGCACCAGAGGGAAATCAGGATCATGAACTGCGTCAGGTGATGATTCTGTTTCAAGGTTGAACAGTTTGTCAACTGACTCCTTTGAGAAATCACTCACACCTCTTATCAGTGGTTCTGCCTCTGCCGAGAGGTCCCTGAAGTTACCAAGCGGGAATTCCTTTTCCATTTCCTCGTTCACAAAGCGGGTACTTTGCTCCGCATCCTGTCTCAGGTTTGTAGGACAGGTTGACAGGATCTCCACAAAGGCATAACCTTTGCCGTCACGCTGTATCTCAAGAGCCTTTTTGATAGCTTTCCTGGCTTTTCTTATGTGTGATATATCAGATATCGAGACCCTTTCAATAAAAACGGGAGCTTTCAGGTTGTCGAGTATCTCGCACATGTGAAGCGGATATCCTGCAAATCTGGGGTCCCTGCCATCAGGACAGGTCACGGTCTTCTCACCGATCAGTGTGGTCGGTGCCATCTGACCACCTGTCATGCCGTATACTGTGTTATTCACAAAGAATACCGCTATCTTCTCACCACGGTTTGCAGCCTGCATGGTCTCATTGAGCCCGATGGATGCAAGGTCACCGTCTCCCTGATAGGCAATCACCACCGCATCATCCTCTGCCCTGGATGCGCCGGTTCCAACAGCAGGTGCCCTTCCGTGAGCAACCTGGAGATTACCACAGTCAAAGTAATAATAAGCAAAGACAGCACAACCAACAGGACTTATCATTATGGAGCGGTCCTGTATCTCAAGATCTGACATTGCCTCGCCGATGAGCTTGTGGATAATACCGTGTCCGCAGCCGGGGCAGTAGTGAGTTGCAGTCGATGCCGCACCGCCCTTACGCGGAAATTCGGGATACAGACCTGCGCTCTTAATTACTTTCTCAGCCATGATCACTCCTCCCTTGAAGCAATGTCACGTATCTTTTCCATAACCTGGTCCATTGTTATAAGATTTCCGCCCATGCGGTTTACAAGTTCAACTTCCCTGTCACAACCCACAGCAAGCTGAATATCCTCCTGCATCTGTCCGTTGCTCATTTCCACGGACACAAAGCTACAATCCCTTGAATCGGCAATGTCCCTGAGTTCCTTTTCCGGGAACGGGAAGAGGGTCCTTGGCCTGAAAAGACCCACTTTAAGACCTTCTTTCCTTGCCTGATCTACAGCAGACCTGCATATACGGCTGCTGATCCCATAGGAGACAAGGATGATCGAGGCATCTTCTGTCATGTAATCCTCATAATCAACTTCCTTTTCCTGAATAGCAGCATACTTTTCCTGTATCTTATAGTTGAAATCCTCGAGCAGGTTGAAGTCAAGGAAGATGGATGTAACGAGATTCTCTCTTGTTTCAACGGTACCGTTTACAGCCCATGACGTGTCTATCTCAGGATGTACTGACTCTTCAGGGAACTGAATGGATTCCACCATCTGTCCAAGCACACCGTCCGCAAGTACAAAAACAGGGTTCCTGTACTTGAAGGCAAGGTCAAAGCCCTTGATAACCATATCGCACATCTCCTGAACGGAGTTTGGAGCAAGCACGATGTTCCTGTAATTACCGTGACCTCCGCCTTTGACGACCTGGCTGTAATCTCCCTGCTCAGGTCCGATATTACCGAGTCCGGGACCCGCACGCATAATATCCACTATAACACACGGAAGCTCCGAGCCTGCAAGATAGGAAATACCTTCCTGTTTCAGACTGATACCCGGACCCGAGGATGCTGTCATTACCCTGTGTCCGGCTGAGGCTGCACCGTATACCATATTGATGGCAGCTTCTTCTGATTCGGCCTGCACGAACTTTCTTCCCACCTGCGGGAAGTATTTGGAGGCTTCCTGCAGGATCTCACTTGCGGGAGTGATGGGATAGCCGAAATAACAGTCGCAACCCGCATACAGGGCACCGATAACTGCCGCCGTATTTCCTTTAACTAATTGTGTTGCCACTTTTGATCACCTTGATATTTATTTTTCTTTTACGGGAATGTGGATCTCTATTGCGAGTGGCTCGGGACATGTGTAGTAACAGTTTGCACAGCCCGTGCAACCCTCACCTGCATACTCTACATAGTGGTAGCCTCTTTCGTTGAGATCATCACTCAATTTAAGAAGGTCTTTAGGGCATGCAACTATGCAACGACCGCATGCCTTACACTCAATAATATTGATAACCGGGTAAGGTTCCTTTTTTTCCTGAAGATCTGACATAGTATCTAACCTCATGATAATTTAAAATAAAAGTTCCCGGACAGGAACAAAGCCCGTATAAGAATAACTGCTTTGGTCCGGGAATGCCTTTCTTCTATATAAGTTATTGCGGCTCTTTATCGTGGTCACGTATCTCCACGCGTCTTATCTTGCCACTGATAGTCTTTGGAAGCTCGGTGACAAATTCGATGGCACGCGGGTACTTGTAAGGAGCCGTTACCTTCTTGACATGGTCCTGAAGTTCTTTTTTCAGCTCCTCGCTTGCGGTATAGTTCTTTGTAAGAACTATGGTGGCTTTGATGATCTGACCCCTGATAGGATCAGGAACACCTGTGATGGCACATTCAAGTACAGCCGGGTGCTCGATCAGTGCACTCTCAACTTCAAAGGGTCCGACCCTGTAGCCGGAGGTCTTTATGATATCATCGGCCCTTCCAACGAACCAGAAATAACCGTCCTCGTCCTTCCATGCCATGTCACCGGTATGGTAATAACCGTCATGCCAGACAGCTGCTGTTCTCTCAGGTTCTGAGCCGTATCCTGTAAAGATCCCGGGAGGATTACCAAAACTTGTATCGATCACGATCTCGCCTTCTTCTCCGACCTCGGCAGGCTTGCCTTCTGCATTGAGCAGTTCAATACTGTACTCGGGTGAAGGTTTTCCCATAGAACCGGGCTTTGGCTCAAGCCAGGGATAGGTCGCCAGAGTTACTACGGTCTCAGTCTGTCCAAAACCTTCCATGAGTTTAAGGCCTGTGATCTCCAGGAACTTCTCATACACTTCAGGATTCAGCGGTTCTCCTGCGGTCACACAATACTTCAGGTTGCTGAAATCATATTTACTCAGATCTTCCCTGATGAGGAAGCGGTAGATGGTCGGAGGTGCGCAGAAGGTTGTGACACCGTACTTTATGGCATTGTCCAGCATCCTGTCAGCAGCGAACCTTTCATAATCATAGACAAAAACAGCACTTCCTGCTATCCACTGGCCGTAGATCTTTCCCCATACACATTTTGCCCATCCTGAGTCCGCCACAGTGTAATGCAGTCCGCCGTCCTCAACATTCTGCCAGTACTTAGCGGTAATGATGTGTGCAAGAGGATAGGTGAATTTGTGAAGCACCATCTTCGGGAAGCCAGTGGTACCTGATGAAAAATAATTCAGCAGTATGTCATCATTGCTTGTAGCCTCCTCACCCACGGGTCTTTCAAATTCAGCAGATGCAACTTGTATTTCGTCTTCAAAGGAGAGCCAGCCATCTCTTTTCATGCCAATTGCGATCCTTGTCTTGAGGATCGAGCTTACTTCATCATAGGCCTCGTCAACATAGTCCAGCACATTTGCATCAGGTGCACAGATCACCATACTGATATTGCCTCGTTCCACCCTGTAGACGATGTCCTTCTTTGTGAGCATATGGGTGGCAGGGACGGCTGTGGCACCGATCCTGTGCAGTCCAAGCAGACAGAACCAGAACTCATACCTGCTTTTGAGCATAAGCATGACACTGTCACCTTTTTTGATGCCGAACTTCTTCAGCATATTCGCGGCTTTGTTGCTGTATTCCGCAAGGTCCTTGAAGTTGAATATTCTTTCATCGCCATTGTCATCGCACCAGATAAGTGCTTTTTTCTCAGGCTGTTCCTCTGCATATACATCGACCACGTCATATGCAAAATTGAAGTTGTCCGGGATATTGATCCTGAAATTCTGTTTAAAATCTTCGTATGAATTAAAGTCTGTCCGTGATACATACCTGTCAAGTAGTGAAGCCATTTTTCCTCCGAATCATAAAATAACTGCTAAGAACTTTGCCGTTTTTCCACCTACTGCCTGCATGCAATGATCATAGCCCGAATCAAAGAAGATCGAATCTCCTTCTTCAAGAATGATCTCATTATTGTGGATAACTATCTTCAGGGTGCCTTCAAGCACATAATCGAACTCCTGTCCGGGATGGGAGTTCATGGATGGTTTTGAATCCCCGGATTTTGGTTCCACCTTTACGACAAAGGGTTCGGCTTTTTTATGGATGAAGTTTGCAGCCAGGTTCTGGTACTTATAGTCACTGCGCCTGTCGACACTCACTCCTTTATCCTTCCTGGTAACTGTGAAAACATGCATCCTGGGATTCTCACCGGTGAGCAGCACGGTCATGTCCACATCAAGATTCTGTGCGATCTCAAAAAGGATACTCGCAGGCATGTCCTCTTCAGCATCTTCATACTTCCTGTAGACATCGGATGATATACCCACAAGGTCTGCCATCTTTTCGGGTGAGATGCCGCGGATCTCACGTAACTCCCGGACACGGGATGCAATTTCTTCTATTTTTTCCTGCATAGATATCACTTCAATGAGAGTATCGTATTGAAAATGACCGCACAGGGAGAGCTTACTCCATTCCAGTCTGGCATTTGAAGAACTTATGTGACAAAACTGTATGAACAGGCCCTTTCCGATGTGCTGTTTCTGTAATAGCCGGGATTTTAAGGCCTCCTCATATTTTAATATATTCCTTTTTCCGGGATGTTAAAATTAAGTTGATCTTCAATCCTGAGCCGGTAAAAAGCTTCAAAAACAAAATATATAATCAGAAAGATATATAAACAGATAGAATAAAGCATGATGAGAACATATGGAATTAATCATTATTGATTTATAGTTTCACCCAGTACTCAACTACTAAAAACGAAAATGATCCCTATGCATGTAGCCCTTGAAAGCATTGAAAAGATGGAACATGAATACCGACGACAGATAATCCATGCCGCTTTCGGTCTGCTTATTTTTGCCTTTCCTTTCTTCAGCACACTGACACTTATGGTGATGAGTCTGCTTCTGGTAATAGCGCTGGGTAATTTCAGGGATTATCTTCCTGTTGAAAAATACCTTTACAAAAAACCTCTGCCTGGTTCAAGGGAGATGCTCACCAACGGGATCAACGAAGGTATAAGAAGCGCCCAGTACCTGAGCCTCTCACTGTTTATATTGCTATTGATAAGTCTTATACATGAATATACATCACTTTCTTTTCCCCTTTATGTAGTAGGAGGGGCCATGGCAATATCCACTTTTGGAAGTAGCGCGGCCTCATTTATTCGCCACCGCAAGAAATTGCAGATGGCCAGAATTGCAAACTCACCCGGGAAGATCGAAGAACATCACCTTCTTCCTTCAAGTATAGTCATGCTCGGCGTGGGTATAGTTTCAGCCTATATTGCAGGAGTATGGATTGCAGGCTGGGGCGACATTGCTGTTAGTAGAAATCTCATCTTCTTTGTGGCCGTCATAGGCTCGATCACAGCCGCTCTTTTCGAATCGATTCCTTCAGAAGTTGACGATAATCTCTCGGTGCCCCTAGGTGCGGGAATGGCTATGTGGACCTTCAATGCATTCGGCTTTTCGGTACCACCAACCCAGATGTTCATAGCCCTTGTCTTTTCACTGGTACTGGGCTACCTCGCCTATAAAACAAAAATTGCCGATCTTTCAGCATTGTTTGGTGCAGCACTGCTTGGAGTGCTCATCATAGTGTTCAGTGAGATATTCTGGTTCATCCTGCTGCTTACTTTTTTCATACTCGGGGGTGCGTTTACGAAGTACAAGTACAGGTACAAGAAATCAATAGGTCTTGCACAGTCGGATGGCGGAGTGCGCAGCTATGAGAACGTGTTCAGTAATAGTACGGCTGCCCTTGTACTTGCCATCTGTTACGGAATATATCCCCAGTACGCAGAACTCATAATTTTCGCATATCTTGGAACGGTAGCCACGGCAACAGGTGATACACTCGCAAGTGAAATAGGAACGACAGCCCACTCACAGCCTATTATGATAACCACGCTCAAACCTGTCCCGGCAGGAGTTGACGGGGCGGTAACAATACTCGGGGAATTTGCAGCGATCATGGGTTCTATGGTAATAGGAATATTAGCGGTGATCTTCGGAATGGTTGATAATGCTTTTATGGTCATTCTGGTCACAACTGCCGGTGGTTTTTTCGGTACGAATGTGGATAGTTTACTGGGTGCGACCCTGCAGAAGAGAGGATTGCTTTCAAACAGCGGGGTCAATTTCGTCGCGACCTTCGCAGGCGCGGCAATATCCGGAATTCTTTACCTGCTGTTGGTCTGACAGACAGACTGCTTCTGGATTCCAAAAACTTGTTCTTAAGAAAAGTTATAAACCGTCGTGAGAATGCTTTACTATGAAAAAGAACACTGAGGTCAAAGGCATTGCCAGGGAGACCCTTGATTTTATTCTTGAGGTCAGCAGGTCCACCTATCCCAACGAGTTTGCAGGACTCCTTGAAGCAAAGGATGGCATAATAACCGATGTGCTCTTTTTACCAGGTACAGAATCAAGCGAGAGCAACGCCGTACTGAAACTTTTCATGATGCCGAATATCTCGGCGGTGGGGTCGGTGCACAGTCATCCAAGCTCAGTCATCCGTCCCTCAAAAGCCGACCTGCGCCTTTTCAGCAAGACAGGAACACGACATATAATAACAGGCCATCCCTATAAAAGTAACAACTGGAAATGCTACGACGGCAGCGGGGAGATAGTAGACCTACCGGTGCTTGATGTGGAACTTCAGGATGATGACGTGTTATAGGCATTAGTGTCATTAAGTTGTGAAATGATTTTGTATGTTTAAAATTGAATACTCTGGAAATACTACCAATCTGGTAGAAATTGGTAATTTCTGGTAATTAATTATTTGAATACCAGCATTCAATGCCTCAAGATAATAGAAGATTATGCCGTATGCCACATTTTTTCTTCAAAACCCAGGTTCGCACCATTAGAAGCTTTTTTATCCTTAGCCATCGTATCAACTACCCTTAACAGTGGCTTAAAGAACAAAAAACTTTCTTCCATTTTTATAGTATCAGAGAAAAATACTTGCTGACAAGGCACATTATAACATGCATAAAAAATAATTGTTCGTAAGTTAGCGATTGAATTTACAAAGCTATTGGAATATAC
>Ga0163219_100283_pt1 | contig 13954 bp, 10 predicted proteins | sample MSEWel2016_04_06_FD_113150 | JGI IMG/M metagenome (GOLD analysis project Ga0163219, IMG submission 113150) | Subsurface microbial communities from deep shales in West Virginia, USA - MSEEL Well Study Marcellus 3H_2016_04_06 ...
ATAGGTACTGATTTATTTTTAGTAGGTGCAACACCCTCTAGACTTCTTACATCTTCAAACTCTGGATTATTGATGATAATTCCAATAGCTTTAGCAGCATCTATCGAGGAACCTCCACCAACAGCAATAATATAATCTGCTTTAGCAGCTTTATAAGCTTCAACACCATTTTGTACATTTTTTATTGTTGGATTTGCCTTGATATCTGAATAAAGCTCATAGCTTAAGCCATTGCTTTCAAGCACATCTAAGACCTTTTGAGTTACGCCAAACTCAACAAGATCAGGGTCTGAACAGATAAAAGCCTTTTTAAAACCTCTAGCTTTGACCTCATCTGCAATATTATTAATTGCTCCTGCTCCATGATAAGAAGTCTCATTTAAAATAAACCGGTTTGCCATAACAATCCTCTCCTTTTTAATTTCTTATAAGTATAATGTACTTAAAAATTTATTTCTCATATAAAAACTCTTCTGGAAGTGTCACCTCAAAATCTACTGCTAAATCTCTGAAATTCTGGGCAGTAATCGTCTGTAATTTATCTGGTCTCATCGATAAAGTTTTTACTAGAATTTCAGCAGACTTTTCTACTGTGTGCATTAACCCAAATGTAAGATCAAAATCCTCACCAGAACAGAAGATACCATGATGAGCCCAAATTGCAACATCATATTTCTTCATCAATTCACTGGTGGCTACTGCTATCTCACGTCCTCCAGGCACCATCCAATCTACCACACCTACTCCATCAGGAAATACTACTGGACATTCTGTAGCCATCTCCCATAATTCGCGGGTAAAGATCTCATCTTTTAATGGTAGTACAAAGCTAAGAGCAATTACATTTGTTGTATGGGCATGATAGATTACTCTGTGCTTACCCTTAGATGCAATTTTCTTTACCTCATGATTCATCAAATGAGATGGAAGTTCACTTGTTGGACGTCCACCATTGACAAGCCCCCAACAGATTCGATAATTTTCACCATTTTCATCTAATTCAACTATTGCAATAGAATCATCAGGTTTAATACTGATATTTCTAAAGTACTTTCCACTACCTGTTACCAAGAAATATTCTCCTGCTAACTGAGGTACACTGGTACCAATCTCCCGCCATTGCCCACCTTTATTTAAATCATCAGCAGCTGCTTCAATCTCTTCGGGCTTGATTCTATAGGTTAAATTTCCACCATTTCTTTCATGCCAGCCCTGTTCCCATCCGTCATTTGCCATCCGGATAAAACCTTGCACAAATTCTGCTTCTAATACCTTCATCTTCAAACCTCACCTTCTTTCAATGATTAGTCTCTTTTAATTAAAACTTCTTGCTCGTATTCTCTTATCTCTTCAAACCAGTCTTCTTTTGCTGGAACATCATTTATTTCACAGAAATAGTTCCAGACAGCACCTACAGGATATAACTTTAATTCTTCTTGGAGCATCATCAGTTCACTAAGTTGTCTTGAATTTTGAAGCTGAGCTAATTTATCCTTTGGAAGTAAAAGTGCACTAAGTAATGCTTTTTGCATATTTCTCATACCTACTACCCAAGCAGAGATTCTGTTAATACTGGCATCAAAGAAATCAAGTGCTAAGATAACTTTCTCTGAACCATTAACAATAATCTCCTTAGCGATTTCTTTGGTCTCATCATCGAATAAGACTACATGGTCGCTATCCCAACGAACTGGTCTGGTTACATGGAGTGCCACCTTATCAGAGAATAATAACATTGAGGAGATTTTATCTGCAACAGATTCTGTTGGGTGATAATGACCGTTATCTAATAAGCAAAGTAGATCATTTTTAGCTGCATAATTCATATAAAATTCATGAGAGCCAACGGTATAACTTTCAACACCGATTCCAAAGACCTTAGATTCTACTGCTACATCAACCTTACTCTTATCATAATCAACAGCTAGAATCTGATCTAACGAGTCTTTTAATCTTGCCCTTGGTGCCAGTCTATCTGCTGGTACATCTTTAAAACCATCTGGTATCCAAATATTCATAGTACAGTTCTTTCCAAGCTCTGTAGCAAAGTATTCTGAGATACGCAAACAAGCTTGACCATGCTCGATCCAAAACTTACGAATCTCTTCATCTTCACTAGATAAAGTTGCATCTGCAGCTTTAGGATGAGAGAAGAAAGTTGGGTTGAAATCTAAGCCTAATCCTCTTTCTTTCGCAAATTCCACCCATTTTTTAAAGTGTTTAGGTTCAAGTTTATTTCTATCAACCTTAGCACCATCTTTAAAGATTGCATAGTTTGCATGTAGATTGATTCTATGAATACCTGGAATAAGACTTAAAGCCTTATCAATATCTGCCATTAATTCTTCAGGATTTCTTGCTCTACCTGGATAATTTCCTGTTGCCTGAATTCCTCCAGACAGCTCTGTATTATCTTCAAAACCTGCTACATCATCTCCCTGCCAGCAGTGCATTGAGATTGAAATCTCATTAAGCTCATTAATAGCAGCATCTGTATCTACTCCAATTTCTCCATATTGTTCTTTAGCCAATTGATAGGCTCTTTTAATTCTTTCATTCTTTACTTCTGTCATAATAGCTCCTCCTTCTAATTTTGTAGCTCTTTGAATTTTATCCAATTATTCTCTACCTCTTCTAAGGAAAGATTAGGCGTATAATTTTTGATTGTAAATGAATTACTGACTATCTCTCTTGCTTCTTCTAATGAATCAATATACCCTAAAGCAATATATTGCACCAATAAATTTCCTATTGCTGTTGCTTCTATCGGACCTGCATATACCTCTAAACCAGTAATATCAGCAGTTAATTGGTTTAAGAACTCATTTTGAACCCCTCCACCAATGATATGAATCTTATTAATCTCTTTAGTAGTTACCTCTGTTAACTCTTCTAGTACTTGCTTATATTGGAAAGCCAAACTTTCAAAGATACATCTAGCCAGCTCACCAGGTTTTTGAGGTACTACTTGCTCTGTTTCTTGACAATATTTTTTAATCTCTGCAATCATACTCTCAGGATTTAAGAATCTACTATCATTAGGGTTGATTAAAGATTTAAAAGCCTGCTCTTCTTTTGCCAACTCTACTAACTCACCAAAGTCATATTGATCATTAAGCTCTTTCTTAACCTCTTGAATCAACCATAATCCCATGATGTTCTTTAAAAATCTATTAGTTTCATAAGCTCCACCTTCATTGGTAAAGTTATATTCTAATGCCTTTTTAGTACAAATTGGCTTCTTAGTCTCTACCCCCATTAAAGACCAGGTTCCAGAGCTGATATAAGCATAATCTGCTGAATTGGTCGGAACTGCTACAATTGATGAACCAGTATCATGAGTAGCAGGAGCAATCACCTTCAACTCTTCTATATCTAAAGACTCTTTTAATTCATCTTTAATCTCTCCAATTACTGTCCCAGGCTTGACTGGATCATTAAATATACTGCTAGGAATATCTAGTTGCTTTAAAATCTCTTGATCCCAACTTTTAGTACTAACATTAAATAATTGAGTGCTAGTAGCATTTGTATATTCATTACTCTTCTTTCCTGTCAATAGATAATTAAAGTAATCAGGAACCATTAGAAAAGACTTGGCTTCTTCTAAATATTCAGGGTCTGATTTCTTGACAGCATAGAGCTGATAAATTGTATTAAATTGCAAGAACTGTATGCCTGTCTTATTATAAATCTCTTCTTTAGAAATAATATCAAAGACCTCTTCCATTACCCTATCAGTTCTATGGCAGCGATAAGATACTGTATCACCTATAACTTCATTAGCTGAATTAAGTAATACAAAATCTACTGCCCAAGTATCAATGCCAATGCTTTCTATATCATTACTTTTGCTCTTCTTAATTCCTACTAAAATTTCATTATAAAGCTTATCAAGCTCCCAACAAGCATGTTCATTTCCTTTTTGATCCCTTTTGTTTGTTATTTGGTTTTTAAATCTGTGTATCTCTTCTAGGCTTATCATATCATCTTCTAATGTCCCTTGAATAAGTCGTCCACTAGAAGCACCAATATCTATAGCCAAAGATCTTATCTCCATGTTACCTCCTCCTAGCATCTGTAAAACTAATTTATAAATTTCAATATTTTTATTTATTTAATTTTCGATTACTTCACTAAATTAACATAAAAATAGAGTCCATTAAATCCCTAACTAAAATTGATCATATCTAGTCAGGTTATACATATTAATGAACTCTTATATTAAAATAATAATCTTATAAACTTATATTCATTATAATTACTATAATGTACTATTATAACCAGAAACAACTGATAAAATTCTGTTTTACCATTTTTGTTTTTTTGGTTTTCTTTTGTTGTATTTTTATTTTAATATATTGCAAAAAGAAAGTCAAGAATTAATTGTTTGAATTTCAAGTTAATAAACAAGTAGATTAGAATAGATGCCTTTAATTACATATAGATTATATTATCCCCATAAAAACAAATAAGGTATTCCCAGCATTTCTATAAAATAAAGCTAACAGACAAGCTTTACAGCAGAAATATTGGAAATACCTAACAGTTTTATAAAGAAGAATATAAGGGGTTTTATTCTAAGACTGTTCTAAAACTTAACTCATAACATAGAGTTATATTTTTTACTCTATTTCAATCAAATAGTACTTTTTATTCTTTAAAAAATTATAAAATCAACCTGCATACGAGCTGCTGTAAAATCATCGCCTGCTTCTCTAGTATGCCATTTATCTGTTGAAATTCTTTCTCCATTCATAACAAATCCAGTAAGCAAAATACCTCTTCTAATAACATAATGTCCACCCAAGACAACTCCTTTAAAATTATCGATATGAGCCCCATAAAAATCATTGTCAAGACCTCCATCAAGAGTAGCATTAGCAGGATTTTTATGATATGTGGCAAAAAGATCCCAAGAATGACCTGGTGCCCAAAAAGCAGCCTCACCATACTTTAATCGAGCCATATAACTAGTATCATCTGTATTTATAGTAGCTGTATCTAAACTGGCTGTGGCACCTGCTACAGTAGCAGAAAAATGATGTGGTAACTTGGTATCAAAACCAACCTCATAATACTGATTATCATAGTCACGATTCTGATGATAAACTCCTTTAATATTAGTCTTATCAGATAACTTGTAAGCAAGCTCTACAAAGTCATATTTACCACCATGCTCGTCACCATAAATATCATAATAATATTGATTTGGATACTCATCATTACCCTTACCTTCTAATGAACCAGAAAATACTGTAGCTTTAAGCTTATCATTAAAATTATGAGCTAATTCTACCCCTCTGACGTTGGTATTATAACCGCCACCACCTTTAACCAACCCATAACCGACAGAATCTGCACCAAAGTTACCAACTCTAAGGTTATAATCACCAAGTGAAGTTGTTACATATGTGTCAACAGTATCAGTAGTATAATTTCCAGTGTATCTCATCTCCTGATAGTTATTTGTATGGAAATGAACCGCTGTTCTGTCATCAATCAGATAGCTAGCAGTAATATCTGCATTAATCGCATTTTTCAATACTCCTCTATCTCTAGCCGCACCATTACTATCATCCCCATAGTCATATCTAAAACCTAAATAACCAGAGAACTTTACTTTCTCTCCACCTATCGCAAAAGCAGAGTTAGCAGTACCAATTATCAGAACAAACATCAAACTCATTATTAACAATTTCTTTTTCATTTTTATCCCTTCTTTCTATTTATTTTAATATTAAATCTTTTCAATAACATTCACCCTACTAACTGATATAGGTGATATTTTTAAAATTTACTGATAGCGGTTATTAAGTTATTGGTCTTATTTATAAAGAGTATATAAGTTATCAAAAAAGAATGAATCAGGCTATATCTCTTTAATACTTAGTATTTCTAATATTATTCTCTACTGCAAATGCTGGTGAAACTATAACCATAGTAAATTAAGTAACCAAGAAACTTTTTCGTAATCCCCCCTTTTGTTGAGTACTTAAAGCTATCTAAGATTTTAATAGCTTTTGAATATTATAAGAATGGCAATTTCTTGTTTCCTTCTATCACCCCCTTTCAATTTTAAAGTAAAACTATAACATTTTAATTTTTATTGCTTATATTAATTAAGTTATTTGGATTTATTATCATATTCAATATAAAATAGAGCCCATTATATCTTCTCTGTATAAACCTAAAAGATTTACGTCAGACCAAAGATAGTAACGGACTCTCATATTAATACTTATTTTATAGACTTATATCCATTAACTTAAACTTGTTACCCAATAGTTGATAAAAATCATATTTTGTTTTATTCTTGTTTTTGTTTTGTTGTTTCGTTATTTATTTTGTTATATTTTTATTTTAATATCAATGCAAAAGAAAGTCAAGGCTTAATTTATAATAACTTAACTTTTTATCATATTTTTTATCAATCACAGATAGATTATTACTATAAATTTAAGGTAATATTCATCTTATTAATCTCATTTAAATAAAATTACGAAACATTATTTTGATTTTGTTTTTATTTTGATTTTTTTTATTTTTAGACTAAAACCGCTTTGAAACCAAATATCTTCTTTTAGTTATTTCATAAATATGTTATAATTAGCTTATAAAAATAACCACAGGATAAAATATAAATTTAAAGGAGAGTTTTAATTATGATTGCTGAGGAAAGAAGAAAAGAAATCATTAAAATAATAAATGAAGAGAATGCTGTTAAAGTTAAAGATTTAAGTAAAGCCTTTAAAGTGACTGATGAGACTATTAGATCAGATTTAAATAAATTAGAGGAAGAGAATTTACTTAAAAGGACTCATGGCGGGGCAATTGCTATAGATACAAACAGTGAATTATCTTTTCATATAAGAGAGAATAAATATAAAAAAGAGAAGAAAGAGATTGCTAAAAGGGCTTGTCAATTCATTAACCCTGGTGATACAATCTTTATGGATGCCAGCACTACCTGCCTTTATCTAGCTAAGGAATTGATTGATTTTGAGCAGAATATCAATATTATAACTAATTCCAATAGAATAGTTTATGAGTTATCTAAAAATGAGAATATTTCTGTTATCTCTACAGGTGGTCTATTAAGAAGAAGCTCTCTTTCATTTGTAGGACCTTTAGCCAATAAGAATATCAACAATTACTATGCTAATAAGGCTTTCTTATCCTGTAAAGGGATCTCAGTTGAGCGTGGGGCCACAGAGATTAATGAATTGGAGACTGAAACAAAATCTAATATGGTTAAAAGAGCTAATGAAGTAATAATTTTAGCCAACCATACTGCTTTTAATGAGATTGGACTTTCGCAGTTTGCTACTTTAGATGAGATAGATAAAATTATTACTGATAGCTCAATTGAAGAGGAGATTATTCAGAAATTTGGTCAATTAAATAAAGAGATTATCAAAAGATAATACCAATAATCAACTAATTTCCAAAGATAAAGGCTAATTTTAATTAGCCTTTATCTTTTATTTTAACTAAGCTTTAACTACTAATAACCTAGTCAATATTTTTGCTACCCCATCATCATCATTACTTTCAGCTATGATATCTGCTTTCTTCTTCAACTCACTAAATTCAGAGTTTGACATTGCTACCGAGGTTCCTACAATATCAAAGAGTTCTAAATCATTTCCCCCATCTCCAAAAGCAATACAGTTCTTAACATCAATTCCTAGTTTATCTGCTAAATATACTAGTCCTGTTCCCTTAGATATATTGAGGGGATTTATCTCTAAATTGTCTTTAGAAGAACTGCTTAGTTTAAATTTCTCTCCAAAGCTTTCTACAATTCTTTTTTTAAAGGATTCCATTTCATCTATTTTACCCATTACATCTATCTTTTGCACGGCTAAAGAACTATTTTTTAGCACCTCATAAATATTATCTGAGGTCTTTCGTGAATTAAATAATCTGATTAACCGCTTTATTAAGGCAAAGCTTTTAAAGAGATTCAATTTATTCTTAAATACTCCCTTGTGAGATAAAACCATCTTAATAAACTTTAATTTACTCTTCATATAGATCTCTTCTGGAGCAGCTAATGAATAATTAAGTGAAGGGTAACTTTCTATTATTTTAAGTAAAGAGATAGTATCTTCTTGACCAATAGTTCGATTAAAGATAATCTCGCCATTAAAGTCTGTAATATGACTACCATTATTGGTGATATAAGCTAAACCTGCAATATCCTTGACTACACTTCTAGCTTCATGATAATTTCTCCCAGTAGCAATAGCAACCTTATAACCCTTTGAAATCAATTGCTTTAATATTTCTTTATTCTTTGGTGAGACCTCAGATTGTGAATTTAATAAAGTTCCATCCATATCTAACAAGACCATCTCTATTTTATCATTAAACATCCCTATCATCTCCTATATACAAGTAGAAGAACTTAGACTTTAAAGTCTAAGTTCTTCTAAATATAATTTTATCTAATAACTAAGTCTATTATTACTTTCCTACTCAAATAACCAATCAATCATCTCTTGATTCTGTAATGCTGGAACCCATGAAAAATATTACAGTTCCTGCTTCATACTCTATATATTTATCATAAAGATTTATTAAATTGATGATATCATAATATCTAATTTCAAAACTACATTTAATCTATAAGTAATAAGCAGCTAACAACTATCTGAATAATTGTTGTCTACCACTCATTACTTATTATCACTTCTGTAAATCAATTTAATTTGTAGGCTCTAAAAGATCATTAACCTCTTCTACTATTAAATCTTTTTTTAGCTTAAAGAAAGCTCTTCTTCTAATATCTCTTGATGAAGCACCGACCCTTAATTCATACTTACCTGCTTCTGCTAGCCAAGCTGACTTATTTTCATCAAAGGATGCCAATGTCCTAGCATCAATTTCAAAGCTAATAGTTTGGGTCTCTGCTGGCTGTAATAATTTCGTCTTAGCAAAACCTTTTAATTCTTGGATAGGTTTATCTAGTTTATTAGCTGGTGCATTCAAGTATAACTCTACTACCTCTTTCCCTGCTACCTTACCAGTATTTGTTATATCAACTGTTACTCTTATCTTATCCTTAAAGATATTTGAGTTAAGTTTTAGGTTACTATATTCAAAACTAGTATAGGATAGACCGTAACCAAATTCATAAGCTGGCTTAATATCAAACTTATCATAGTAGCGATACCCTACATAAATTCCCTCTTCATAAACTACTTTACTTGGGTCTACTGGATCATCTCCCGGGAAATTAGCTGCTGATGGCACATCACCATAATCCATAGGGAAGGTCGTTGCTAATTTTCCAGATGGATTTGCTCTTCCTGATAATACATCTGCTATAGCATAACCTGCCTCTTGCCCAGGCTGCCAAGATAATAAGATTCCATCTACTTTATCCCTCCAACTAGCTACCTCGATTACTCCACCTATATTAAGAACTACTACTACCTGCTTACCTACCTTATGATACGCATTGGAGACTCTCTCTATCATCTTCTGTTCTTCATCTGTTAAGAGAAAATCACCTTTCTCATTCTTTCTATCGCCACCCTCTCCAGAATTTCTTACTATTACAATTACTCCTATATCTGTCTTTTCAACTACTGCTGAAATTTCATTATCTCTTAGGGGCTTTTCTGGAATTTGGGGCTTCTGTTCAAAGAAACTATGAGGTGGTTTTTGATACTCTTTTAATCCTCTTAATGTGCTAACATAAGTAGCATATCTAGCTAATAAATCTTGATCTAATTCAAAATTCTCATCTAATCCTTTGGCAATAGAGATAGTATAGGCTGTATTTACATCACCACTACCTGTTCCACCCTTGATAGTTTCAATCTGTCCATTACCAAACAGACCTATCTTTGCATCAGAATTTAAAGGCAATACTTTCTGCTTATTCTTTAAAAGTACCATCCCTTCTGTTGCTACTTGGCGTGATATCTCTGCATTGGTCTTAAGCTTTGGTTTATTAGAGTATCTGTACTCTTTAAATCTGGGAGTTTGAAGTACCATTTTAAGAATATTTTTAAGGTTTTTATCTAGGATTTTTTCATCTAACTTTCCACTCTTTACAGCATCTATTAAAGCTTGGGTTTGATTAGGGGTACCAGGCATCAATAGGTCATTCCCTGCTTGCATTTGAGCAACCACATCAGATACACTGTTTCCTTCCTCAAAGATTACTTTAAGACTCTCATAACCCCCAAACCAATCTGTCATCACAAAACCTTTAAATCCCCATTCATCACGTAAAATCTTCGTTAATAATTCCTGATTTGCTGATGTATAACTTCCATTTAATCTATTATAAGAGCTCATTACTGACCAAGGCTGTGCATCCTTTACTGCTATTTCAAAACCACGTAGATATATCTCCCTTAAAGCTCTTTGTGAGATTATTGCATCAACACTTAATCTATTAGTCTCCTGATTATTTGCTACAAAATGCTTGATAGTTGTCCCTACTCCATTATCTTCAACACCATTGACCACTGCTGCAGCCATCTTACCTGAGATTAATGGGTCTTCAGAATAATATTCAAAGTTTCTTCCTGTTAAGGGGTTTCTGTGGATATTCAAGGCTGGTGCTAACCAGATATCTACACCATACTCTTTGATCTCCTCGCCTACTGCATCTCCTACTTCCTTAGCTAAATCAGTATTCCAGCTAGATGCAATCGCTGTTGCTACAGGAAAGGCTGTAGCATAGAAAGTCTCCTCTGTTCCCTCTCTAGTAGAATTGATTCTAAGCCCTGCAGGACCATCTGCTAATACAATAGCTGGTATTCCAAAACGAGGAACTCCATTGATATTTCCTGCTGCTCCTGGCACACCTGCATCAGTTAAACCAACCAAGGATTCTCCTGACATCCCTGGACCAACCAAGATTGATACTTTCTCTTCTAAGGACATCTCAGCAACAACCCTATCAATAGATTCCTCATCTGTTAATTGAGCTTCTGCTAAAGCTCTTTCTTCATTTAAGATAAATATGCTAAAAACTAATAATAGAACTAAACTAATTTTAAAGATATTGAACATTTACCAATCACTCCTTTTTAATTTATATTAGTATCTTGTAGATACGTTTATAACAATGATTATAACTTATGAAAAATAGGCTTCATCTTTTCAAAGGTACAAAATTCTTTGTAGCCTAGTCTTTTAAGCTCTTCTTTTACATAGACAATCTTATGACCTACATCCTCTTCTTGATGAGTATCTGAGCCTATTGTAATAATTTCCCCACCTAATTCTCGATATAACTTTAATATTTCTTTGGAAGGTGTTAAATCTTCTAAACCATAGCGGAAGCTAGAGGTATTAACCTCAATTCCTTTTCCCTGCTTAATTACCTGAGTTAAAATTTCAGTCACAATATCTTTTATCTCTGCAAAAGGATATTTTCCTAGTTTATCATACCTTGTAATCATATCTAAATGCCCCAAAACACTATAATCATCATACTCTCTTATCACCTTTAATATCTCTTCATAGTATTTTCGATTATATTCCTGCTGTGTCTTTCCCTTTTGAAAATTTTGTGACCAGAACTCCTGATTATTTACTTGATGGCAAGAAAGAATAACAAAATCAAAGTCATATCGATCAAAATCCTTTTGAAACTGATTGATTGTATGTACCTGCATCCCAAATTCAATTCCAAGCTTGATAGTAATTTGATTCTTATATTTTTCTTTACATCTTTGAAACTCTTTGATATAAGCAGTATAATCACAATTTAAATCTCCCTTTACTTCATAATCCACATGCTCAGTAAAGCAGATCTCATCAATTTCTAATGATATTGCTTTTTTAATTACATCCTCCATCTCATAAGTAGAGTCATTGCTGAAATTTGTATGCATATGATAATCAGCCAACATCTAAAAGCCTCCTTTTAACCTCAAATAAATCCTAATTCATAAATTAATCTAAAATATTATTTAGAAGTTTTAAATCTATCTTTTTAAGTAGTTATTTCAATTCTATTTCCATCTGGGTCTAGAATTACACTTTCAAAATATCCATCACCGGTCATTCGAGGCTCACCTATAACCTCATAACCATCTTCTTCTAACCTCTCTGTAAGAGCTAAAACTTTGTTCTTACTCCCAACTGAGATTGCAAAATGAATTAATCCTAGACACTGATCAGCAGTATTATTTAGGTTTTTAGGTATTGATGGCTTATGCATAATCTCTAAGCGACACCCTTGATCAAAAGATAAAAAATATGATTCAAAGTTTTTAGACTCATTAATATATTTATCTCCTGCTGTAGCATTAAAGTATGTACTATAAAATTCCTTTAATCTTTCAAGATTATCAGTCCAAATTGCGATATGTTCTATTCTCATCGTCTTTATCCTCCTAGATATTAATTTTATTAATTGATTATAATACTAAAGCTCCTTAATGATTTTAGCAGGATTTCCTCCTACAACTACATTATCAGGTACATCCTTAATAACAACAGCACCAGAAGCTACTACAACATTATCACCAATAGTAACACCTGGATTAATTACAGCACTGCCCCCAATCCAAACATTATCACCAATTGTTACTGGCTTACCATATTCTGCTCCTGAAACCCTTAACTTAGCATCTAATGGGTGGGTAGCAGTATAAATAGATACTCTTGGTCCTAACATACAGTTCTTACCTATAGTAACTTTACAGACATCTAAGATAATACAATCAAAATTGGCATAGAAGTTATCTTCAAGATAAATATTACTACCATAATCACAGCGAAAGTTTGGCTCAATATAAAATCGCTCCCCAGTACTAGCAAAGAGCTCTTTAAGAATATCATGTCTGTTCTTATCTGTTGATTCATTAAAAAGTCGTGTCATTTTTCTAGCATTAATTCTTTCTAAGACCAATTGCTCATCAGCAGCATTATACAACTCTCCAGCTAACATCTTCTCTTTTTCTGTCATTTTTTCACCTTCTTATTCTAATATAAGTTATCTTTAATTATATCTCTAACTTCAAAAATTTAAAACAATTAGAAAAAAGAGCCAATGCTAAATACACTTACAAATAGGTATTAATCCTGGACTCTTTTATCTACTACTATACTTTTATGACCTCTAAATGAAATTGATATTATATTATTTTATTGCTAAATAATGATATCACTCTTCATCTTCAAGTAATATTTGACCATTACTTGCTATTACATCTTTATACCAGTCAAAACTCTTCTTTTTATATCTTGCTAAAGTTCCTGTTCCATCATCATAACGATCTACATATATAAATCCATAACGCTTTCTAAGCTCTGCTGTCGAGTTACTTACAAGGTCAATACACCCCCAGGTTGTATATCCCATCAGTTCTACTCCATCTGCAATTGCTTCTGCTACTTGTACTAAATGGTCATTTAAATATTTTATTCTATAATCATCATTCACTGTTTTGTTGCCAGCTTCATCAGTTATTAGCTCATCATAAGCTCCTAATCCATTTTCAACAATAAATAAAGGCTTTTGATATCTATCATACAATTGATTTAAGATATATCTTAATCCTTCAGGATCTATTTGCCAGCCCCAATCAGATGCTTCTAAGTATGGATTGGGTACTCCTCCTAAAAAGTTCCCTTCCCCTTGAGTATTTTTTTTGGGATCAGAAGTTGAGCAAGAACTCATATAATAGCTAAAGGAGATAAAATCAACAGTATACTTTAATGTCTCCTTATCCTCAGTACTAATATCAAGCTCGATATTATTCTCTTTAAAGACTCTATTCATATATTTTGGATATTCTCCTCTAACATGAACATCGGCAAAGAAGAGATTCTGTCTATCATCCTGCATTGCCTTAATTACATCACTTGGCTTGGGTGTTAAGGGATAGTTAGGAATACCTAAAATCATACAACCTATTTTGAAATCAGGATTTATCTCATGACCTACCTTTACTGCAAGAGCACTTGCTACTAA
>Ga0163219_100284_pt1 | contig 13949 bp, 10 predicted proteins | sample MSEWel2016_04_06_FD_113150 | JGI IMG/M metagenome (GOLD analysis project Ga0163219, IMG submission 113150) | Subsurface microbial communities from deep shales in West Virginia, USA - MSEEL Well Study Marcellus 3H_2016_04_06 ...
CTATCAAAGAGCTCTCCTCCCATCTAAAAGCTTTATAGTAAGCTAATTTACCAGCCCCAAAGTCACGATAATAGCTGCTAAGCTTCTTTAGTAGATTCTCTACAGAGCTAACATTGTTAAAATCCTGCTTTAACTCTGCTAGTCTCTTCTGATAATGATTTTGATATTCTTCATTAGAGTTTGAAGGGGAGAAGGCAGTAATAAAGCTCTCCTCTTCAACCTTTAGAAGTCGACCAAGATGGTTGAGATTGAAGCTATGTATTTCTGTTAGAATCTGTAGGTCATTAAGAGCCAATTGATAGATACTTCCCTGTAAATTCTTGTCCCGTTCACAAGCAAGGCTAAAAGAATTCTTATCTTTAATGATTAAATTCAAGAGATAGTTCTGCCAAAGACCATTCTGATAGCCTTCTCTCTCTCCAATTTCAATTAATTCAGCTAAGATATCATAGTAATCTCTCTGTAGTGCTTCTATAGTAGCTTCTTTTTTGAGCTTTGAAATTAAATTTCTTACCTTTTGAAGTAGCTTGTCTGCTAAAATTCCTCGATAAATCAGCAGCTTATTTAACTTTGAAAAAGAATCAATTATTGCTAGACTATCCATCTGCTTATCCCTCCATGAATGATTTTCTAGTTGCTAATTATTTCGACATCAAGTTCAATAGACCTTTAAATCTATTCTATCAATTATTATAGTCAGATTTCTGCTAATATAGAAATTAATATAATAGAAAGATATTGTGACACTTTTTAATAGCCACTAGCTACTGGCTACTAGCCTCTAGCTTTATAAGTTCTTAGCTAATAGCAGATTTATCACGGAGGGTTTATGATTTTCAAACCCGTAGGAGAGGCTAGAAGCTAGTAGCTAAAGTGTCGCAATATCCCCCATTAAGGGATAGAATAATATTAATTTGCTAAAAATAAATTTATCAGATATAATATTTAGTAAGTCGAAATATTATAATATAGAAATAAAATGGGGTGTACAGTAATGGAGATATTAGAGCAAACTAAGGATTTGGATCATCTTTTTAAAAATATCAGTAAATTTATTATATTATTTACTAAAAAGGAAGCCATTGAATTAGGGTTGACTGTACCACGCTTTAAGGTATTATGGCTAATTGATAAATTAGCCCCTGTAAATATGACAAGGTTAAAGGAAGATGCTTATATGGCTAATAGTACCTTGACAGTAATAGTTGATGCTTTGGTAGCAGATGACCTAGTGAAAAGACATAGAGATAGTGCTGATAGAAGGGTAGTTTTACTAGAAGTAACTAAGCAAGGTAAAGAGAAATTAAGTCAGATATTGGAGCTTAGACAGAAGTTCTTACAAGAATGCCTAAATAAGCTTAAGCTTGATGAGCAGCATAAATTGATTGATTTGTTGACTCCAATTTTAGGTTATATGGAGGATTATTTTGAATCCTATGATTAAATAGAAGGGTGGATATTATGGTTGATTTAGCAGAGAATAAGACGCCAAGGGAGATTAGAAGAAGTATCTTTAATTTAGCTTGGCCAGCAGTATTAAGAATGTTTTTACAGAGTATAGTAGGTGTAATAGATGTTATTATGATAGGTAGCTTAGGTGCTACAGCTATTGCAGCTGTAGATATGAGTAATAGATTGATTATGGTGATTATAGGGGCGATGACAGCCTTGACTATAGGAGCTACTGCCTTAGTAGCACAGTCTATTGGGGCTAAAGATAAGAAAAAAGCCAATAAGATAATGGCCAATTCATTGGTCACTGGGGTATTTTTAGCGATAATTCTAGCTATCTTAGGTGTAGTATTCTCCAGTGACTTCTTAAAAGCAATGATGGTATTGATGGAGGAAGTTGATAATAATGTCTTAACTCAAGGTAGTATCTATTTGAAGATTGTCTTTGCTTCAATGGTCTTTGGCCTACCGATGATGATTATCAATGCTGTTTTACAAGGTATTGGTGATATGAAGACACCCCTTTATATTATGTTGATTACTAATGTTTGCAATACAGTCTTTAACTATCTATTAATCTTTGGAATAGGGGTTTTTCCTGAATTAGGAGTAGCAGGTGCTGCTTTAGGAACGGCATTTTCTAGGGTAGTTGGAACGATTATTGGCTTTAGTATTCTAGTTAAGGGTAAGACAGATATGAAGTTAAGTTTGGATAAAGCTACTTTAAAACTAGAAAGAGATATAATCAAGGATATCTTTGGGATTGGAGTTCCTGCTGCTATAGAGCAATTAGTTAGACAGAGTAGTCAGATTGTCTATACTCTTTTAGTAGCTGGTTTAGGAACTATCACTATTGCAGCTAATGCGATAGTGATGAATGCACAGATGGTTCCAATCATGATTGGTTTTGGTTTCTCTACTGCAGCTACCACTTTAGTTGGTCAGAGCTTAGGGGCAGATAAGAAGGATTTGGCCAAAAAGTATGGAAGAGAAACGGCTTATTTATCAATGTTATTGATGATTGTGATTTCAATTCCAATGTTTATCTGGGTAGATGCAATTATTGGCTTATTTACTAGTAATCCTGAGGTAATTACTCTAGTTAAGCCAGTCTTAAAAATAATGATATTTATCCAACCAATATTCAGTATAATGATGGTGTTGACAGGTGCTTTAAGGGGAGCTGGTGATACTAAATGGACGATGTATATTGCTGTAATAGGTAATTGGATGACAAGGTTAGCTTTAAGTCTAGTATTGGGCTATTCACTAGGTTATGGGTTATTAGGATTTTGGCTGGCAATGGGAATAGATGTCTTAGTAAGAACAGGGTTGATTATCTGGAGATATAGTTCAGATAGATGGCAGGATTTGCAGAGAGTCAAAGCTAATAGGAAGGTAGCTTGATTAAAATATTATTTAAAAGAAGGTGCTAATGAGATGTCTTTAATTCTAGTGATATCAATTATTCTACTCTTAGCTTTATCTAATCATAATCTAAAAGATAGAGAAGAGCCAAAAGATAACCAAGATTATATTATAATGGAAAGCAGTAACTTTGCCTATAAGGCTTATTCTTCTGATGACTATATTGAAGATGATGATTGGGATTTAGTCAATTCAATAGCTATAGAGTATGAAGAGGTCAAAAACTGAGCTAATTATATATTTATCTTCAAATATTTTTCTAGAAAAAGAAGGAAAAAATCGTAATTTGTAGAATTATAAATAAATAATTGCTATACTCAGTTGATAGGTGAAATGTGTATTTAATAAGCAATCAGTATAATTGGTTAGTAATTGATATAACTCTACACTATATACTTTCAACTACAAACTTATATTTTGGGGTGATGAGGGTGAGTGAAGAAGTTAAAGAGGAAGAATATAATTTTGAAGAGGATGTAGAGATGGCTGTTAATGAGATTATGGGGATCTTATTTCCAGAGGATAAGGAAGAGCGTTAGAGTTTATAGTCTAGTTTTGTAATTAGAGAGTTCTTAGCGAACTCTCTTTTTTATGGTTAATGAAAAATATATTCTGTATAAGTTGGAGCGAACTACAATTTTAAACTTGATTTTCTTCCTTCGCTCTTCTTTTCTCCTCTCTAATCTCTATAAACTTATCTCTAGCCATTTCCTTGTAGCTTCGTTTGATTTGATGGTTACGAATTAGGGTATCCAATAAAGGTAAGGCCTCATCTTTTAAGCCATGCTTATAAAATAAGAAGGATAATAAAAGTGTTATTTTATTATTTTTACTATTTGACAGCTTGCTGTGATGTTCTTTAAAATAAAATTCACGTAAATTCTCCATTGCTTTAAACGAGGCCTTTTTAGCCAACTCTTCTTCATCTACATCTTCATAGAGCCAACTTAATTTTAACCATAAATAAGCAAATTTCTCTTTGCTTGAACCCATCAAATTATAGGACTCAATAGCTAGATAATAAGCATCAAAGACTTCATTTAGCTTTCTGGGGTTACTATAAGTAGGTTGATAGTTATCTCCTAAGATGCTCTGTACTTTAGCTTTAAACTCTTCTTTGATCTTTCTCTTTCGACTAGTGGTGAGGTCAAAAAAGTCGTCCTTGCTAGCTGTATAAAAGCATTTAGGGCATATCCAAATTTTATACCAGTCTGGTCTAAAGTGCTTATAAATTGGTCTTAAATCATCTCTTGTCTCCTTAAGGCGCAAACGAGAATTACGTATTTCTTTAACTTCTATCCTTGTAGAGCAGATTGGACAGTTGACGCTCTTATCATAAAGATAATACTCAAAATCCTCTCCAGCAACCTCTAAATATTTACAATGGCCATCAAGATAGAAGTTAGAAAAGCTGTCTATCTCTTCTTTTACTATTTTTTCATCTGTAGTATCTTGACTATTGCTTTCTTCCTTAGAAGAACTAATTAGGTCTGTAAATTCAATTATTGGTCTCTGTAAGAGGTCAATTTTAGAACAAAGAGAAGTAATGATCTTTTCATTTAAAATAGTCTGTTTACTGAGTAATTGCCTAAAGTTTTCTGAAGAAAATTCAATTAAGATACTATCCTCATAGGCAGTTGCTCTAGAAGAATACTCTTTTGCCCCTAACAATGCCAATTCACCTAAAATATCTTCACTACTAAGGCGAGCAACCTCTTTTTCTTTCTTATGTTGATCTTGTATAAAAACTCTAATTAGCCCTTTAATGATTAGATAAACCTTAGCTGCACTGTCACCATAGCTAAAAATATCTTCACCAGCAGTTTTTTGTTGATAATCTCCATATTTAGATAATAAAGTATATAGTGAACAATTATTCATAAAGCCATCTATCCCTTCTAAATTTTAATAATAATTTCATAACTGTATTTTTAATTAATAAATTTTTCTCTTGTTTTAATTTTCTTATCAACTATATTGACAAGGAGAGCTGAGAAATCCAATATAATAATATCATAGAACTTTGTGATATACTAGAGTTGCTAGTTATTAAGTTAAATGACAGTAACAAACGATGAGTGAAGAGCAATGAGAAAAAATAAAAACACAAGATTATTATAGAGTTCGCTTTAGCCTTGGAAAGCTATATTACTTTTCTATTTTAATTAAGGAAATATAAGGTCATTTATTTTGACAATTGATCTTATCTATAGTAATCTAGATAGGTGATTCGAAATTTGCTTAAATTTATAGCTCCTTAATTATAAACTCAAATTTAATGGGATATGTTATACTTTGGTTATTAGACTGGTAATCGGTGGTCTTATATTTAAAATACTAAATAATTTAATGTTATAGAGATTATGCTAAGTTTTAGGAAGGAGATTAAAGTTATAATCAATAACATTACTAAGGAGATAAGATTAGAGATAATTGGTCCCAAGTAGATAGGATTGAGGAAATAAATACATAAAGATATTGGGAATTTAGATGGTAGAATTTCAGATTAAGTAGAGGAACTTAAGGGTGGCGGCTAGAATAATTATGTAGATGAGGTGATAGTTACTATGGTAGTGGGATTATGTACAATAGAGTTAAGAATCCCGATGAGCCATTCTCTCAAGAATAAACGGGGAGTACTGAAGAGTTTGATTAATCGAATTAAAAACCGATTCAATGTATCTATTGCAGAAGTTGCTCATCATGATGATTGGAAATTAGCAACTGTGGGAATAGTAACAATAAGTAATAATACTATCTATGTACAGCAACTATTAAATAAAGTAATAGAATATATAGAGGATAACTATTTAGATGTTCAACTATTTAATTATACTATAGAGTTTCTCTAAGGGATCTATTGGTAAACATTAAGAAGTCTGGGTAGAAGTATATCTCTATCCTAATGCTTTTAATATAGGAGTTATTAATAAGTTTTTATAAGGAGGAAATAATTATGGCTAAAGAAGCTACAATTTATCATCTGTATCATAGTGGGGTGGCAATTAAGACGGCAGATCACTTTCTAATCTTTGATTATTATAATGATACTCCTAATAAGGGGAACAGAAATATCGTAAATGGTGTAATAACTAATGATATTCTTAAACGGGAGGATAATATTATCGTCTTTGTAACTCATAATCACCATGATCACTTTAATCCAATTATTTTTGACTGGGAGAAGTTAAATTCTGATATTACCTATATCCTAAGTGATGATGTTGAAGCTGAAGAAGAGGATAATCGCTATACTATGACTAAGTATCAAGAGATTAACTGGGAGAATGACATTTATATTAAGGCCTATGGTAGTACTGACCAAGGATTATCTTATTATGTAGAGGTAGATGGACTTAAGATCTTTCACGCAGGTGATCTAAGCTGGTGGGACTGGAAGAGATTCACTGAAGAAGAGAGAAAGACAGAAGAGGAAGATTATAAAGAAGAGATTGAAAAGTTAACAGAAAAAGAGGTCGATTTGGCCTTTGTACCTGTTGACCCTCGATTAGAGGAGAGTTATTATTTAGGTGGGAGATACTTTGCTGAAACAATTAAACCACAGATGATAGTACCTATTCATTTTACTCACAAGTATGATATTACTAAGAAGTTTGCCCAAGAGCTTAAAGACTTACAAGTAGATGGGGCGATCATTGAACGGCGTGGTGAGAAGATTAAATTTAGAAAGTATTAAAAAGAAGCTAACATATAATGTTATAATTTTTAAACCAGACAGAATTCTGTCTGGTTTTTTGTTTTAATTAGAAGAAGTTAATTACAGTTTGACGCCAGTATAAAATTAAATATATCTAAAGTTTATTTCAAATTATCTATATTAAAGTTCTGTTTTAATTAATATTATAGTTACCTTGTAATAATTCCCATTGATAAATCACACCTTAACTAACTATAAATATAATATTATATATTATTTTTTAATAAAGAGGTGATATTGTGGGAGAATATGATAAAGATAAGAGTAAGCTGCAGCAGGTTCCACCAAATACAAAGGCTTATCAAATCAGAAAAGGTGATACACTCTATTCATTGGCACAGCGTTTTAATACGACAGTAGCTGCAATTATCTCTGCTAACCCTAAGATAGACTCCGATAATTTACAAGTGGGAGATAAAATATTTATACCATTACAAAGAGATTATCCATCTTGCCCAGAAGGAAACTACTATACTATTAAGGCAGGAGACAGCTTTTATACTATAGCAGATAGATTTAATATAGCAGTAGTTGATTTGCAGGAAGCCAATCCCTATGTTGAAGCTAATAATCTCAAAGTTGGTGAAGTAATCTGCATTCCTCTAGCTACTCCACCGGTAAAATGTCCTCAAGGCTCAATTCTTTATATAGTAAAAAAGGGAGATACTCTTTACTCTATATCTAAAAAGTATAAGATCTCAGTAGCCAAATTAAAAGATGCTAATCCAAAAATTAATCCTGAACAATTATTGATTGGTCAGAAGATATGTATCCCAGCTAATTAAGGTTAGAAAGCTAAATTAAATTTAAGGTGAATTCTTGCCAGTCTAAGGGGCTGGCTTTTTATATGAGAAGTTTATTAAAAACACGTACATTTATACTTGATTTTATTATTTTTATTAGTTTATTTTCTAAGATGATAGTGTTTCTTTTATGATTTACGTATCTTAGTCGAATTTTGTTTGATTTTTCCCTTGATATCAAGTATAATAATAGAACAAGATTTTTTATTATGAAATTATTTTTCATATTGTGAAAACTTAGAGTCGTAAATAATGTAAAATTATTAATAATAGGTAGTAGAGGAGGAGTAGAGATGATTACAAGAAGAAATATGCCTTCACCAGAGGGATTATATTATCCTGAGTTTGAGAGGGATAATTGTGGTGTTGGATTTATTACCAAAATAGATGGTGAAAAGAGCCATAAGGTAGTAGAGAAGGGACTAGAGATTTTAGAGAGATTAGAGCACAGAGGAGCAGTAGGAGCAGACCCAGCGACTGGAGACGGTGCTGGTATTTTAATGCAATTACCTGATGAATTTTTAAGAGCAAAGGCAGCAGAAGAAGGATTTGAACTACCAATAGTAGGTGACTATGGGGTAGGGATGATCTTTTTACCACGTAAATTAGATGAGAGTTTATTGGCTGAAGGAATTATTGAGAGTATTATTCAAGAGGAAGGACAAGAGGTATTAGGGTGGCGTGATGTACCAGTTGTGGCTGATGCAATCGGTGAAACAGCGGCTAGTACTTTACCGGTGATTAAGCAGGTATTTGTTAAAAAGGCTGAAAACTTGGATAATTTTGAATTGAAATTATATATTATTAGAAAGAGAATTGAAAAGGCTATCGAAGAGAGTGAGATTAAGAACGCTGAACTATTCAGTATTCCTAGTTTTTCTAGTAGAGTTTTAGTATATAAGGGACTAATCTTACCAGAACAGATGAAAAAGTTTTACTTAGATTTAGAGGACAAGAGTCTAAAATCGGCTATTGCTTTAGTACATCAACGTTTCAGTACTAATACATTCCCATCTTGGGATTTGGCACAACCTTTTAGATATCTAGCACATAATGGTGAGATCAATACTTTGACAGGAAACCATAACTGGATGATTGCTAGAGAGCCGGATTTAGCTTGTGATGCGATAGGGGATGACATAAGTAAGCTATTCCCAATCACTGATTTAAGAGATAGTGACTCGGCTAACTTAGACCATGCTTTTGAATTATTAGTAGCTTCTGGAATGAGTTTAATTGAGGCTATGACTATGCTAGTTCCTGAGCCATGGGAGAAGAATCAATTTTTAAAAGAAGAGGTTAGAGATTATTATGAATATAATGCTGGCTTAATGGAACCATGGGATGGTCCAGCAGCTATTGCCTTTACTGATGGGGTACAGATGGGTGCTACCTTGGATCGTAATGGTTTAAGACCAGCTAGATATACAGTTACTAAAGATGGGTATGTGATCTTGGCTTCAGAGGTAGGAACATTAGAGATTGACCCTGCTAATATTGCAGAAAGCCGTAGATTACAGCCAGGTAAGATGCTGTTAATTGATACAGAAGAGGGTAAAATCTACTCTGACGAAGAGATTAAAGAGAAGGTTAGTACAGCTAAACCTTATGGAGAGTGGTTAAAGAATAATAAGAAGTTTTTAAAGGACTTAACTGGAAGTGTGGAGTGTCACAGTGAAGATTTTGGTACTTTAATTACTAGGTTAAAGAGCTTTGGTTATAGTCGAGAAGATTTAAGTGTAATCATTGGACCTATGGCTGAGAATAAGAAAGAAGCAATTGGTTCTATGGGTAATGATGAGCCGTTAGCTGTTCTATCTAATCGTGCTAAGTCATTATTTGATTACTTTAAACAGTTATTTGCACAGGTAACAAATCCACCAATTGATCCGATTCGTGAAGAGATAGTTATGTCTTTAAAGACTAATATTGGAGTTAAAGGTAATGTTTTAGAAAAGACTGAAGATAAAGCTAAAACTATTGAATTAGAATCTCCAATCTTAAGTAATGTAGATTTAGATAAGATTACTCATTTAAATGATGAAGACTTTAGATCTAAGGTTATTCCTATGGTCTTTGATCCTCAAGCAGAGAATGGTTTGGAGAAAGGATTAAATCGATTATTTAAGTATGCTAAAGAGAGTATTGAAGCTGGAAATAATATCTTAGTGTTAAGTGATCGTAAGGTTGATGACTTTAATGCCCCAATCCCAGCTTTATTAGCAACTTCTGCTTTACACAATTATCTAATCAAAGAAGGTAAGAGAAATGGTGTAGATATTATTGTAGAGACTGGAGAGGCTAGAGAAGTAATGCATTTTGCCTTATTAATTGGTTATGGTGCTTTAGCAGTTAATCCGTATTTAGCTCTAGAGAGTATCTCTTATATGAATGATAAAGAGCTTTATTTATCTTCTGGAGATGAAGAAATTAAAGCAGAACGTAAGAAGGCTTATGTAAAAGCTATTAATAAAGGTTTATTAAAGATTATGTCTAAGATGGGTATCTCTACAATTCAAAGTTATCGTGGGGCACAGATCTTTGAGGCTGTTGGCTTAAGTCAAGAGTTTATTGATAGATTCTTCCCAGGAACTACTTCTAGAATTGAAGGTATTGGACTTGAGGTTTTAGAGCAAGAGGTTCTTAGTAATCACAAGAAAGCCTTTAAAGATATTAGAAGTAATAATGATGAGTTGTTAGAGAATGAAGGTAAATATAAGTGGCGCCCTAAAGGTGAAAAACATCTATTCAGTCCAGAGGCTATCGCTACGTTACAGCATGCTGCTAAAGTAAATGACTATGATATCTATAAAGAGTATGCTGAAATGATCAATAATCAAGCTAATAACTTATCTACAATTAGAGGTCTCTTTAAGTTCAAAAATCAGAACCCAATTCCAGTTGAAGAGGTAGAGAGTGTTGAAGAGATTAGAAAACGTTTTGTAACAGGGGCTATGTCCTATGGTTCTATTTCTAAAGAAGCCCATGAAACTATCGCTAAAGCTATGAATGCTATTGGTGGTATGTCCAACTCTGGAGAGGGTGGAGAAGATCCAGAGAGATTCAAAGATGATAGAAGAAGTGCAATCAAGCAGGTTGCTTCAGGTCGTTTTGGAGTAACTACTGAATATTTAGTAAATGCTGACGAGTTACAGATTAAGATGGCTCAAGGTGCTAAGCCAGGAGAAGGTGGACATTTACCAGGTCGTAAGGTAAGTGAAGAAATTGCAAGAGTTCGTCATACTTCACCAGGTATTGATTTGATTTCGCCACCACCTCACCATGATATCTATTCAATTGAGGATTTAGCACAGTTGATCTTTGATCTTAAAAATGTTAATCCTGAAGCAAGAGTGAGTGTTAAGCTAGTATCTAGAATCGGTATCGGTACAATTGCAGCTGGTGTATCTAAGGCTCATGCTGATATGATCTTGGTATCTGGTTATGATGGTGGAACAGGAGCAGCACCACTTACTTCCATTAAGCATACAGGATTACCTTGGGAGTTAGGATTATCTGAGACTCATCAAGTATTGGTTAAGAATAACTTAAGAGGTAGGGTAAGAGTACAGGCAGATGGTCAGATGAAGACTGGTAGAGATATCGCAATTGCTGCTTTATTAGGGGCAGAAGAGTATGGATTTTCTACAAGCTCACTAGTTGTACTTGGATGTATTATGATGAGAGCTTGCCATAGTAATACTTGTCCTGTAGGTGTAGCTACTCAGAATCCAGAGTTACGTAAGAGATTTAATGGAAAGGTAGAAGACTTAATCAACTTCTTTACTTTCATTGCTCAAGAGATGAGAGAGATTATGGCAGAATTAGGCTTTAGAACAGTTGATGAAATGATTGGTAGAGTAGATAAGCTAGAGATGAATGATGCTATTAAGCATTGGAAATCTCAAGGAATTGATTTAACTAAGATTTTACATCAACCAACATTGCCTAAGAAGATTGCTAATCGATGTGTAGAAGCTCAGGATCATGGTATCGATGATATCCTTGATCGTAAGTTGATTAAACTTGCTCAACCTGCTTTAGAAAATGGCGAGAAAGTAGATTTAAATCTTGATATCTATAATGTTAATCGTACTGCAGGAACTATGTTAAGTGGTGAGATTGCTAAGCGTTATGGTGCTAAAGGATTAGCTGATGATACAATTAATATCAACTTTAAAGGTTATGCAGGACAGAGCTTTGGTACCTTTGGTATGCAAGGGTTGACTTTAAACTTAGAAGGTCAAGCAAATGACTATATTGGTAAAGGTTTATTTGGTGCTAAGATTATCATCAAGAAACCTCAAGACTCTAATTTTAAAGCCCATGAAAATATTATTGGTGGTAACACGATCCTTTATGGAGCAATTCGTGGACAACTATACATGAATGGTATTGCTGGAGAGAGATTTGCTGTAAGAAACTCTGGAGCTTTTGCAGTAGTTGAAGGTGTAGGAGACCATTGCTGTGAGTATATGACTGGTGGTAGAGTAGTGGTTTTAGGAGAGACAGGTCGTAACTTTGGTGCTGGTATGAGTGGTGGTATCGCTTATGTATATGATGTCGATGGTGGGTTTGCAGATAGATTGAATACAGGTATGGTAAATATAGATGAACTAGATGGTCATGATATAGCAGAGCTTAAGGATTTGATTGAAAATCATGCTAACTATACTGGTAGTGAACGTGCTCAAGAGATTTTAGCAGATTGGGATAATAGCTTAGGTAAGTTTGTTAAGGTAGTTTCTCCAGCTTACAAGCAATTGTTAGCTAAGAGTAGGAAGGAGGAAGAATAATGGGGAAATTAGGAGGATTTTTAGAGTATAATCGTGAACCAAGAAAGAAGCGTAGTGTAGAAGAGAGGGTTAAAGATTATAAACAAGTATATGAGCCTATCGAAGAGGATTATATTACTAGACAAAGTGCTAGATGTATGGACTGTGGTGTTCCTTTCTGTAGCTTCTCCTGTCCAGTAAATAACTTATGTCCAGAGTGGAATGACCTTGTTCATAAGGGTGAATGGGAGCAAGCATTAGAGAACTTACACAGTACAAATAACTTCCCAGACTTTACAGGGCGAGTCTGCCCTGCCCCTTGTGAGGGAGGATGTGTTTTAGGAATCAATGATGACCCAGTATCTATTAAGAATATCGAATTCTCTATTTCTGAAAAAGGATGGAAAGAAGGCCTAATTAAGCCTCAACCACCTAAGGTTAGAACTGGAAAGAAGGTTGCGGTAGTTGGATCTGGAGTAGCAGGTTTAGCAGCTGCTCAACAGTTAAATCGTATGGGACATTCAGTAACTGTCTTTGAACGTGATGATAAGGCAGGAGGAATGTTGGTTTATGGAATTCCAGACTTCAAGATTGAGAAATGGGTTGTAGAACGTAGAGTAAATCAGATTAAAGAAGAGGGAGTAGAATTTGTCTTTAATACTGAAATTGGCACAGATTATCCTGCTGAAAGGTTAGAAGCAGAATTTGATGCTGTAGTCCTAACTGGTGGAGCTAGAGAAGCAAGAGACCTACCAGTTCAAGGGCGTAATTTAAGTGGTATCCACTATGCTATGGACTTTTTAACTCAACAAAATAGTATCAATGCTGGTAAAGAAGTATCTTCAGAAGATAGAATAAATGCTAAAGGTAAAAAAGTACTTGTCATTGGTGGTGGAGATACAGGTGCAGACTGTGTAGGAACTTCTACTAGACAAGGTGCGGAAGCTGTTTATCAAATTGAATTATTAGATAAACCTGCAGAAGAGAGAACTACAGACAATCCTTGGCCACAGTATCCTCAAATTCTAAGAACATCTACCTCTCATCAAGAGGCTGAATCCTTTGCTAAGGATGAAAAATTTGGTGTACGAGAATGGTCTATCGCAACTAAAGGCTTTGAAGGTGATGCAGCGGGTAATGTTAATAAATTTAAAGCTGTCAAGGTTGAATGGGTTGAAGATGAGAATGGCAAGAAGACTATGAAGGAGATTGCAGGTAGCGAATTTACTTTAGATGTAGATTTGGTATTATTAGCTATTGGTTTCGTTCATCCTGAGCACAAAGGAATGTTAGAGCAGTTAGATATAGAGTTTGATGGGCGTGGAAATGTACAGACAGATGGTAGTTATCAAACAACTAAAGCTAAAGTATTTGCTGCAGGAGATATGAGAAGAGGTGCTTCTTTGATTGTTTGGGCAATTAGAGAAGGACGTGATGTAGCTGAAGCGGTGGATGGTTATTTAATGAATTAAATAACTATCATGAAGGATTTGGTGTTTAAACCCGCAGGTAGACCCGAAGGGATAAATTAAATAAGTAAGAGATAAAAGAGGGCATTTAGCCCTCTTTTATTATTTTATGATGAATTAGCTAATTTATCTATAATGAAAGGGTTTATCGATTCTCTAAACTCAAGCATAGTTATAAATAATAATTAAACTGCACTCTAAAATTTAGATAAAAATTATATATAAATTTTTAACAAAAATTAATCAAAAAGAATGAAAAATGTTATTGGTTGAAGAATATAAATAATAGTTATTTCTAAAATAG
>Ga0163219_100287_pt1 | contig 13889 bp, 13 predicted proteins | sample MSEWel2016_04_06_FD_113150 | JGI IMG/M metagenome (GOLD analysis project Ga0163219, IMG submission 113150) | Subsurface microbial communities from deep shales in West Virginia, USA - MSEEL Well Study Marcellus 3H_2016_04_06 ...
AGTTCGAGCACTGGCGGCCACACGGCAGCGCGCCCTACGGCGACCTGGAGCTGAACGCCCGCTCCAGCGGGGTCGAGGAGTTCGGCGCGCCGCACGACTATGCCTACCACCCGCCGCAGGGCCACGAGTTCGAGCCGGACTATGTGAACTGGCGCGAGGAGCAGCTCAGGCTGCACGACCGCGACTACCAGGAGTGGCGGCGCCACCAGCACCAGCAATATGACGAGGAGTACCGGAAGTTCCGCACCGAGCGGCGCGACACCTTCGGCAAGAACTTCCACGAGTGGCGCTCGCAGCGGAACATGTCGACGGGCATGGGCCGGCAGGACATCGCGCCGGGCATGCACGGCCAGCACCGGATGGCCGAGGGCTTCGGCGGCGGCGACGACATGCCGTCCGGCCGGCTGGAGAGCCCGTCGGCGATGACCAACAGCCCGTCCCTCACCCAGACCGGCGGCCAGGCCGCGGGGCACGGCGGCGGCGCGCAGGGCTCGGGAGCCGCCGGAGGCTCCGAGTTCGGCAACACCCCGCCCCAGGTGCAGGCGGCCTCGGACGGCGACGATCGTCGCGATGCTGAGGATCGCAAGGACGGCGAGAACCGCGAGCACAAGCACTAGGCCGCGCGACGGCTAGTCCCGTGCTCCCGGACGGGCGTGGGCCCGTCCGGGACGCGGCGGCTAGTTCACGCCCTCGGGATAGACGACCGGCAGGACGATCGCCGACGGCCGCGAAGCGTCGAGGTAGACGGTGTTCACCGCCACCCGCGGCTTCAGCTTCGCCGAGCCGGGCGCCTCGCCGGTGTTCGGATTCACCTCAAAGCGCGGCGCGTTCGACGAGGTGACGTGGACGGCGATGCGGTGGCCCTTCTCGAAGGTCAGCGCCGTGGGCCAGAGGTCGATCGTCAGCTTCTCCGGCGCGCCCGGCGTCATCATCCGCACCTCGCCCGGCATGCGGCCGTCCCGGAAGCGGGTCCGCACCGGCGCGTCGAGCACCAGGGCCTCGTAGCCGTCCGGATAGACGTCCACCAGCTTGACCACGAAGTCGGTGTCGGGGCCGTCGGTGGCGGCCCAGAGCTCCATCTTCACCGGGCCGGCGATGGCCACGTCCTTCTCCAGCACCGGGGTCTGGAAGCGCAGGTAGTCCTGGCGCTGGCCCACCGCGCGCTGGTCCATCGGGCCGCGCTCGAAGGTGAGGTTGGCCCCGCCGAAGGTCTCCACGGGCTTCGCCGGATCGAAGCGGTAGCTGATCTTCTCTTCGGCGTCGGTGGGCGCGCGGGTGGTGAGCGCCCGCCCCTCGGCCAGGTAGTAGCGCACCTCGCGGTGGGCCGGCGGCCAGTTGGCGGCGGCGATCATCCGGTTCTTCGGGCTGAGCGCGCCCTTCTTCGCCGAGGCCATCATGAAGTAGCTGACCGGCGGCTCGTCCATGATCCCGTTGTCGGCCCCCTTCAGCCAGTGGTCGAACCAGCGGATCTCCCGGTCGCCGGCCAGGCCGATGCGGTCGTTGCCGGGGTAGTCCAGGTCGCCCGAGAGCTGGCCGTGGCCGAAGGGGCCCATCAGCAGCTTCTGGTTTCCGCGCGCGCCGGGCGCGCCGTGGTTCTGCAGCCAGGCGAAGTTGTCGACCGTGCCGCCGTTGAAGATGTCGTACCAGCCGCCGACGTTGAAGATCGGGATATCGATGTACTTGCGGTTGGTGGTCATGGCGACGCGGTTCCAGCTCACGTCGTCGAAGGCGCGCTGGCGGACCCGGTCGAGCTGCTCCTCGGAGGTCCCCTGCTGGCGCAGCCAGCCGATGGTGTCCTTCTCCTTCAGGACCCCGCCCGGATAGCTGTAGGAGAGCCGGTCGGCGGGGGCCACGACCACATAGGCGGCCACCAGGTGCGGCGGGTTGGCCATCGCCGCGGAGTTGGCGGTGATGCCGAGCGCCGAGCCGCCGGTCATGCCGACCTTGCCGTTGCTCCAGGGCTGGGCGGCGGCCCATTCCACGCTGTCGTAGCCGTCCTCGATGTCGTTCTCGAAGGCGGCGTAGAAGCCCTGGGAGCGGCCCTTCCCGCGCACGTCCTGCAGGACATAGACGTAGCCGGCGTCGGTGTAGCGCTTCGCCTGCTTGGCCAGCCCCTCGGCGGGGTTCGGGTTCTGCTCGGTGCGCCGGCCGTCCTTCAGGTAGGGGGTGCGCGAGAGGATCACCGGCCAGGGGCCCTTCCCCGCCGGCCTGAAGACGTTGGCGGCGAGGCGGGTCCCGTCGCGCATGACGGCGTATTCCTCCACCGCGCCGGGCGGCAGGCCCGGCCACTCCGCCTGCGCCGCAGGCGCGGTCTGGGCGCGCGCCGGGTCCACCGGTCCCGCCGCCAGCGCGAGCGCCATGGCCGAGGCCAGGGCGAGATGCCTGAGCTTGATCATCGTCTGCGTTCCCCCCGCGGGTCTTGGCGCCCGCGCAAAATGGCTTTGGTCCAAATGGGCGCGGACGAGCCGCCCAGGGCCATCTAACCACGAGGTTGGCGCGTCGTCGCTTGCCGCCGTAAGAGCCTCTCCATGACCCGCGACGACGCCCGGCGCCTGGACGCGCACGACCCCCTCGCCCGCTTCCGCGAGGCCTTCGACCTGCCCGAAGGCATGATCTACCTGGACGGCAACTCCCTGGGCCCGCCGCCGCGCGCCGCGCTCGCCCGGCTGCAGGAGACCGCCGCGCGGGAGTGGGGCCGCGACCTGATCACCAGCTGGAACCTCAACGGCTGGATCGACGCGCCCCTGCGGGTGGGCGGCAAGATCGCGAGCCTCGTGGGCGCGAAGCCGAACGAGGTGGCGGCGGCCGATTCCACCTCCGTGAACCTGTTCAAGCTGGCCGCCGGCGCGCTCGGCCTGCGGCCCGGCCGCAGCGTGATCCTGTCGGAGACCGGCAACTTCCCCACCGACCTCTATGTCCTGGAGGGCCTGGCGCGGACCGCAGGCGCGGAGCTGCGCGCCGTGCCGCCGGACGCGCTGCTGCACGCCATCGACGGCGACACCGCGGTCGTGGTGCTGACCCACGTGCACTACAAGTCCGCCCGCCGCTGGGACATGGCGCAGGTGACGGCCCGCGCACACGCCGCCGGCGCCCTGATGCTGTGGGACCTCAGCCACTCCACGGGCGCGGTGGCGGTGGACCTGAACGGGACGAACGCCGACCTGGCGGTGGGCTGCGGCTACAAGTACCTGAACGGCGGCCCCGGGGCCCCGGCCTTCCTGTTCGTGGCCGAGCGGCACCAGGCGCAGATCCGCTCCCCCCTCTCCGGCTGGATGGGCCACGCCGAGCCCTTCGCCTTCGAGGACGGCTACCGGCCCTCCGGCGACATCCGCGCCCAGCTCTGCGGCACGCCCGGCGTGCTGGGCCTGACGGCCCTGGAGGCGGCGGTGGACCTGCAGCCGGCGGCCGACCCGGCGGCCGTGGAGGCCAAGGGCCAGGCGCTCTGCGACCTGTTCATCGCCGAGGTGGAGCGGCGATGTTCGGGGATGGGCGTGCAGCTCGTCACGCCGCGGAAGGCGGCCGAGCGCGGCCTGCACGTCTCGTTCACCCACCCGCATGGTTATGCGGTGGTCCAGGCGCTGATCGCCCGCGGCGTGGTGGGTGATTTCCGCAGCCCCGACGTGATGCGCTTCGGCTTCTCGCCGCTCTACCTCAGCCACGAGGAGGTCTGGCGGGCGGCCGAGATCCTGCACGAGGTGCTGGCGACCGCCGCCTGGGACGACGAGGCCTACCGGACGCGCGCGGCGGTGACCTGAATATCTCGGAGGAAGTGGCGGTGACGGAGGGATTCGAACCCCCTTACGGCGGGTACACGGGGGCACCATGGGGTGCGGCACCGAGTGACGCGGGGGACGCCGCAACCCTGCCTGCCCCTCCGGGCCCATGAATTGTCCACGTAATTGTCCACGATTAGGGTCCGCAACGCGCCATGAGCAGACGTTAGCTCTGGACCGGAGAGCCGACATTCAGAGGATGCGATCTAGGAGGAAGCCTGCAGCCAGTACGCCGCCGAACATGGCTGCGCAGGCAAGCGGGAGCGCAACCGTGTCTCCCGCCCTCGCCGCACGGAGGCGCTTGAACCTGCGTTGAAGCGTGCGGAGGCGCTCCTCAGATCCCACCCCTTCGAGAGTTCTCACTCCGGTGATGTTCCGCGCTTCCGCGAGCGCCCTGCGTTGCTCATGGTAGCGGCGCAGCCCACGGCTTTTCATGCCCCTGCCCTCCGATCCGAGAGCAGCGCAGTTACCACGGCGCCGTTAGCGGACCGTTCTTCTATGCCCCACTACCTGACATTGCTCGCCAACCGACATGCGGACGCCGCCTAACGTCAGCTCATCCGCACGTGCTGGAGATCGGACCCGATGCGGAGTTCCATTCGCAGCAATCACCCTTCAGGCGGCCCCGCTGGTTCTGGACCATACAGGCGGCGGGAAATGCTCAAGACAATTTCGCCCATTATGGTCGCGAACACCCAGAACGCGCCCCCGAAAGCTATCATCAGGAGCCCGATCCAGATGTCCTTCGGTTCATAGCCCCAGTGTAGGTTGGACATGACATCGATTAGGGCGGCACTGGTGAATGCGGCGGCTGCCAGCAGCCAGAGGACGACAGTCCACCGGAGCAGTCGCATGTTGCGCCTCTGAAGGCGGTGAACTGCGCGGCTCTGGTTCCGAAGGTAGCGGGCGTCTTCCTTCATCCGCTCACCTTAGCTGGAAGATTAGCGCGTTCCACCTCCTCCAGCGGCTCGGAAGGCGCCCTGACCGCTGTGCGCCAGGAGCAGACGTTGGCATCCCACCCGGAAGCGGACTTACTCAGAGCTCGGAAATGATGCGGCTCATAGCTCGATCGCCACGCCGATAACCCGGCCTCGGCGCCTGCGACGGCTCCGTACTCACGTGAGCAGTGAAGGCCTCGTCACAGCGCATCAGCTTCCATCCGCGCGGATCGTTGCTGTTGCTGCCGCCACTCACCTGCCAGACGCGCATGAGAGGATTTCCGTCGCGAGAATAGCCCACCGCATGCACTTCAACGCACCGACTCCAGCCGTCGTACCTTAGCTCCAGAACCTTGCCGGACCTGAGCGCCTGAGCAGCGGTATCTACCCACACGTTAGCGCTTCCGGTTCGCTCTTTGGGTGAGCGCGGAAGCCGCGGCGCTCTTTTCTGCCGCCGTAGACTGGGCGTTGCGCAGCACAGCGGACGCAGCAGCCGCGGCAGCTCTGCTGGTCTGTTCAAGTTGAGTCGCTCTTTGCGTGAGGGTCGATCCAGCAGCGCTTTTCGCGGCCGCAGACGCCTGGGGATCCCGTAGCACTTTAGCCGCCCGGCTGGCGGCCGCCTTACCCGACTGTTCCCGATTAGCCATCGTTCCTCCAGATCAAAGCAAGAACATGGGGCAGCCGCAGCCGAGCTTCAAGTGGCAGATCGATGTTCGCTGTGGACCGCGCTGCGCCAACCGCAGACATTCGGCTACGGCGCTAAAGCGGACCCCTGGTCGCCGTTAGATGACGTGCAACTCGACTGGCGCTCGCCGTCTCGCCAATGTCAGTGATGCTGGAGAGCAAAGGAAGCGTCACTATATTGCGGTCGGAACAGCGTGTCTGATGTCGTCCGGAGGGAGGTCCCCTGTTTATGCCCGGTCCGAGAAAGCCGCGCGGCGATCCCCGCTCAACGAAGATCACGACTGACGATACCGGCACGTCCGCGGAGCGCGTTGGGGCAGAGCTTCCCACCAGCAAAGAAGAAATCGAGGCGCTGTTTGGGGTTGCCTTCGCTGACGCATTCAATCGCCACTCGCTAGTACCAGGCGCTACCATCCGCGACCTTGAGCAGCTTCCACCGCCGCACGTGGATTTCAGCATTAAGTGCGCTCGGGCCGACTTCCTGGAGCTTGGCGAGATCGCCCCCAGGGGCGTTGAGTTCGGACGTGCGGCGGCGGCCGGTGATTGGCTGGATGTCTACCAGTTCGGCTACTGGATCTACGAAGAGATCGTCCGGGCCAAAGGTGACTCATATGATCGGAAGATCGTCGAGCGGACCTTTCTCCTTCTCTATCCTACGTTCGAGGAGTTCTTTCCCAACGATACGCTGATCGCTTGCCTTCAGAGCATCTGCTTCTGGCGAGGGACACGTTTCGCGGATGTTTTCCTCTATTGGGGAAATCCTGTCGAACCTGCGAGCGCGCCCAGCTTGGCTTGGCGACTCACTCACCTGCCGCGAGTACCGCCTCCACCGGAGACCTTCAAAGGACGCAAGTATAAGAACTTGCCGATGGCTCGGGCGAACGTTGCCGACGGCGGGATCTCGTTTGAGGTGCAGTTGGGTCCAGGGGTGCCAAGCTGATCATCCCGCGCTGCCGGACACGACGTTAGCAACGCGCCAGGAGGCCCCTCGGCGGAACGCCGACTGAAGACGTTCCCTTTTGGCCGGGCTGCGAGCCTCGTGCGCCTCGCGTAGCCTTTTGACCTAACCCATTCGACCGAACAAAGGTTCGAGAGTTGCTGGCCATGCTCGGGCGGACGAAGCTTCGCGCGCGGTAGCGACGGCAGGGCGAGGCGGCCAGTTTACGGAGATGGAAGGCGGCGCGGGCGCCCCGTGTATCGACCACGGACGAGGCGGGGCGGCCACGGTGCGTCACCACTCCCGCCAGAACTTCACCGCCGCATCGAGGAACGTCTGCATCTTCTCGGCCCGCCAGGTGACGGGCGAGGTCGGATGCAGCAGATAATACATGTCGTTCGCGCAAGAGAGCTTCGAGCGATCGGCCTCAGAAATTAGCCAATTCAATGCGTTGACGACGCAGTCCTCGCGGGCGCTTCCGAACTTGGTGTTCGGCACATTCCACAGCATGCCCTCCAAGAAATAGGACGGGGCGACGCCCTCAGTGAGATAGCCATCGGCGATCATCCGGTTGCGCATGTTCTTGAAGATGCGAACCGTCGGCTTGAATCGCTGGCTCGTATTCTGGTGCTTGGTCGTACAGTTGGCAGAGTGCTGCTTCGGATAGTTGACGATTTGGTTGCCGGCCTTGTCCCAGAAGCAGATGCCCTCGGTGTAGCTTTGATCGCTCCATCAGCGGAACCGATGGTACTTCCGGAATTGCGCGGCCGGCAGTACGTCTGCGTCCCGGCGGTTTCCCTCACCTTCTACGAAAACCGCCTTGTTTCCAGGCGTGACCCTACCGGGAAAATTCTTGGTGAGGTGGTTGATGACGTCTGCCTTGAACTCCGAGTACGGGTAATCCGCCTTTGACCATGACGTCTTGTAGGCAGCCTGATCGTCTGTACTCAGGCTCGACGTATCGTCGAAGTATACTGCGTTGATCTGGATGACGACGTCGACGTCGCTGTCGGCAAAGATGTTGGTGTCGTTCCCGTACGAACCCTGAAGGAAGATGCTGTAGTCTTTACCGGCGTAAGGCGCTGAAGAATGCTCCAGCACGCCCTTGATGGTCGCATAGGTGTCTCGTGACTGTTTGACGGCACCTTGATGGGACCAGGTTTCTAGCTGGGATTCCGGTATGGCCATCAAGCGACCTCCAGCAGCTTCTTGATGTCCTCTTCCGCCTTCGCGAAGGACTCGACGCCGCGCTGGCGGAGGAGGTTCAGTTTATCGAGATTGTGCTCAAACATATCGGTCGCCATTTCGGGCTTTTCGAATGAGTCGTTCACGCGAATGGTCGGCACGTTCCGGAACAGAATAAAGCGCAGTTGATCCATCGACTGCGTGTTGATCTCGAAGGTCTTCTGCAACAGCTGAACGCTGAGAAGCCGCTTCAACCAGAACGTGCGCGAGAGTGGACCGTGCTTCGGCTCCGGGTAGACACCCACCCCGACGCTCAGCACCCTAAGGTCCTCGGGGGCGCGCTCAAGGGCGCGCGTCGCGTCAGCGATGGCGTAGAGGGTGGGATTGTTCGCGCAATAGCCGCCGTCGACCAGTTCGATACTGTCGCCGGCCGCGGTCGTAACCGTCTTACGATCAAAGAAGGGATAGGCCGAACACGAAGCCTGAACCGCGTCGGCAATGGTGACGCCAAAGCCGGGTGTGAACGTGGCCTTTCTGCCGTGTGCCTGGGCAATGCTGCCCTTGAAGATCATCGGGCGCTCGATGACCCACCGAGTCGCGACGATGCCCACGCCAGTCCGTACATCGCCGAACGTACGGGTGCCGAAGACCTCGTGTGCCAGATCGGCGAGCGCGGCCGATTTGTCGGTCGGCAGCTTCGCTTTCATAATCTTGGGAACGTGTTGCTTGTAGAGCGCGTGTATCTCATCGACGCTGTAGCCGAGCGCGACAAGCGCGGCGATGATCGCGCCGGTGCTCGTGCCGAAGACGAGATCGAAGGCCTCGCACAGTGGCTTCTCGACGAGCCCTTCGACCTCGCGCAGAACGCCCAATGTGTAGAAGCCTTTGGCCCCACCGCCATCCAGGCTCAAAATCCTCAACGGGCCTCGCTCGGCCATGGCAGCGTCCGCCATACGGCGCCCTCCCCAGAACGCTGTCGGAGCGTATCCCTCTCGTTGATCGCTGATCAATTGCAATCTTGACGATAGAACGGTGCTGGCTCGGCGAAGCTTTGCGTGCGGCGGCAGAGCCGACCTTCCAAAGGTCAGCTAAGAGTCAGTAGGGGACATCCACGTTGGGCCTAAGCGGACCTATGGGGCCCTGTGGCACCGGTTGGTCACGACGGCTTCCCCGTGGGGCGATCCACCCGACCGGACACGGTTCGTCATGCCAACGAAGACTATTCCGCAGCACATCCACGGAGTCAGTGCGCTGCTCGCCCGCTTTCGAGTTCAGCTAGCCGAAGCCAACGGGGGCGCGGGTCGGGTGAGTGGAGCAAGTTTCCACCGCGACCATGATGTAGCCGCAGGTTCCGGGACGTAAGCCGGTCGGGCGCAGCGGTACAGGGCACCATCGCCGCTCTGCTGCGTCCCAGGAAAAAGCTACTGCTGCTTTGCGGGTGCCCTCCGGCGGCGGGGACGCGATACGCGGCGGGTCTCTGGGGTTGAGCTGCAGCCAGGCGACGTCCATCGGGCCAAATCCAAGACGACCTCCTGGGGGTTCAGGTTCAGCCCACCGTCGAACACGCGTACGATCCTGGCTCGGTCTTTATCGAAGGTCATCGCCGGGGAGATGCAGCGCTGGGCGATGGGCGGATGAACCTCAGCAAGGCGCATGTAGTTGCGGTGTGTCCAGGCGAGAACCGCTCGACCGATCGGAAAGTCCGCCCTGCGTCGGCCGCTGATGTAGTTCCCAAGCGCGGTGCAGTTGAGGACGACGTAGAGGACGCCGGCCCCCTTGAAGTTGGGGAACTTCTCCAACTCCAGAATGTCCTTGTAGAGGAGGCGGGCGAGCTTGATCCGAAAAGCCCGCGAGGCAGGACCCCTCTTGCCAAGCCGCGTGAAGAACGCCCACGCAGTGTTGTGTTGGATGTGCCAGGCCAAGCTCTTGGGCTCACGCACACGGGAGGCGGCTGAAATTAGCTCCGACGCCGCCTCTGCAAGCACGTCGATGATGGTCTCGCTGATGTCGTACTTCCCCGGCAAGCGCAGCTTCCCGACCTGCAAGCCGTCCTTCTTGTCGAGGATGCCGAGCGCGTCTTGGATAAAGCGGCACGCGCGGCTAAACCGGGCCTCGGCGTCGTTCGGGTAGTAGTCTTCGAGCTTGTCGATCTTGTGCAGATCTCCGGAGCCGTACTCCGTGACCTTCCGCATCGCCGTCCCAAACGCGTGCGGGTAGCTCTCGTACCAGCCGCCATCTACGTAAGACTTGAAGGTGCAGAGCACGACGCGGCAGTAGGCGTCGAACTCTTCGGGTGAGAGCCTGACCCGGTAATCAATGTCGAATGGCGAGCCGCCCTCCATCCCGGCTACCAACTGGAAGTCGCCGTAGACGGTGTTGGTGAAGGGCTTCCAATGACCAGCGAGCCCGGAGGACAGCCCATCCTCGTGGTACAGGCTCGAGTCCCTGTTCAGCAGGGCCTCAGTCGTGAGGTTTTGTGCGAATTGGCCCAGCGGAAGGCGATACTTTTCGGCGGCTCTGGCCTCCTGCATGATGACGATCGCCGTCTCCGGCGACGTGGCGACTATCTGGCGGCAGAGCTTTCGATTGCCGAGGAGCAGCAGCGCCTGGGTTGCGTACTTTGTCACTTCGCGCGGCTCTGGGACCTTTTCCCCAGGGAACCGGTGAATGTGCTCGGCGGCGTACCGGACGAGGGCCTTTCCAGACCGGCTGAGCTCGCTCGCGACGGCCGCCAACTCCTTCTCCGATCCCCTCACGATTGCTCGGTAGAGCGCCAGGAAATACGCCTTCGCGTTCAGCTTGGCGAAGCTTGCCGGTCGCACGAAGGCGAACCACGTCCACGCCGACACCAGTACTAGGAAGAGCAGGCCGAGACCCGCCTGGATTTCAGCGCGGCTGACGCCCCAGGCCGGAGCGTACCACCGCTCCGCGAACCACAAGTCTGTCAGCAGCGACCCGCCGCCGACCACCAGCGTCGTCCAAAACGTCAGCGGGAAGAGGCGGATCGGCGCAACGTTGATGCGGAAGCGATAGAGTGGGTCGGCAGAGTTGTAGACCAGTACGAGCAACGCAAGCGCCGTCAGGAAGTCGCCGAACCCGAAGATCGCGTCACCGGCGCTCGCGGGAGGTTGCGTGAAGCAGATGCCGATGAGTCGGTAGTTGCACATGGCCGAGGTTAGCGCGAACGAGCCGTCACCGCCGCCTGCGTTCTCCCCTGAGCTTTTCTAGTGCCGACTTGAGCCGCTGCGCGTCCACCGGGCATGGCCGGCTAGCGACGAGCCTAGGTGGCGCGGGCGACGGCGAGGCTCGCGCTGCGCCCTGGGCTGGAACCGGCTGCGTGGGCGCGCAAACGGATTCGAGAGCGCCGTTCGTGTGCCTCTCGCGGGCTCCGAGGGTGAACGCGAAGGCGGTGTGAACTGAGGAGTCTTCGAGGTAGGACCGAAACCGCGCCTGTTCGAACAGCTGACGCGGCGTGACGCCCTCCCACGTTAGCAGGACCGACTTGTCATCCCGCAGGTGAGGTCGCGAGGACTTGCCTAGTCGGCCCCGAAGGTTGGTCAACCAGCGCGAGTTCTCTTCGAGCGGGTGGTGGAAGTACAGCAGGAGCCCGCAGGCCCGCCGGTTCGGCTCCTTCGAGCCCCGCCCGTGTTTCCAGAGCCATCTGTCCAGCCCAGTGCGCACGCGGATCTGCCCAGGGACGCGTGTCTCCTCGTCTAGCGCGTACTGCCACTCGCCACAGCAGTCCTCTGCGGCGAAGCTCTCGTCCTCCAGCACCTCGCGAACTTCATCGTCGTCGTTATCGACGGCGACCGACGCGCACCCCTGCTCGACGACACGCCAGGAGCGCCCAATCTCAATCAGGGAGATGCGCTCTATGCTGTACCTCTGAGCATGCTTGGTCAGGTAGGCATGGAACTCCTCCAGGCCGCGATCTGGCACCACGACGTAGTTGGCCGTTCGACCCTCGCGGCTCAGCGCGTAGTGGGTGTCCGGGATGACTTCCTGCTCGAAGGCATCGACGTCGTCTTCGATGTGCCTGATCGAGACGGTACTGCGCAGGTGGAGAAGGAACGCTGACACTCGGCTGGCCCCCATGGCTGACCCAACGGCAACGCTCGTTCATATATTAGAACATCTTCGGAACTTCAAGACCTAGTGAGCGAACGCCTCGGGAACACAAGATGTTGATCAGGCCACCGGCGGCCAGAGCAATCTGCCTGCTGCCGTCTCGGTAGAAAGTGCACTGGCCGCGGCGCTGAACGGACCTCCGGAAGGTCCGGCATGAGTCGTCCGGTCACGTTCACGGCAACCTGGAACTTCTAACCTCCAGGGCTATGCAGCGCGGCGGAGGCGCACCGAATGACGCCCGCTCTCGTCGCTCTCGCCCGCAGCCTCATCGAGGTCGAGGTGGCCGAAGCAGTGCAAGAGCGCGAGCGCATTCTTGACCTGCTCTTCGTCCACCTGAGCCCCAGGATGGAAAACGGCTTCGCCAGGGGCGACGGGCAAGAAGTCCATCACCTGCAGCTTGCCAAGATGAGGAAACCCTCGCCGGCTAATGGGCGCCCACGCCGAGGAGCGGCCGTTGAAGCTCTCGCAAATCAGGACCACACCCTCTTGACGTTGAGGATGCTTGCTCGGCCGGAGGCTGAGGTCATTCGTAGGCGCGCTCCAGGCTTCCATCGCCACCGCCACCCGATCCGCCTGCGTCACGATCGCGTACGACCTGACAAGGTGAACGAAGTCCTCCTTGTCACGATGGGACCGGATGACCGGCGACGGAACGGTGAAGACACCGGCCTTCGTATGAATCTCGGCGAACGGCGGATCGATTGCGCCGCACCCGAGAAACGTCTGGACCGCGCTTTGATAGATCTTCTCCAGGGCGACGTGGTCTTGGTGGTTGTTCTGCATCTTCATTCCTCTTGTGTTGGCCATCAGCGGCCTAGCAACAGGATCGCGAATCCGACGCTCAGAAGTCGAAATAGAAATTTCTCTTCCGCGCGATTTTCTATTTTGGAGTCCGGCCGCATGATCCTTTATGATTGGGCTATTCGGACAGCGTTTCCGAGATAAATACTGACATATCGCTCAGGGGTGTGAGTTTACGGTGACCCCACCGGACAAGAGTGGCTGGGAACATGACCAGCACCTCGGGCAGAGCGGCCTAAGAGGCGGAGATAGGCGCACGCACGCTGAAGGACGGCCCCTCGGATTGCCCACGGGCAGAAGGCAAGCAAAAAGACGATGGGTCTGCTGTGATGACTTCAGCAACCATCGGCGCGCAGCGGTAGCTGAATGCCGACTGCGCGTGCTTCCGGGACTCGATCCCGGATAACCGTTTCAACTCTGAACGCATACCTCGACAGCATGCGGTTACGTTACGATCGCGGCGGCCCTTCAATGGGCGAGCGGACCACGAGTGCGTGGCGTGCCCGAGCTACCCCTGACCCTAACTGTCGCTCGACCTGGTGATGCGGAGTTGGGAGGAGGCAGCTACAGCAGGAGACAGGGAAACCGCCTGCGCCATGGAAGCATGGCTACGTTGCTCTTCAGAAGGCTGACCGATGCATGGTGAGCTGATCTTCCCCCTGCCTGGCTGCGCGAGAACTGCGTGGTCAGGCGGGGGGGATAGAAGGCGTTCACTCCTGCATGGTGCTGATCAGAAGGACCTTCTCGACGGCTTCCACGAAGAGCGATGATGTCTTGGGTACGCGATGCTGAGCTCAAGCAAAGCGAGCGCCAGCGAGCGGGCTGAGCGAAGCCGGTGAACCAAGCGGAGCGCAGGTTCGCTGCCTAAGGCATCTGATTGGCTGGTGCAGCTGTGCATGGAGCCATGAGCACGCAAGCCCGTCACCGCCGTGGTGCATTGGCGCCAAGGGCGACAGCCACATTATCACCAGTCAGCCCTTGGCCGATTGCGACCGTGACCGGCTCACGAATGGCAAACCTCGTCGGGTAAGAGATCGCGAACAGGCGGAGCCCTTCCATCCCGCTCCTAAATCTGCCGCTTCAGCCCATCAGCAGTTCTGAAGTGATCTGCAAACCGCAGTTGGAAATCGATCGCCGCGTAATGGCTATCGAAGCTGGCGATGCTCAGCGTGGTTGTGCCGTCGTACCGCACCGCGCCCTTGATGAATTGCACGGAGCCGCGCTCCTCCACTTCGAGGTGATCAAGAATCTCTTTCAACGGAACTGCTCCCCCGAAGCTCTCGTACTCATGCCGTAGCGGCGTCCTCCACATCCTTGCAGTGTGGATCGGCGTGGAAAAGGGACCCCGGTAGCGGGGTGATCGGCGTCGAAAAAGGACCCCTCATCCCGGTGGTCTAGGCTGTTCGCTTGGCGGTGTGTCAGGCGGCGAGATCGGGATGTTGG
>Ga0163219_100288_pt1 | contig 13883 bp, 9 predicted proteins | sample MSEWel2016_04_06_FD_113150 | JGI IMG/M metagenome (GOLD analysis project Ga0163219, IMG submission 113150) | Subsurface microbial communities from deep shales in West Virginia, USA - MSEEL Well Study Marcellus 3H_2016_04_06 ...
ACGATGGCCGGCGAGAAGCTGGCGGTCAGGAAGGCGTCCAGCCGGGCCTGCGGCGCCGGCCCAGCCGCCGCGATCGCCTGGTCGATGTGCACATCGACCCGATCGACCACGTGGCGGTAGGCCTCGATCAGCAGCTGGCCGAAGCCGCCGAAGTGGTGGCGCACCAGGCCGGGGGAGACGCTGGCGCGCTTGGCCACGTCGCGCACCGACACCGCCCCCAGCCCCCGGTCGGCCAGGCTCGCGAGCGTGGCCTCGATCAGCGCCTGGCGGCGGACCTCGGCCAGCTCGCGGGAGAACCGTGCGCTCAGAACGACTGTCCGAAGCGCAGCCCGATGGTCCTCGGCCGGATCGGCGTCACGAACACCCGCGAGCACACCGACGTCACGCAGGCCACGTTACGGTCGAGCTGGCCCTCCTCGTCGAGCAGGTTCTTGGCGTAGGCCTCGATGCGCCAGTTGGCCTTCTGCACGCCCGCCGCCAGGTCGAAGGTCGTGTAGGACGGCAGCTTGCCGACCACCGCCCGGTCGTCGAGCCTGAGGTCGGGCCAGGCCGAGGTGGTGTGCACCACCGAGCCCTGCACGTGGGCGTCCATATCGCCGACGGTCCATTCGTAGCGGGCGGTGAGATTGCCCTTGAACTTCGCCGTCACCGGCAGGGAGGTGCCCTTCGGCGCGGCCGGCGGCGCGCTGGGATCGGGGACGTAGTCCTCGTCCAGCTCGGCGTCGGTATAGGCCGCCGCCCCGTTCAGGGTGAAGCCCTCGGCCACCACCCAGCTCAGGTCCGTCTCGATCCCCTTCATCTTGGCGGCGCCGGCGTTGCGGATCTCCGTCAGGCCGTTGGCCCCCAGGAAGGAGAACTGGAAGTCGTCCCAGGTCTCCGAATAGATCGCGCCGTTCCACCGCAGCCGGTTCTGCAGCCAGGTGGTCTTCCAGCCGAACTCGAGGTTCTTCAGGTAGTCGGACTCGTACGGCGGCAGGGTGCCGCGCCGGTTGATGCCGCCCGGCCGGTAGCCCGTCGAATAGGTGACGTAGACCATCCGGTCCTCGTCGATGTCGTACTGGGCGTTCAGCCGGTACGTGTGGCCCTTGTCCTCGGTGACCTTGTCGACATTGGTGCAGGGGCTGCCTTCCACCTCCTCCGGGGCGTTGCAGGCGGCGACGCCGGTGCTGCCGCTGTAGCCCTCGCCGAAGCCGAAGAAGCCGACCAGCGAGTTGCGCGCCTTGAAGAAGCGGACGCCGGCGTTCAGCGTCAGCTTCTCGCTGACGTCGAAGCTCATGTCGGCGAAGGCGGCGGTGTCGCGGTCCACGCGCAGCTGCTTGGTCAGCCAGATGGTGTCGGGCCAGCCGGGGACTTCCGTCGCCGCGGCCAGGTCGTCGATCTTGTAGCGCTGCTGGATGTTGTGCGTCTGGCGCTGGTAGAACAGGCCGCCGGTGACCCGCAGCGGCTGGTCCGACGGCGTGCTGATCCGCAGCTCGTGGCTCTGCTTCTTGTAGACGTCCTTGGACTGGATGTACTGCGAGATGTCGTGCGGGTTGCCCGCGTCGTCCACCCAGTAGGCCCCGTAGCCCGCCAGGGTGTCGTAGAAGTACGAATAGTCCGAATAGTCGGACTCCGCGTCGATCCAGCGCTTCATCAGCGCCCCGGCGTAGACGATGTCGAGGTCGGAGGCCGTGCCCTCGATGGTCATGGCCGCCTGGAACCACTTGTCGTCGCTGCTCTCCGGCCGGAACCGGCTGACGTTCAGGTCGCCCTTGCCGGGATCATAGGCGAAGCCGCCGTCGGCCTCGGTCCGCTGGGCGTTCAGGGTGGGCGTGACCGTCCAGTTCTCGTTGAGGTCGACGCGCAGCGCCGCGCGGGCGCCGTAGGTGTCCACCTCGTTGTAGTCGTTCTCCACCAGCCGGGCGTTGTTGACAGTGACCGGACCCAGGTTGTCCGGCGGCAGGCCGATCGGATAGGTCAGCGCGCCCGGCACGTTGTCGATGTAGCCGGCGTCGTGCTGGGCCCAGCCCACCAGGCGCACCGCCATGCTCTCGCCGAGCGGCTGGTTCACATAGCCTTCGAAGCCGTAGCCGTAGTCCCCGTGGCTGACCTTGTTGGCCTCCAGATCGTAGGCGGCCGAGAAGCCCGAGGGCGACGGCTTGTTGGTGATGATCCGGATGGTGCCGGCCTGGGACGAGGCGCCGTAGAGCGTGCCCTGCGGCCCCGCCAGGACCTCGACCCGCGCGATGTCGTAGACGTGGATGTCCAGCGGCCCGGTGATGGTCGTCACCGGCTGTTCGTCCCGGTAGACGCCGACGCTGGGCAGCGGGCCGGAGGGGTTGTTGTTCTCACCCGAGGCGACGCCGCGCATGTAGATGGTCGAGAAGCCCGGCGCGGCCGTCTGGATGGTGACGTTCGGCAGGAACCGGGCGTAGTCGGTCATGTCCGAGATCTGCAGCTCGTCGAGCCGCTCGGTGCCCAGCGCCTGGACGCTCACCGGCACGTCCTGCAGGTTCTCCGAGCGCTTCTGGGCGGTGACGACCACCTCCTCCAGCTGCGACCCGGCGGTCTGGGCGAGCGCGGGCGCCGCCAGTCCGGTGAACATTGTGGACGCCAGCAACGCGGCCAGCCTCCCCTTCGATTGAAGCCTCATACGCACCCCCTCTTCTCGGTGATCGGCCCCTCGTAGGCCGGGGCTCTTGGATAGCTTTCCAGCACCGGGCCCAGCGCCGCCTTCAGCGGCTCCAGCCACGGCTCGTAGTGGCGCCAGTGCTCGGCGGCGTCGGTGTAGATCGGCTGGCGCACCTGCTCAGAGCTGGCGGTGCGCACCGCCCGGTCGTTCTCGTAGAACCGCAGGCAGGCCGCCTCGAACCGCAGGCCGCAGTGGTCGAGCAGGGCCCGCACCTGGGTCTCCGGGTCGGCCACCATCTCCTCGTAGATCACCCGGTGGATGCGGCCCGGCAGGACGGCGTCGAAGTGCGCCATCAGCTCGACGTAGTCGGCGTAGTAGCGGCCGATGTCCGTCAGCGAATAGGTGAAGCCCTGGCCGCGGGCGAAGTGCTGCTTGAAGCCGGAGAAGCCGCAGCCCAGCGGATGGCGCCGCGCATCTATGATCTTGGCGTTCGGCAGGGCGAGCTGGATCAGCCCCACGTGGGCCCAGTTGTTGGGCATCTTGTCGATGAAGAACGGACGGCCGAGCTTGCGGTGGACTTGCGCCCGCTCGAGGTACTCCGCCCCCAGCGCCGCCAGCTCCGCAGGCGACAGCTCCGCCAGCGCCTCGGGATAGGCGGTCCGGCCCTCGGCGTCGGGCTTGCCGCCGAGCCGCCGGGCGATGGCGATGATGTCCGGCAGCTCCTGGGTGCCCTCCACCTGGCTGTGGCTCGAGAGGATCTGCTCGATGAGCGTGGAGCCCGCGCGCGGCAGGCCGACAATGAAGATCGGGTCCGGTGCGGCGTGCCCCTGCCCCGCCCTTGCGGCGAGGAAGCCGCCGGTGAACAGCGCCTTGGCCCGCTCCACCTGGTCGCGCGTATGGCCCGCGTCGTAGCCCAGCCCCTGGCGGCGAAGCGCGTTGCCGCCCTCGTAGTGGCGGAAGGACGCCGCCCAGGCCTCCGCATCCTCGAACGCCTTGCCGAGCGCGAAGTCGAGGTGGAAGCGGTCCTCGTCGGTGATGTCCGGACGGGCCAGCTGGCCCTGCATCACCGCCACGTCGGCGTCGGTGAAGCGGAAGGTCTTGAGGTTGGCCAGGCTCCACCAGGCCTCGCCCAGGCTGGGCTGCAGGTCCACGGCCCTGCGGTAGGCGTCGATCGCCTCGGGCTGGCGGCCCACCGTCTTCAGCGTATGGCCCAGGCTCATCCAGCCCTTGGGCTGGGCCGGGTGCTCGGCCAGCACGCCGCGGTAGAGGTCGATCGCCTGCTCGTACTCGCCGATCCGCACCAGGGCCGCGGCCTTCAGGTTGCGATAGCCCGGGTGGCGCGGGTCCGCCGACAGCAGGTGCTCCAGCTGGGCCAGGGCCTCCACGGGCTTGGCCTGCCGGTAGAGGATGGTGGCGTAGTTGTGCCGCGCCGCGGTGAAGCCCGGCGCCAGCTCCACGCAGCGCGCCAGCAGGTTCTCCGCGTCGCCGAGCCGGCCCAGCCGCGCGCCGGTCTCGGCCAGCATGCGGATCGCCGCCACGTCGGTCGGATGGCGCTTCAGGAAGCCGCGCAGCGCCTGCTCGGCCACGCCCAGCCGGTTCTCGCAGAGCGCCGTGGCCGCGGCCACCAGCTCGGGGTCGCGCACCGAGGCCTTGATGTGGCGGGCGTAGGCCGCGTCCGCCCGCGCCGTGTCGCCGGCCAGGGTCCAGGCGTCGCCGAGCGCGCGCCAGGCCTGGGCGTGGAGCGGCTCGAGGCGCACCGCCCGCTCCAGGGCCGCGATGGCCCCGGCGCCGTCGCCCAGGGCCGCGAGCGCCAGGCCGAGCTCCGCCTGCGCCTGGGCCCAGCCGGGATGCTGGCCGACGAGGGGCTGGACGAGGTCGCGGGCGGCGGCCGCCGCGCCCTGGCCGCGCAGGGCGGCGGCCAGCAGCACCAGGGCCTGAGGATGGCCGGGCGCGACCTTCAGGATCTCGCGGGTCTGGGCCTCGGCCAGCGCCGGGCTCTGCGTCAGGAGGCGGGCCGCGTGGCCGAGCGCGGTGGCGAGCGTTCCGACAGGCTCTGCGGCGGCGCCGGGCAAGCAATTATCCGATCGTGCAACAACGATATGCGGATGGGAGGATTCGGGCCGGGCCTTGTCAATGCACGGTGAAGCTTCAATGACGGGTCGTCCGGCCGGTGTGGTTTTCGGGGCGCAAGGCGCGCGGAATTTGTGCGCGTGCGGCGGGCCCGCCGCTCAGTGGGCGTAGTCGGCCTCGGCCAGGGCCTGGGCGATCGCCTCCAGCAGGGTCTCGGCGCGCAGCGGCTTGGTCACGTGCCGGTCGGCGCCGGACTTCAGCGACATGGCCACGTGCTCGGGCAGGGCGTGGGCCGACAGCGCGATGATCGGGGTGCGTTCCAGGCCGAGCTCCGCCTCCTGCCGGCGGATGGCGCGGATGGCCGACAGGCCGTCGAGCACCGGCATCTGCACGTCCATCAGGATCAGGTCGAACCGCTCCGAGGCCACCGCATCCAGCGCCTGGGCGCCGTCCCCGACGAGGGTCAGGTCCACCGGCTCGTTGGACAGCATCAGCTCCACCACCCGCCGGTTGGTGGCGTGGTCGTCGGCCAGCAGCACCTTGGCGCGGCGGCCGTCGCCGGCCACGGCGGCGGGGCCGGGGACGGCGAGCGCCCGGTCGAGCGCGGACGGCGCGCCGAGCGGCAGGGTCAGGGTGAAGGTCGCGCCCTTGCCGGGCGTGGCGCTGGCGGTCAGCGTCCCGTCCATCAGCTCGGCCAGGTGGCGCGAGATCGCCAGTCCGAGGCCCGAGCCGCCGAACTTCTGGACGATGGCCCCGTCGGCCTGCTCGAAGCGGCCGAACAGCTCGGCGGCGCGGGAGGGCTCGAAGCCGATGCCCGTGTCGCGCACCTCGAAGCGGAAGCCGCCGCCCTCGTCCAGGGCGACGCGCAGGCTCACCGAGCCCTCGGCGGTGAACTTCACCGCATTGCTGACCAGGTTGGTGAGGATCTGCTGCAGGCGCAGCGGGTCGCCCGTGACCGTGGCCCGGGCCGCCCGGTCCAGGGTGACCGTGAAGGCCAGCCCCTTCTCCTTGGCCTGGGGCCGAAAGAGGTTCGCCGCCCGCTCCACGATGGTCGGCAGATCGAAGCGCTCCTTGCGGATCTCCAGCTTGCCGGCCTCGACGCGCGAGAGGTCCAGCGCGTCGGACAGCAGGCGCTCCAGCGCCTCGGCGGAGTCCGCGATGGTGCGCACCAGCTTGCGCTCCTCGGCGCCCTCCAGCCGCCCGGCGAGCACGCTGGCCACGCCCAGGATGCCGTTCAGCGGCGTGCGGATCTCGTGGCTCATGTTGGCCAGGAAGTCGGACTTGGCGCGGGTGGCGGCCTCGGCCTGCTGCACCGTGCGGCGCAGCTCGACGACCAGCTTCTCCAGGTCCGGCTGGTCGCGACGGCCGCGCTCCTCGGCCTGCTTGCGCGCGATGTGCGCCTCCAGGCGCGCCTGAGCGATGTCGAAGTCCACCGGCTTGGTGAGGTAGTCGTTCGCCCCCAGCTTCAGGGCCCGCACCACGTCGGCGCTGGCGTCCTTCACCGTGGCCATGATCACCGGCAGGGCCGAGGAGGAATGGGTCTCGCGGATCCGCGTCAGGACCTCGAAGCCGCTCATGTCGGGCATGACGATGTCGAGCAGGACCAGGTCCACGGACTCGCGCGCCAGGATCGCCAGGGCCGACGGGCCGTCGGCGGCCTCGAGCACGTCGAAGCCGCGCCGCTCGAAGCGGCGGCTCATGATGATCCGGTTGTCCTCCAGATCGTCGACGATCAGGAGCCGGGGCCGGATCAGGCTGGCGACGCTGGACTGGTCGTGGTCCGACACAGCGGGTCCTTTGGCGGTGTTCTGCGCCAATCTGCCACACAGCCTCTTAACCGAGCGTGGACGGCGCGTTGACCGAATGGTTACCCCTTGCGGAATAGGCTGTGTGCAAGTCCGCCGGACTCGATCCGGCTGCAGAACGCAGGGGCGATCTTGTCGACGGAAACTGAGAGCGGGCGCCGACTGCGCGTCCTCATGGCGGACGACCATCCGACCAACCGGGCCGTCGTCGAGGTGATCCTGGGTCTCATCGACTGCGACCTCGTGCAGGTCGAGGATGGGCTGCAGGCGCTCAACGCCTACAAGGCCGACGATTTCGACGTCGTGCTGATGGACCTGCAGATGCCGGTCATGGACGGCCTCACCGCCATCCGCGAGATCCGCAGGTTCGAGGTCGAGCAGGGCCGCCACCGCACGCCCGTCCTGGCGGTGACCGCCAACGCCATGAGCGAGCACGTGCAGGCCTCCCGGGCCGCCGGCGCCGACCACCACATCGCCAAGCCGATCATCCCCGACCTGCTGATCGGGGCGATCATCCAGTCCACCACCGAGGCCGCCGCCGCCGAGGCCCGCGCCGCCCACGGCTGACCCCCGGGACCCGCGCGCCTCGCGCCGCATCCGGACACCGACGCAAAAGAAAAGGGCCGGAGCTCCATGAGCTCCGGCCCTTCGTCGTTTCTGGCCCTCGGGCGCGGACTAGAAGGTCCAGTCCAGGCCCACCGAGGCGGCGAGCGCGTCGCCCTCGAACCGGCCGTTGGTCAGCACCGTCGTCTGCGCCGGCGTGCCGCCGTAGAAGGTGTCGACGTCGACCAGGTGGGTGTCCTTGAACCGGCTGTAGGCCAGCGCCCCGTTCAGCGTGACCGACGGCTGCAGCCGGGCGCTCGCGCCCACCGCGAAGACCCAGCGGTCGCTGTCGAACACGCCCGGCTCGCGCAGGCTGTCCGGCGTCGGCGTCGGGTCGTACTGCACGCCGCCGCGCAGGGTCCACATCTCGGTCAGGTCGTGGTCGACGCCCACCGCCACCGAGGTGGAGTCCTTGAACCGTTGCGGAATGCCCACGGTCATGCCGGCGAAGGTGACGTCGATCGTCTGGTTCACGCTCCAGTCCGAGTAGACCACCTGCCCGTTCAGGGTGGTGGCGTCGGTGAGGTCGAACCGGACGCCGGCGGTGAGGGTCGCCCGCGTGTTGAAGCCGGCGTCGGCCGGGGCGGCGAAGTTGGCGCCGTTGAGCGGGGCCTGCAGCCCGCTCAGGACCAGGCCGCCCTCCAGCTCGTGCTCCACCTTGGAGCGGTAGCTCACGCCCAGCGTCATGCGCTCGAAGTGCGCCTGGGCGCCGGCCGTCCAGCCGTAGCTCCAGCCGTCCGCGGTGAGCTGCGAGAGGCCGTCGGCCATGCCCGCGCCGAGGTTCGGATAGGCCTGGTCATAGTAGGCGTCGGTCTTGTTGGCGGTGAGGCCGAAGCCCAGGTCCAGCCACTCGGTGGCCTGGATCGCCGCCGCGCCCTGGATCTCCAGGACCTCGATCTTGCTGCGCACCGTGTCGTAGCGCGCCCAGGAGCCGGCGCCGAGCTCGGTCTTCAGGCGGTAGGGCTTGTGCACCGAGACGCCCACGGCGAACCGGTCGCCGAACGGCAGGGCCGCGGCGAAGTGCGGCGCGGTGAAGTCCTGGCTGACCTCGTCCACCGGCGAGATCCCGCCCACGCCGAACGAGGCGCCGCCCGGATAGACGATGTTCGTCGCATTGTCCGAGAAGGTCGTGGAATCGTTGCGGTGGTGGATGCCGACGCTCATGCCGCGGGGGCCCCGCGCGATCGCCGCCGGATTCCAGAACAGGGCCGAGGCGCCGGTGTCGGCGACCTCGCCCGAGTTGGCGCGGCCGAGGCCCTCCACCGAAACCTCGGTGACCCCGAAGCCGCTGGCCGAAGCCTGGCCCGCGCCTGCGAGCAGGGCGCCCGCCGCAACGAGGCCGCAGGCGAGCCGAATATCTTGATGACGCACTTTGTATCCCCGACTTTGGCCGGCTTGGGAGTAGCCGAACGCGGTTATTGTAGGCGGGATCGGTTACCCGCCGATTTACGCCAAACCCTTATGCGGCAAGGGATTGTGCGTGCTCGAGCTGGGCGTCGTCGATGGCCGCGACCGCCGGCAGGCGGACGACGAAGGACGAGCCGTGGCCGGCTTCGCTGCTGACCGAGATGCCGCCGCCCATGAGCGCGCAGAGTTTCTGGCTGACAGCCAGGCCCAGGCCCGTGCCGCCGTACTGGCTGGAGGTCGTCGCGCTCACCTGGCCGAAGTCCTGGAAGAGCTTCGGCAGGTCCTCCTCGGCGATGCCGATGCCGGTGTCGTCCACCCGGATCTCGATCCAGTCGCCGGCCGGCTTCTCGTCGCGGCGCACGGTGACGGTGATCGTCCCTTCGCTGGTGAACTTGGCGGCGTTCGACAGCAGGTTCAGCACCACCTGCCGCAGCTTGGTCTGGTCGGTCACCGAGCCCAGGCGGCCCTGCGGCTTCAGCACCAGGTGGTTGCCGTTCTGGCTCATCAGCGGCTGGGCGGTCGACGCCACGTGCTCGATGAACTGCTCCAGCTCGAAGGTCTCGAGGCTGATCTCGACGGCGTTGCTCTCGATGCGCGAGACGTCCAGCACGTCGGTGACCAGCGCCAGCAGGTGCTGGCCCGCCGCGTTGATGCGGCCGAGGTCGGCGAGCTTCTGGTCGTCGGCGCCGGTGTCCTGGCAGTGCTCCAGCAGGAGCTCGGAGTAGCCGATCACGGCGTTCAGCGGCGTGCGGAACTCGTGGCTCATCTTGGCCAGGAAGATCGAGCGGGCGAGGTTGGCGCGCTCGGCCTGGTCCTTGGCCTGGCGCAGGCGGATGGCGGTGGCGCGGTGGCGCTCGGCCTCGCGCTCCAGGTCCGACCGCAAGCCGATGGTCGACACGTAGTAGACGGCCATCCACATCATGTAGACCGTGGCCGAGAAGATCGAGATCCAGCCCACGTTGGTCAGCTGGTCGAGCGGCACGCGCTCGTCGAACGAGCCGGCGATGGCGTAAGCGGCGTAGAAGGCCAGCAGGTCGCCGGCGAACATGCCCAGCACCAGCAGCGGACGCTCGCCGAGGTAGAAGAAGCCCAGCAGGAGGGCGACCAGCAGCCACGGCAGCAGCGGCGAGGACACGCCGCCGTAGTGGAACGAGCCGAACAGCGAGGCGAAGGCCAGGGTCTGCACCGACAGCAGCGCCACGAGCTGCAGGTTCTTGGTGAACTTCAGGATGAACGGCAGGGTCCAGAAGGACCAGATCGCCGCCACCATCGTCCAGACGATCCAGCCCGGGTTCGGATCGGTCAGGTACAGGAAGACGCAGATCGACTGCGCCATCAGCGGCCCGAAAAGGTGGGTGAAGACGAAGTTGCGCGCCAGGCCCAGCTCGGAGCGCTCGCGCTTGGCGGCCTCCGGCACGAACCAGTCGATCATCCTAAGGATGGAATCCCACATGCCCATCTCCGCCCCGATTCAGAGCGCCCCAAATTCCGGCGGAGTGAGCCTGAGCACCGATTAAGAACTCGTGCACGACGCTCCTTAACCGAGATAACCCGATCTTAATTGGACCCGGGGAGACTGGTCGGAACCCCGGGTTCAACTCGGGGCGCCGCAAGTCGATCGTGGTGAATTCCTAATCGATCCTTGCCGGCTCTTGTTGGGGGCAGGTTCGATATGACCACCATGGCAGCGCAGGCGACCAACCTGCTCGATCGCTTCATCGACTGGTTCATTCCGGCCGAGGTGAAGGCGGAGCGCGAGAAGCGCCAGCAGGCGCGCATGTTCCTGATCAGCCACTGCCTGGGGCCGTTCCTCGGCAACGTGGTGCCGGGCGCCCTGCTGTTCCTGGACCCCACGCCCGGCTGGCCGACCTTCTGGCTGGCCGCCTCGATCACCTCTTTCTGGGCCTATCCGTTCCTGCTGAAGTTCTTCGGCCGGTACAACCTGTGGACCTTCGTCTCGGTCCAGAACCTGCACTTCTGCATCCTGTGGAGCTGCTACTACTACGGCGGGGTCACCTCGCCGACGCTCCCCTGGGTGCTGACCATCCCGCTGCTGGCGTTCTTCTACCTCGGCAACTCGCCGGGGCTCAGGAAGTACGCGCTGGCCCAGTTCGGGCTGAACTTCGCGGCCTTCGTGGCCCTCTACCACTTCCTGCCGCCGCCCGCCGATGACACCCCGCGCGAGGCCCTGCAGGGCCTGGGCATCGTCTCGACCCTGGCCTGCGCCGGCTACGTCACCATGATGGCGCTCTACTACCGCCGGATCCTGCAGTCGGGCGTCGAGCTCGAGGCCGAGATGCGCGGCCACATGGCCACGGCCGCCCAGCTGCGCCGGGCCACCGCCGAGGCCGAGCGCGCGGGCGCCGCCAAGGCCGAGTTCGTCGCCTCCATGAGCCATGAGCTGCGCACGCCGCTCAACGCCGTGATCGGCTATTCGCAGATGCTGCTCGAGGACGCCGCCGACGAGGACGACCAGGAGGCGATCGCCGACCTTGAAAAGATCCACAAGGCCGGCCACCACCTGCTGCGGCTCGTCAACGAGGTGCTGGACCTCTCCAAGATCGAGGCCGGCAAGATGGAGCTGGTGCCCGAGGACGTGGCCGTGGGCGAGTTCATCAACGCCATCGTCGAGCACAAGCGCGCCAAGGGCGACGCCAAGGGCGTGCCGATCATCGTCGACCTGGGTCCCGGCCTCGGCACCGCCCGCTGGGACGGCCAGCGGGTCCGCCAGGCGGTGGGCCAGATCATCGACAACGCGGTGAAGTTCACCCAGGAGGGCCGCGTCACCGTCTGCGTGCAGCGCAAGTCCACGCGCGCGGGGGATTCCATCGTCATCGAGGTGCGCGACACCGGCATCGGCATCGCGCCGGAGATGCTGCCCACCCTGTTCGAGAAGTTCACCGTCGCCCGCGACGCCAGCGCGTCCAAGTACGGCGACACGGGCCTCGGCCTGGCGCTCAGCCTGGCGCTCTGCAACCTGATGGGCGGGGCCATCCAGGCCGAGAGCGAGCCCGGCGAGGGCTCCACCTTCACCATCACCCTGCCGGCGGCCCCGGCGCCCAAGCGCAAGCGCCGCGCCCGCGCCGACGCGCCGTCCGCCGACCTGGCCGCCGCCTGATCCCGCAAGACCCCGGAACAGCCGCAATGACGAAGATCCTGCTGGTCGAAGACAACGAGATGAACCGGGACATGCTCACCCGTCGCCTCACGCGACAGGGCTTCGAGGTCTGCTGCGCCCCGGACGGCCCGACCGGCGTGGCCATGGCCGAGAGCGAGCAGCCGCATGTGATCCTGATGGACATCGCCCTGGGCGACATGGACGGCTGGGAAGCCACCACCCTGATCAAGGCCCGCCCGTCCACGGCGAACATCCCGATCATCGCCCTCACCGCCCACGCGCTGGCCACCGACCGCGCCAGGAGCGTGGAGGTGGGCTGCTGCGACTTCGACACCAAGCCGGTGGACCTCCCCCGCCTGCTCGGCAAGATCAACGCCTGCCTGGACGCCCGCGCGGCCTGAGCCCGGGCGTAGGCCCTGCCCATCGAGCGCCCGCCGCCCGGCGGGCGCTTTTGTTTTGGGCCCTTGGCGCTGCTCAACCGTGACCTTTGCAGGCACACCAATAACTTGCGGCAGAAGATTCCGTTAACTGCGTGAAGTCACGACAAGTTAACCGCGCCTGTAAAGCTTCGCGTTATCTTATGTACACTGACCAATAACACCTAGAGTGTACAACGTGCTCCGAACCCGAGAACAGGGTGGGGAGCTATCAATGCTGAAGGCATTTAATAACTATACGCCGCCGGCGGCCCTCACGGGCAGCATGCGGGACTATCGCTACCCGAAGGGCAGCGACCTGGAAGGCCGCGTGGCGGGCTTCTTCAAGTGGCAGAACCTGCGTCGCCAGCACGGCCTGTGGCCGTTCTCGCGCTCGACGGAGGAGAGCCCGTCCACGGTCTGCGCCGCACGCGACGACGCCGGCGGCAAGATCCACGGCGTGAACTTCGCCTCGCAGGACTATCTGTCGATGTCGACCAATCCGGTGATCAAGAAGGTCGCCCAGGACGTCATCGGGGAGTTCGGCGTGCACAGCGCGGGCTCGGCCGCCCTTCTGGGCAACACCCACCACTCGGTGCTGCTGGAGCGCAAGATCGCCGACTTCCTCGGCATGCCCGAAGCGATCCTGTTTCCCACCGGCTGGGCCGCCGGCTACGGCATCATCAAGGGCCTGGTGCGCTCCACCGACCACATCGTGATGGACGCGCTGGCGCACACCTGCCTGCAGGAGGGCGCCTCGGCCGCCACCCGCAACATCTACCTGTTCCGCCACAACATGGTGGGCGAATGCCGCAAGTGGCTGGAGAAGATCCGGGCCAAGGACCAGGAGAACGGGATCATGGTGGTCATCGAGTCCCTGTACTCGATGGACTCCGACGTGCCGGACCTCGCCGCCATGCAGGCGCTGTGCGACGAGTTCGACGCGACCCTGATGGTCGACGTGGCCCACGACCTGGGCAACCTCGGGGACGACGGCCGCGGCCACATCGGCATGCAGGGCATGCTGGGCAAGGTCGACCTGGTCATGGGCTCCTTCTCCAAGACCTTCGGCTCGAACGGCGGCTTCGTGGCCTGCCGCTCGCGCGAGGTGAAGGAGTACCTTCGCTTCTTCTCGCCGCCGTGCACCTTCTCCAACGCCCTGTCGCCCATGCAGGCGGCCACGGTGCTGAAGGCCTTCGAGATCATCGAGTCGGTGGAAGGCGCCGAGCTGCGCAACAAGCTGATGACCAATGTGCTGAGCCTGCGCCGCCAGCTCGTCGAGGCCGGCTTCGAGGTCTACGGCGAACCGTCCGCCATCGTCTGCGTGAAGATGGGCTCGGAAGGCCTCGCCCGCCTGGTCAGCCGCCGCCTGCCCGAGGTCGGCCTGATCGCCAACCTCGTGGAGTTCCCGGCCGTGCCGAAGGGCCAGGCCCGGTTCCGCATGCAGGTGATGGCCAACCACACGCCGCAGAACATCCGTGACGCGGTGCAGCGCCTGAAGGACGCCTACGAGGTCGGCCACGCCGAGTTCGAGGCCCTCAACGCCGAGCCGGAAACGCTGCGCGCCACGGCCTAGCCGCGGCGAGCCTGAACGACCAAGGGCCGGGCGGCGACGCCCGGCCCTTTTTCGTGGGCGGCCGAACGGCCTCCGAGCCTCCCCGTCCTTAAATGCACGGCGGCCAGTTTGCTCCGGGTTCCGGTCGGCTCAAGGACGAGCGCGGCGCGCTCGCCGCGGAGCGGCGCGCCGGAGGGGCGTCCTTCACCCGCCCGCAAGCCGGGGCGGAAGATCTGCTATGGGGCTTGAGGGCCACCAGCATCCCGGTGGGATGCCGACGACCAGGGCGGCCGTCGCC